>Ga0247609_10001686_pt1 | contig 25420 bp, 25 predicted proteins | sample 172DNAGHGlowgp2_FD_193487 | JGI IMG/M metagenome (GOLD analysis project Ga0247609, IMG submission 193487) | Sheep rumen microbial communities from Palmerston North, Manawatu-Wanganui, New Zealand - 1728 DNA GHGlow gp2 | ecosystem: Host-associated > Mammals > Digestive system > Stomach > Rumen ...
GGAGTTCACGGGCTTCCGGAAATCATTTCAATCCTGCTTATTGTTCTTGTCCACTGGTGGAAAAAAAATACAATCCTGAGTATTTTAATTGGAACGCTCAGCTACGTGGTGATTGTGAATTTTATTTTGTAATTTTTCTTAAGGCCTTTTGGATTTATCTTTTATCATTTGTAAAAGGTTTAACATGTAACTTTTTTATAAAAATAATAAAAAACTTAACACTTTTCATTTTCTTTATTTTAAAAGTAGGTTTATAATTAATTTAACGCAACCAGAAAAACATCGTCTAACGATGTGGTTGCAATAAAAAAAAACGAAGTTCTTTAGGAGGAACGAATTATGAAAAAATTTTTATTGGCTTTGGGAGTAGTTGCAGCACTCTCATTACTCTTTGTAAGCTGTGGTGACAAACCAGCCACAGATGAACCAGACACACCAGCTGTTACTGCAGAAGTATTTGAAAGCAGTTCAAAGTGGGCAGAACTTAATTTAGATACTACTGGTTTAAAATCTATTAAGGTTGTATTTGCAGAAGTTCCAGCAAATCTTCAGTTTAAAGTTGCAGAACCAGAAAATTATGTTCCTATTACAGCAGCAGAAGCTACTTGTGATAATCCTGATGGAAATGTAAAAATTGGTATTCAGAATACAGCAGATACTAATACAATCAAAATTGTTAAAGCTACAGGAACAAAAGCTGATGGTACAGAAGTAACTCTTACAGTTGACGCTGCTAATGGCTGGGGTTGGACAAAGAAATAATCTGACTTAAGGTAATATAATTATTATATTCAGAATAATAATATACCAATAAGGATTGTCAAACAAGTTTTGTATGATGGGCAAAGCTTTGTCTGGCAATCCTTTTTTTATTCAAAAATTATTATTTGACAATACACATTTAATGTGTATAATTATATTGTGAAACGCAAGGATTTAATAAAACGGTTAGAAAAGGCAGGTTTTAAGTTCTCTAGGCATGGTGGAAAGCACGATGTTTATAAACGAGGTGCAGATGAGGAACAGGTTCCCCGTCATACAGAAATTAATGAAATTCTTGCAAAAGCTATCATAAAAAAATGGGGATTATAAAAAACAAGAGAATCAACTTTGGAGGAGAAATTATGAAAGTTATATATCCTGTAATCTTTACAGAAACAAAAGACAAAGAAAATACAATACTCGTTTATATTCCAGATTTAAATGGAATGACAGAAGGTTATGGAATAGAAGATGCAATAGCTATGGCAAAAGATTATATTGGTAATGCCCTTTGCGAAAAATCCGATACCGAGATTCCTTCTGCTTCACCTATTGCAAGCATAGATATTTCAAAAACACAATTCTTTGATGCAGGTTATACTTTTGTTTCTCTTGTTGATACAGATATATCCCTATTCCGTAGAATCGAAAAGAGCCGTAATGTAAGGCGTAATATCACTTTGCCGGAATGGCTTGATGATATGGCTTCAAAAGCAAAAATAAATGTTTCTGCTGTAGCTCAAAATGCACTTAAAGCTGAATTAGGTGTTGCCCTGTAAAAATCTGCTAATAAAATTCCACCTGCGTCTTCAATCCGCCGTCTGTGTCAAAAATGCAGCAAACGTGTTTGTCTTCTACAAAGGCATATTTACAAACAAGCTTTTCGTGAGGCTTTACGGCCATTTTGTAACTGATGCGGAATCCTTTAAAATCATAGGCTTTGTAAACTTCGTGAGGAAGAGCTTCAAAAGCATAGTCTAGGTATGTAAGATTATGTACGTGATCGTTGTAATCAATGTCTGAGCGGCGAACATTTATTGCAATTTCGTTTGTAAAGGCTTCCGGGGCAACAGAAATCAGGCGAGGAGGTTTTTGCATTTGAATGGCATATTGTTCTTCCGGTTTATACTGCTCTGCAAAATCCGGACCAATTTTCTGAGGGCGGCCTGTTGCAAGGTCTACAATAACATAGCGGCCAATACAACGTACGCAAACTTTTTCGTCTGCAATAACTTCAAAGTGGCGGTTGCTGAATAAAATCTGTGTAATTGGTTCTACCCAGGTGCGTATTTTTATTTCCTGATTTACCATTGGGAAGGTGTCAATTTCTACAAACCAGTCAGTCATAATCCAGGCTTTACCTTCTTTGGTGTCTACCAGGATATTGTCTCCAACTGTATCGCAGTGACGGCTGCCTGCAACTTCAAATGCCTTGAGAATTGCACCAAGGCGCATCTTACCGTCTTTTCTAAAATCTTCGTAGCGTCGCTGATATGGAACTTCTACAAACATGAGGAGCCTCCTGTCATCATAATACCCCATTTATAATGACAGTTCAAGCAGAAAATGTCATTTTGTCAAAGGCTTCTGCGGCTTACAATTCTACAAGCTTATAAAATGCAGGTTTTTCTTTGCCGTCATTGTCGAATAAAAGAGGGCAGTCACCACGGCCCGGAGCAGGGAAGTTGTTTTTCCAGGTCATGCGGTCGGTGATTCCCCAGAGAATAACGTCTTTTAAGATGCCGGCGCGAGCTTCTTTTTTGAAGCATTCAAAAATCTGTGCATAGCGTTCTGCCTGTTGGTCTAAAAAGGCCTGGTCATATTCGCGGCGAGGATCCGGGTGTTCAAAATCCTTGTCGGTGTAGGCAGAAATTTCCATTTCGGTAACAATTACATTAAGGCCAAGACTGCCGTAAAGTTCAATTGTTTTTTCAATTTCTTCTACCGGCGGATTCTGGATATTTATGTGCATCTGAAGGCCCACGGTGTCTACAGGAACTCCGCGCTCCAGCATTCCTTTTACAAGCTTATACATGCCCTGGCGCTTACCTTCTATCATTTCAAGATTGTAATCATTAATTACCAGGCTTGAATTTGGAAAAGCTTCTTTAGCCCAGAAAAAGGCCTTGTCTACATAGTCCGGTCCAAGTATGTCAAACCATTGTGAACGGTCGGCTCCGTCGCGCAGAATAAAGTTTTTGTCGGAAATACATTCATTTACAACGTCTACAGAACAGATGTCGTCTTTATAGCGGGCTCCAACAGTCATTATGTATTTTTTCAGGCGTTCTTCCAGCTGCTCCTTGCTTGCCTTGCCGCCTTTTCCATCTTCAAAAATCCATTTTGGCGACTGATTATGCCATACAAGCGTGTGCCAGCGCATTGCCTGACCATTTTCTCGTGCAAACTTGAGCAGTCGGTCGGCAGCTGTAAAATCAAACTGATCCGGACCGTGATATATTGAACTCATTTTACATTCATTTTCTGCAACTACAAGATTAAAGTGCCGGGCGGCCAGTTTTTTGTCCGGCATATCTCTCTTAGGAAAAGGTTTTGGTTCGGTAAACTTAAATTCCGGCATTCCAGGCTGAGGTTTAAAGTTCTTTTTGAATTCTTCAAACCAGGCTTTTCTTTTCTGGAATAGATCTTCACGCTCAGCATCATTCATCAAAATAATTCCGCTAACTGCAGCGCCAACTCTAAAATAATCCTTGAAATTTTCGTATAAAATCTTACTCATATCCTAAATTATATCTTAAAACCCCAAAAATGATAGTAAAAAAGTATACAGATTAAGTATGTTCGAACTTTTTTCAAGTTTTTCTCCGGATTTTTGTAAGAAGTCTGCTTTTTTTGGCAATATATATGTGAGGATTTTTAAAAGGAGGCTTTCATTGGAAAAATATTTGATTGCTGGGAGTTTACGCGAATTTCTGGAAGATTATCAAAAACGAATAGAGGATGTTCTTGAAGTTTTGAAAAAATCGCTTAAAAAGGCGCCGTCTGGGTCTCTAAAAGTTGTAAAAAGACAGACAGGGGTGCAGTTTTATTACAGAAAATCTTCTGCCGATAAACAAGGGCGGTATTTGTCCAAAAAAAATCTGGAACTTGCGGGGCAGCTGGCTAAGAAAAAGTATGATATTTGTGAGGAGAAACTTCTACTTGAACAAAAGAGGTTTGTGAATAAGTTGCTCGCTGATGATTTAGAGAATAAAATGCTAGGTATTTATGAAAGTTTTTTCCCAGAAGTGCAGAAAATGATTAAACCTGCTGTGTTGTCGCCCGAAAAGTTTGCAGAGATCTGGCAGGCCGTGGAATATAAGAGGCTTTCTGTTGATGCAGGGGCTACAGATTTACTTACAATTCGTGGAGAACAGGTGCGTTCTAAATCTGAAATTATGATTGCGGATTCGTTGTTTCATGCTAAGGTGCCTTATCGTTATGAGTTTCCAGTGCGTATACAGGGTAAAGGGATTTTTCACCCGGATTTTTTATGTTTGAATAAGCGTACGGGGAAGGAAGTTATTTGGGAACATTTTGGTCTTATGGATAATCCGGAATATGCAGCTAACGCGCTGGAAAAAATAGCCTTATATGCGCAAAATGGCTTTGTTTTGGGAAACGGATTTATTTATACAATGGAAACTTCGGCGCGTCCGTTGAGTTCGAGGCTTGTGAAGCAGCTGATTGAGGCGCATTTTTTATGAAAACAGGCCAAAAAGCATAAATTCACGAGTTTTGAGGGTAAAATTTATGCTTTTTTGAGAGAGAAAGCGTGATTTGAGGTGAAATTTAGGGTTTTAAGAGGTATTTTTAAGCGTGAAGGCCAACGAAAAAGGCTTTTTTCTCCTAAAAAACATGATTTTGGCTTTAAAAAGCATAAATTTTACTTCAAAAAGGTGGGAATTTATGCTTTTTGGGCGAATTTGGCTGATAGAAGGCATGCAAGCAGGCGTTACGGGCGGCGTTTGAGCCCGTAGAGGGGGTACAGCCTGGCATAGCCAGTCTGTGCGCATTTTGTCGGACAATCCTAAAACGACCCTAGCGGCTCGTTTTTTAACGGATTTCCGATAAGAGCGGGGAGAGACTTCTCCCTCTTTATCTCTTAAAATTCGTAAAAATTTGAACAATATAAGAGAAAATTCTTAATGCAAATTTTGTAGATAGGGTTTATAATATAGTATCATTTGGGGGATTTTCGCTGTTGCGGGGGTTCTTCGGATACTCAGGAGTAAAAAAATGCGAATTAAGTCTGTATTTAGTCACAGTTTTGAAAAATATGGAAAGGTTCTTAGCGGTTACGATGTAACTGACCTTCTTAAAAAACTGGATGACACAACTAAAAAGCCGGATGGCGCTGTAATTTATGAACCAGGTGATGCTGGACTTGAAAGTCTTCCTATTGCTAAGGAATTCAGCGACAATGCTTATGGTGGAATGCCTATTCAAGTAGGTTACTGCAACGGTAACAACACTAAGCTCAACTGCCTTGAATGGCACATTGGTTCTGAGCTTAATATCCCTTCTAACGACATTGTTCTTTTGCTTGCATCGCTTCAGAATGTAAAGAATGGCAAACTCAACACAAACGCTGTAGAAGCATTCTATGTTCCTGCTGGTACAATTGTTCAGGTTTATGAAACAACTTTGCACTATGCTCCATGTAATGCTGTAAAGAACGGCGAAGTTTCTAAAGAAGGCTTCCGTGTTGTTATTGTTCTTCCAAAAGATACAAACACAGAAAAGCCAAAGATTGACGAAAAGAATCTTAACGACAAGCTGCTCTGGGCTCGCAACAAGTGGCTCATTGCTCATCCGGATTCAAGCGAAGCAAAGGCCGGGGCTTTTGTGGGACTTTCTGGAGTTAACATCGATATTGCTAAGAGCAAGTAATTTTTGAGGGCCCCCAATGGTTCCTGAGCTAGTCGAAGGACAGGGACCCCATTCAATAAAATATAGGAGTATAAAAAAATGATTAACAACAAACCAAAAATCAAAATCGGTATTGTGGCTGTTAGCCGCGACTGTTTCCCAGAGTCTTTGGCTGTAAACCGCAGAAAGGCTCTTGTTGCTGCTTACACAAAGAAGTATGGCGCAGATGAAATCTACGAATGTCCAATCTGTATCGTAGAATCAGAAATCCATATGGTTCAGGCTTTGGAAGACATTAAGAAGAACGGATGTAACGCACTTTGTGTATATCTTGGAAACTTTGGTCCAGAAATTGCTGAAACTTTGCTTGCTAAGCACTTTGAAGGTCCAAAGATGTTCTGTGCTGCTGCAGAAGAAACATCTAAAGACGGCGGACTTATCCAGGGTCGTGGCGATGCTTACTGTGGTATGCTCAACGCTTCTTACAACCTCAAACTCCGCAACATCAAGGCTTATATTCCAGAATATCCTGTAGGAACAGCTGAACAGTGTGCAGACATGATTAAGGAATTTGCACCAATCGCTAAGGCTGTTTATGCTTTGAATCACCTTAAGATTATTTCTTTCGGACCTCGTCCTCTCAACTTCCTTGCTTGTAACGCACCAATCAAACAGCTTTACAACCTCGGAGTAGAAATCGAAGAAAACTCAGAACTTGACTTGTTCGAATCATTCAACAAGCACGCTGGCGACGCTCGTATTAAGGACGTTGCTGCAGATATGGCTAAAGAACTTGGAAACGGAAACAAGATCCCTGAAGTTCTTGAAAAGCTTGCACAGTATGAACTTACTCTCCTTGACTGGGTTGAAGCTCACAAAGGATACCGCGAGTTCGTTGCAATTGCAGGAAAATGTTGGCCTGCATTCCAGACACAGTTTGGATTCGTTCCTTGCTATGTAAACAGCCGCCTTACAAAGATGGGTATTCCTGTATCTTGCGAAGTTGATATTTACGGATGTCTTTCTGAATTCATTGGTACAGTTGTTTCTGATGATACAGTTACTCTCCTCGACATCAACAACACAGTTCCACAGGATATCTACGACGAAGACATCAAGGGAAAACATGGAAACTACACAATCCAGGATACCTTCATGGGCTTCCACTGCGGAAACACAGCTTCTACAAAGCTTTCATTCTGCGAAATGAAGTACCAGCTCATCATGGCTCGTGCTCTTCCACGCGAAGTTACAAACGGAACTCTGGAAGGAGACATCGTACCGGGTGATATTACATTCTTCCGCTTGCAGTCAACTGCAGATAACATCCTCCGCGCATACATTGCACAGGGTGAAGTATTGCCGGTTGCTACACGCTCATTCGGTGGTATCGGTATTTTTGCTATCCCAGAAATGGGCCGCTTCTACCGCCACGTACTTATCGAAAAGAACTTCCCACACCACGGTGCCGTTGCATTCGGTCACTTTGGAAAGGAACTCTACGAAGTATTCAAGTACATTGGTGTACCGGTAGACGAGATTGGATATAACCAGCCAGCTGGAGTTAGATATCCTACTGAGAATCCTTGGGGATAATTAATAGGCTGTAATTTCAATCTTTCCAGAAACGCTGGAAATTGAAAGCTGAGGATCGCCGGTGCCGATTATCGATTGATAGTTGGTGCCGGCGTTTTTTTTGTCTGGAGAGGAATCCGGGGTTTTTATGGAGCCGGATACGGTGAAGGCTGAAAGTTCAAAGTTTGTTTCTTTTGGGAAGTAAAGCTGTGATTTACCGGAACCATTTTTGATTTTTGACGAGGCAAGGGGAGCGGCTTCCAGCTCTACAAAAATGTTTCCAGAAGTAGAAGAAAAATCAAAAAAGTCCACTGAGATTTTTTGCAGGGTAATGTTTCCGGAAAGGCTTGATGCGGTGAAAAACTCTGTCTGGCAGGCAGCAATATCGGTGCGGCCGCTTACGTTATTTATGTGAACGGCGTTTTGGGTTTGCAGGATGTCTGCGCTAATGTTTCCGCTTACGTTGTGCAGCTCAATTGATTGCGCGTCAAAATCCTGGGGGATGTAAACGTAAACATTGCATTTGTTGCCGCGGGAAGATTTTTGTACTTTGGAAATTATTTTCAACCTTTCATCCTGCACGCTAACCTGCGGGATTTTTTTTATATTATTCGAACCAATTTCTACAACAATCTCATTGCCATAAATGCGCGAAATCTGCAGGTTTTCGTAAGTCAAAGAAATATCAAGATTTTCGATTGCTGAAAAGTCAAAGGCTTGGTTGTATACAATATTCTTTGGGTCTGCAAAAAGCTGGAGAGAAAGGAGGAATGCGCAAAATATTATTACAAGTTTCTTCATAAAAACCCTTTGACAAGCTCAGGGACCCCGAGTCTATTCAAAAATCGGGCGATCTACCTGAACAACGTCATCTTCGGACTTGCTTTTTTGTGCAGGGAGTCCTCGTAAATCTGCAAGGCCTTTTCCAACATCAAGAGTGATTCTTCCGGAATTTGCGTTGAATGAAAGTAAGGTACCGCCTCCGTTGATATCAGCCTTGTAATCTACAGGAGGGTTGATTTTTTCTTTTGTGAAGGCATTTACAAAACTGCCACTCGCTGTTTTGGCCTGAATTGTTGCTGCTGCATTTTTTGGCAGAGAAACAAAAATTGTACCGCTGGTTGAGGCTACGCTGGATTTTTTAGCAGGCATACCGTTAAGCTCAAGGCCTATGGTTCCGCTTGTAGAAGAGATAGCAAAAGAATCTGCCATAAGTCCTTCTACAGAAATTCCGCCGCTTGTTGTTGTCATATCAAATTTTTGAGCAATAAGATCTTTAAGTTTTATGCTTCCGCTTGTAGAAGAAATGGCAGTAACACCTGAATCGATAGAATTTACTTTAATTGCTCCGCTTGTTGTTTGAAGGACCAGATCCTTGGCCTTAATAGAATCAAGATATATTTTTCCGCTGCTTGCTTGAACAAGAGTTTTTGGAGAGTTTAAGCCTTCCATAATTATAGCTCCGCTGGAAGCAATAACTTTGGTCTGCTTTGCGGTAAGGAAACCTGTGTTAATGTTTCCACTTGATATTTCAATACTAATAGTTCCGCTTGAGATGTTGGAAGTTTCTTCAAGGGTCCCGCTCGAAAGATGAATCATTATATTTTCAAATTCTTTTTCAGAAGGAAGGTAAACGATTACAGTACAGTGTTTTGGACTTACCGGAAGTAAGAGGTTGTGCATTGGAACAGAATCAATAAAAAGCGTTGTATGTGAAAGTCTAACCTTTGGTGCAAACTTTTTTTTGTTGCAGTAAATTTCTACGATGATTGTGTCGCCGGAAGCTTTTTTTATCTGAAGGTTTTCCCAGGACATATTAAAATCAAGATTGTCGACTGATGAAGCTTTGTAGCTTGTTTCTCCTAAAAGCGGCGGAAGTGCAAACATATGTGCTGCCGCAAGTAATGATAAGCTGAGTGTGAGTAGTTCTTTTTTCATTATTTTCTCCAAAGGGGGTCCCTGAGCTTGCAGAAGGGACTATATAAAAGTATAACAAATTTAAAGAAAAGTTGTTACTTCATTATGAAAAATTGTATATATTATAAGTATGAAAAACAAAGAAAAAAACGAGCTTGCAGTATGCGGATTTGCAGCTGTAAAAAAGCTTGAAAAAAATCATCCGGAAAAAATTACTCGCCTGTATTTTACAGCTGAAGTTGCGCCAAAGTTTGGAGGCCTTTGCAAAAAGCTTGCCAAAGAGCACGGAATATATAATCAAAAGCCTGCAGAAGAGTTGGAAAAATTGTGCGGCTCTGTTCACCATCAGGGTGTTGTTGCAATGATAGAAGCCCCTCAAATTATTCCTCTTGATTCTGATATTACAGACAGCTGGATTGCAAATGGCGAAAACGCAGTGCTTCTTGACCGCATAGGGAACGCAAATAATTTTGGAGCTATTGTGCGCAGTGCAGCTTTTTTTGGAATTAAGAATATTATTATTCCTTTGGATGAAGCTCAGGCCAGCATTACAACATCAAGTTATCGTGTGGCCGAAGGTGGCATGGAATATGTAAATATTTACAGTGTAAAGTCGTCTGTAAGGCTTCTGGAGGCGTTGTCCCAAAAAGTACTACGCATTGGAACAGCCCTGGATGCCAAAAAATCAGTAAGTTTCCTGCGTGAGGCTGCTAAAAACTCTTCTAAAAAGCCGATTCTTGTAGTACTTGGTAACGAAGAGCAGGGAATAAGCGATGCCATAAAAAAGAACTGTGATGAACTTGTGATTATTCCTTGGGCAGGAAAGGCTGCCGGTAAAGAATGTCCTATAGACAGTCTGAATGTTGCTCAGGCTGCAAGTATTATTTTTTATGAAATGTCTTAAAGCGATTTTTTGTGTTTTTGTAATTTCTCTTTTTTGGAATGTCTTTGTATTTGCTCAGAATCCGGCGCAGGTGCAGCATCCCGCTTTAGAGCCTGTTTTTTTACCGGAAGATGTTCTGACAAACCTGGACAATCCAAACCTTTCTGCCGACGAAGTTTTTAAACTTGCCCTTTTATTTTCTGAATGCCCCCTGGACTCATCAGAAGCCCTTCGCTGTCTTAATCAATTTGAGGATATTAAGGCAAAGGTAACTTCTCCAACTTTTATGGACCTTGGTCTGGAAGAACGTGGCCGTGCAGTTTTAAAATTTCTTTATGAAGAGTATCTTACTGCTTACAACCTTGATCAAACCCGAACAAATGTTGCCTTGCAGACAGGTCTTTACAATTGTGTTTCGTCTGCACTGCTTTACATGGCTGCGGCAAAAGCGGCTGGCCTTGATGTTCGTGGTCAAAAAACAACAGAGCATGCTTTTTGCAGCATTTATGTACCCGGCAGTAAATCAGGGCAGCTCAGAAAAATTGATGTTGAAACGACAAACCCTTATGGCTTTAATCCTGGTAGCCGCGAAGAAATTGAAAACGAAGATAAAATCAAAAGCTATTATGTGGTTCCAAAAAAATATTATACCAACCGCCAGGAAGTAAGCGACAAAGCCTTTGCCGGATTAATAGCAGGAAATATTTGTTCTTATAGCAATGAGCAGGATGATTATAAAAAAGCGGTGCCCTTGGGTGCTGCCAGATACGAGCTTGTGCGCGGGGAAAAAAAGCCGGCCACCACACAAATCCGCCGCGACTTTGATGTTCTTGCCGCAAATTATGTAAACACAGATGTTAGGGACGCTCTTGCTTTTGAAGAATATGTAAACTGGTATACAAGTTTTATTGACCGCTGGGGCATGACAGATTATCTTCAAAAAGCAATGGATACAGCCTTGTACAATCTTCTGGTATTGTGTTTTCAGGAAAAGGATTATCAGCAGGCTGCACAGTCTTTTGAAAAATATAAAAGTTATGTTACAGCAAAACAAATTGCAACTTGTCAGGAGCTTCTGGCAGATACATTTTTTTCTTCCACGCTGGAGGATTTGTCTGCGCAGGAACAAATAGATCTTATAAGTAAAACGCTTGCACGCCCTGAAAATACGCATGAAGCTTTTCAAAAACGAGGACAGCTTTATCTTGAAAATGCCTGGCTTGCAATTTTAAATGCCTGCATGAAAGCCCGCGATTATGAAAGAGGATTTTATAAAGCAGAAGAGGGTCTTGCCCAGCTTCCAAAAAGTTCAAAAATAAGAACAATGCGCCAGAATTTTTATAGCAATGTCATAGCAATTATCCATAATAATTTTGCAGATGAGGCAAACAAGGGGAATTATAAAAGGGCTCGGGAAATTCTTGAAGAAGGGCTAGGTCAATTTCCTAATGATAAAACCTTAAAGTCGGATTTGTCGCTGTTGAATAAACGAACTTCGAATTGAGTTATAAAAAAAGGCGAGGTATGTCCCCGCCTTGTAAAAATTGATTTATAAGCAATTAGATTAATTCTTCCAGATCCAATTCACCGGCTACACAAGGAGTTGTAATTCCCCAGTTTTCCAGAACCTGTGGATGAACTTCTCCAAATACGCCGGCCTGTTTTCCGTTTACCATAAGGGCTGCCTGACGACCTGGAATAAAGCGTGGGTCGTCGCTTTCTACAACATTGTATTCGTGGTCAAGGAAGTATACTAAGCTTGAAACTTCGCTGGCCAGAGTGTTGAAGTTTGCGTTTGCAGCGGCTGTAAGGAAGCCTAAGTGCTGGCGTGTGATTGTACCTGTGTTTTCGTCTTCTTTAATGTAGGCAACTTTACCAATTTCAAAGATTTTGTGAGGGTACATTGCGTTGGCGCTTCCTGCTTCGGCACGACAAAGGCTTGAAAGGATTTCCGGGCGGATAAACTGGTAGTTTTCGCTCATAGGGTTTGCAATTTCTATTACTTTTGAACCGTCAATGCGCATATTATCTACGTAGTCCTTTTTAGAACCAACATAATTGAAGATCATTTCCTGATATCCAAGGCCTACCATCAAAGTTTTTGCCTTGCGGCTGAACTCTGTAAGTGGCAAAAGGCGTCCTACTGTAAAGTCCTGAGGTGTACGTGGTTCAAAGGCGCTTACATTGCAGCCAATCATTACATCTTCGATAATATCTACTTCGTGAAGGAAGTCGTTGCGGTATGGAGCAGGTGAAAGGGTGATTTCTTCGCCATTAACTTCAACTGTGCTTCCCATGCGGGTGAGGGCGTCGACAACCTTTAGCATATCAAAATCGCTTCCCAGCAGCTTGTTTACTGCAGCAAGTGTTGTCTTTGTTGTAGGCTGGAAGTAGTAAGGAACCATAATGTCTTTACCAAGGCCTGTGTCATAAGGATGCTTTACAAGAATAGGTTTAATTTCGTAACCCTGGTCTGCAAAGTCGCAGGCAACGATGTTTGCAGAAAGAATCAGGTTTTCAATATTGTCGCCGGTAAGTTCTACCATTAAGTCCTTGTCGCCAACCTGAACAGCACCCAGTGTTGCCGAGTTGATGATTGGAGCCATAGAAAGAACTTCGTCCTTGGCGTCGCTAAGGAGCGGGAACTTTTTCATGTCGGCAAGGATCCAGCCAAAATCTTTTCCCTTTGGATGGTCTGTAAGGATCTGGCGGCAGGTCATTGGTTCTTCGCACTGGAGTGGAACAAAGCTTGTTTTGTCCGGGTCAACAGCGTGATATTTTACCGGGAACTTAATCTGGTCTACGCGGTAAACTCCCATAGAAATTGACTTGCGTTTGCGTCCAAAGTTCCAGGCCAGCTTTTCCTGAGTCTGAATAATATCCTTGAGCATTGGGTCGTCAATGGCTTTACCGGTAATCATAAAAGCAACCATGTAAGGACGAATATCCTTAAGCTCAGGGTCAACAGTTACAACGCGGTCGCCGTAATCATTGTTGCCGTGGTTGCTCATGAGCTTCATATAGTCAACAGTTTTTCCGCCTTCGTGCAGCTTAATCTGGCGAGCAACACCATTTGTAGACCAGAGGTCAGGGCGGTTTGTATCGTTCAATTCAATTTTTACAACGCGTTCGTTTTCCGGCTGGCTCATATCAGGCTTTTCATCAAGCTCGTCCTTTGCGCAAGGGAGGATGTCTTCAAGAACATCGTAAGTATATTTTTTTCCAATTGCTTCAAAAAAGAGTTTTTCGTTACATTCGATTTTAGGCATTTTTGCTTCCTTTAAATAAGCGGATGTATTTTGCCGTAGCAATTCCGCAGTATGAATATACTATTATAGAAAAAAACGGGGACTTGTTCAATTAAAAAAGAGATTCCCGGGTCAAGCCCGGGAATGACACTTATTAGCTTGAGAATGATGAGGGGTTATGGTTTTAGGATGATTTTGTCTAAGGTTATGGAAACAGAAGCTTCTTTTGCCTGGAAGAAAATGGCCTTGAGTTTTTTTGTTGTATCAAGTTGTAAAGATTTTGTCCCGGAACCAGAACCGAAAGGTATTTTTTCCGAATCAGTATCATCTGCATATGCCAAATAAAATTGAATATTGGGAGTGCCATTTTTGTAAGAGATTTCTACTGTTTTAAAACTAGAAATATCCTTTTCTCCAAACCAGATGTTTGCCCCTGTCCATTGTTCACCAAGTGTTAAAAGACCACTGGCTTTATCAAATGAAGAAATTTCAGCGTTCCAAAGGCCTAATCCATCAAGCGAAATCTCTTCCGGATCAATCAAAGTTTCTGCTGTTTGTGCACTTTCATTTGCATCTTTCCATGCTTTTATAACTGCTGCAAGATAATCTGGTTCATAAACAGAACAGTTTTTACGATTGATGGTAGCCATTCCATTGTCCCCTCCGCAATCCCAGTTTATGAATGGCATAGAATATTTTCCGGCCTGTTGAGCAAAATATGTAAAACAGTCTAAACGATCTTGTGCAGTTATAACAAAATCAGCAATCTTATTTCCGTCGCTGTCATAACCTTTTCTTGCTGCTCCAAATTCACCAATAACAACAGGAATTCCTTTTGAAACAAATTTAGAATAAAGGCTTCTTGTATTATAAGTAATTTCATTTTTAGTAGCAGTATTAAAGTTGTGTGAGCCTGTTCCTGTTCCACCGGAATCAAGCGGATACATATGACCTGTTACAATGAGTCTATCTGTTGCAGAATCCTCAGGAAGTTTAAAATCATCCTTAAGGGCTTCATTAATTCCAGTGCCCATTGCAGGAACCATTACGAAGCGGTTTGCATTATTACCGCCACTTGAACGGATTGTATCAAGTATAAGCTGATTATATTCATTTACAAGAGCGACTTCGGCTTTACAAGTACTGCAGGATGCAGGTTGTGTATCCCAGCAGTGATTATGTGCAGTATCGCGAGGTTCATTCATTGTTTCAAAAATTAAATGTTCATCATATTCTTCGTTGAAGTTCTTGCAAATCTGTGTCCAAATTTCCTTGAGGAAGGCTTTTGATTCAGCAGCACTTTCGGTTGTAACTATATAACCTTCGCATTTTTTCAATGGAGAATTCATATCGTCGTGAACAGAATGATGTTCATTAAGAATTACATAATAGCCGGCATCATAAGCCCAATTGACAATTTGTTTTACACGGTTCATCCATGCAGAATCAATGGTATAATTTGTGTCTGTTAAGTGATTGCTCCAGGTTACAGGAATTCGAATTGTTTTATAGCCGTTTTTAATTCCGGTTGCAATTATTGCTTTTGTTGTTTTTTCTTCGCCCCAGCATGTTTCTGAATCCAAACCCTGATTAAAAGGAAAAACTTTTGATTCAGGTAACCAGCTACCGCGGGCATCCAGAGTATTTCCAAGGTTCCATCCGCACTCCATGGCTTTTGCAAGCTTCATGGCGGTGAGAGTGTCATCAAGTTCAACAGGATCTTTTTGTTCAACTGGGGTGTATGGTTCTTGTGAAGATCCACCAGGATTTGCACTGCCTCCACAGTTAATTACAGAAAGTGATAATACTAGAGAAAGTATTACAAATAAGAAAAAGTGTTTTAATTTCATAAGTCCTCCTTGTGCGGGTAAATTATATCATGTTTTTAAAAATCAGAATATTTTTTTGGGAAGGCGGCATATTCGCCAATAATAATAGGGGCATTAAATTCCTTTGCTTTTTGAGATAAAAGGCCTATTTCACGATCAAGAACAGAACCGTGTGATTTTTCATTCCATATAGCTGTCATAACTGTCCATGTTGCATCGGACCAGGTAAAGCCGTGAGGACTGTAATTATGAACTTCTATAATCAGGTGATCTTTAACAGAATCTGTTGGAAGTGCAAAATCATTTGCTAAAACATTTGCATCACCAGCGCCTGCATAAGTCATTACAACAAGATTTCGGGTTTGATTGTTCCCACCTGTAGCTCGAACAGAATCAACAAAAAGCTGATTCCATTTATTTATGTAAACATTAGCGGCTTTTGATTCACTTGCGTTTGGATTCCAGTTGGCTTTTTCGTTTAGAACTTCATTCATGCTTTCAAAAATAAGTCTTTCATCATAATCTTTAAACTCTGTTGCAATTTGTGTCCAGATATTTTCGAATCGTTCATTATACTGATTCCAGCTTGATTCACAGGCCTTTATCCAGCCAGAGGCACCTCCATCGTGATGAAGATTTATAATACAGTACATGTCGTTTGCAATTACATAATCAACACATTCCTTTACACGTGCCATCCATGCAGGGTCGATTGTACCATCTGCAGAAATGTGTTCGCCCCAGGTTACAGGCATGCGCACAGAATCAAAACCGAGACTTTTTACAAGAGCAATAATTTCATTTGAAGTTTTAGGCTGACCCCATCCGGTTTCCCAGGTAATAAGGCCGTCGTTCCATTTTACCATCCAGCCTTTTTCATCATCTTTGGTGCTTGACCAGTTATCGTACCACTGATTGTTCTCAGAATCCCATATTGCTACATAGCTGTTAGAATCAAGTGTGTTTCCCATGTTCCAGCCAGTCTTCATATTTTTTACTGCTGTGAAGGCACTTTCTTCTATATAGCCATCACCCTGTTTGTGATATGTGGGCCAATTTTCATAGCAATTCATAATGCCATCAATTACTTCTTGATGTGCTGTTAATTCTTTTCTGATTACAATATCAGAGCAATCCCACCAGAAGCCTATAAGATTATCATCTGCTGCAAAAAGATTATTTATATGCGTAGCATATTTTGCAATTTCGGGATAGTTATATTCTGAATTATTTTTATCTGATGATTTACAAGATAATAAACCAACAAGTAAAAAAGTAATGAGGATTGTTTTTAATGTTTTATTCTGTGTCATAGAACAATGATATATTGTTAATAGAGGATTTGTCAAATTAAGAAATTGTTAAGGTTTATGTTTCTTCTTATATTCTATTGGCGAAAGCTTAAAAAAATCCTTAAACACAACGCTGAACTTGCTCTGGCTTTCGTAACCTACTTCCTGGGCAATTTGATTTACGGGCATTTGAGAGTGAACCAAAAGTTCGGCGGCTTTTTCCATGCGGTGTTCTTTTATGTGGGCAGCAATGGAGTTTCCGTAAACATCCTTGAAGACGGTTTTTAGGGTAGTGGCATTCATGGCAAAGGTTTTTGAAAGCTCTTCTATTGTAATTCGCTTTGAAAGATTTTGAGTAAGATAATCGTGGACCTTTTTAATTTTTTCAACCTGATTTTCAAGGTAATCGGAATTTTCATTTATTTCATGATTACTGTCAAAGTCGGGGCAATTTATGGACATGAGTTTTTCAATAATAGAATGAAGGGCCTGATTTTTTGCATTTGCAGAAACTGTATAAAAAACTTCACGTTCATCGCGGTAACTTTCTATTAGTCCGGATTCGCGCAGGATTTTAAGATGATGAGAGACAGCAGGATTTGACATAGATAAAGCTTGTGCAATATTTATGACGCATTCTTTTGAGTGGCAGAGCAGCCAGAAGATTTTTAAACGGGAAGAATCGGCCAGCAGCGAAAAAATATCTGCGACTGTTTGAAAATCTTGGTGGTGAGAAATCTGTTTTTTTAAAAAATCATGCTTGAAATATTCCTGATGTGCGTGGAGATGTTTTATTTCCATTTTATGCCTCCTGAGAGCTCCGTGACGCCGGGATTTTTTCCAAAAAGAAATTTTTTTATTCCAAAAAGAAATACTTTTGGTAAAAAACTTGTGAAAGTTCATTTTCAATTATATTATATTCGGTAGATTAAACAAGTGTTTAATTTAAAAGAAAGATTGTCGGGTCAAGCCCGACAATGACAATGAGGTCCCTGAGCCTGTCGAAAGGCCAAGATGGAGTGACTTATGAAAAAATCATATACTATCGACGTAGACTGTGCAAACTGCGCAAATCTTATGGAAGAAGCAACTAAAAAAACAGAAGGAGTTGCCTCTGCTGTTGTAAATTTTATGACTCAGAAAATGGAAGTTGAGTTTGCAGAAGGCGCAGATGAAAAATCGGTTATGAAGGCTGTTCTTAAGGCCTGCAAAAAGGTTGAACCAGACTGCGAAATTGAGCTGTAAATAGATTGTCGGGTCAAGCCCGACAATGACAGAGGGTACCATATGACCAAAAAGCAGAAAAAGGCCTTGAGGCGCATCATTATAGCTACAGCAGGACTTATTCTTGTAAACATCATTTCAAGGCTTCTTGTAATTGGAGGAACTCCTTTTTCAAAAATCTTTTACGGACTTCCCCAGGCCCTGCTTTATATAGCAATTTACTTTGTTATTGGCGGCGATATTTTAAGAAAAGCTTTTAAGGGCATTCTAAACCGTAAGCTTTTTGATGAAAACTTTTTAATGGCAGTTGCAACTCTTGGAGCCTTTGCCCTTGCAATTTACGAGCGTTCCGGTGACTACAACGAAGCAATTGCCGTAATGCTTTTTTATCAGATTGGAGAATTTTTTCAAAGCTATGCAGTTGGTAAAAGCCGAAAGAATATTGCACAGCTTATGGATATCCGCCCGGATTACGCCAATATTGAAAAAGACGGAAAGCTTGAACAGGTTAGTCCCGATACCGTAGAAATTGGAAGTATAATTGTTGTTCAGCCCGGCGAAAAAGTTCCTCTTGATGGAATTGTTGTTGAAGGAAGCTCAAGCCTGAATACAAGCGCGCTCACCGGCGAAAGCATTCCGCGTGAAGTTAGTGCTGATGACGAAATTATAAGTGGCAGTATTAATCTTACCGGCCTGCTTAAAGTAAAAACGACAAAAGCCTTTGGCGAATCTACCGTTTCAAAAATCCTGGAGCTTGTAGAAAATGCAAGTTCGCGAAAATCAAAATCAGAAGAATTTATTTCTAAGTTTGCCCGCATTTATACACCTGCCGTTGTTTACAGTGCCCTTGCTCTTGCAATTCTTCCACCGCTTGTCCGTATGATTTTTATGCAGGCTTCCGGCGACTGGCATACCTGGATTTACAGAGCTTTGACATTCCTTGTAATAAGCTGTCCTTGTGCACTTGTAATAAGTATTCCTCTTAGCTTTTTTGCGGGGCTTGGCGGTGCAAGTAAAGAAGGTGTTTTAATTAAAGGTTCAAACTATCTGGAAACCCTTTCTAAAACAAAAATCGTTGTATTTGATAAAACCGGAACTTTAACAAAAGGCGTTTTTGAAGTTGTTGGAGTTCATCACAATGAGTTGGAAAATGAAAAGTTACTTGAGCTTGCAGCGCTTGCAGAATGTGCTTCATCGCATCCAATTAGTAAGAGCCTGCTGGCTGCTCATGGAAAAGAAATTGACCGTAGCCGTGTAAGCAATATTGAAGAAATCAGCGGACAAGGAATTACAGCTGTAGTTGATGGAAAAAATCTGGCTGTTGGAAATTCAAAGCTCATGGAAAAGCTTGGTATTGAATATCATAACTGTCACAAGGTTGGAACAATTATTCATATTGCAATAGACGGCAAGTACGCAGGACACATTGTAATTTCTGATGTTGAAAAACCTAATTCAATTATTGCAATTAAAGAGCTTAAAAAAGCCGGAGTGGAAAAAACTGTAATGCTCACAGGCGATGCCCAAAGGGTTGCCCAAAGTGTAGCTGCAGATCTGGGTATTGATGAATATCATTCTGAACTGCTACCTGCAGATAAAGTTACAGAAGTTGAAAAACTGATTTCTGCTAAATCAAAAAATTCTGTTCTTGCTTTTGTGGGTGACGGAATAAATGATGCGCCGGTTCTTTCACGTGCAGACATTGGAATTGCAATGGGAGCCATGGGTTCCGATGCCGCTATAGAAGCCGCCGATGTTGTTCTCATGGATGATGACCCTCTCAAGATTTCAAAGGCAATAAAAATCTCGCGCAAATGCCTTGGCATAGTTTATCAGAATATCTGCTTTGCGCTTGTTATAAAATTTGCCTGTCTTGCCCTTGGTGCCTTAGGCATTGCTAACATGTGGCTGGCAATTTTTGCAGATGTTGGTGTTATGGTGATTGCTGTTCTTAATGCAATCCGGGCAATGGCCCCTTTAAAATCTTTCAAAAAATAAAACTCAAAATAAAACTCAAAATAAAACTCAAGTTGATTTCTATGCTTTCATGTTATAAACTAATTATAACAATCTTTGAGGCTGGAAAATGAAAATTAAAAAAATAAACATACAAGGGCTTTTTGGGCTGGTCAATAATGACTTTAATATTGAATGCTATCCCAATGAGAAAATTTCTATTGTGTATGCCTTCAATGGCGCCGGAAAAACAACACTTCTTCGATTAATCTATGCAGCCAGTAAAAAAGATGAATCAACATTAAAAGCAATTCCTTTTAAAAATCTGGAATTGGTTTTTAATGATGGGAAAATTATTTCTATTGAAAAAGCAAATCCCAAGGCAGAAAATTATACTTACCGCATTGATGGAAAAGTGGCCGACGAAGTTATACTTGCAGAATTACAAAATGATTTTAAGGTAACAAGTATTTTTGCAAATAAAGATTATAACCGGGGAATTTCAACTTCTACAAATGATGAAATGCTTTCAGTTGATGTAAATCCTATTGTAAGAATTGAACGGGAACTTAGAGAAAAAATAAAGGATCCTGCGCAAAGAGGAAAAGTTGAAGAATTAAGAGATATCTTAAACAAAAATTTTACCATGACCTTTAAACATCTGGATATACAAGATAATGAATTAATAGCCGCACCAGATTCAAAATATCCGGATGATCCCAAATTACCAATACACGAATTAAGTTCTGGAGAAATTAAATTAATTTTAATGTTTTACGATTTGCTTTTTGAAACGGCAGATCATTCTATAGTACTTCTGGATGAACCGGAAAGTTCTTTGCATGTGGACTGGCAGAAGGATCTTTTAAGAACAATCATAGATACATGTGCCGACCGCGATATTCAGATTATAGTAGCTACACATTCTCCAGATGTTGTGGAGGATTATTTTACACAACTAACACCTATGTTGAGCAAGAGATATGAAAAGTAATTCGAAGCCTGAATACAGAAGGATTCCGTATATTTCTCGTGGAACTGTAGGAATAATTTCTAGAGCTGTAATGTCGTTTAGTGGAAAAGACATCTTATTGGTTGAAGGTAACCCCGATCAAAAAACATATAACAAAATTGTCCAGGCTCTAGGAAAAACAAATATTTATGTTCTTCCTGTATACAAAAAGGGAAGGTATCTTGATTCTGGGGATGTAGAAATGCTTGGAAAACCTGATGATGTTTCACCCAAGCTTTCCATAATTCTTCTGGTAAAACGATGTTTTGCAAGAGAATGGGCAAAAGGAAGCCTTCTGAATAAATTTTTTGGGATAGTAGATAAGGATTGGTTTTTTGAAGAAGAAATGGAATGTGTAAATGATTCAATTTTGACCTATTCAACGCCAATGTCTGATGAAGATTGGAAAACTTATTTTTTTGATGCTGTCAGTAACGGAAGATTAATAACTACTGATACAAATGACGTAGAAACGCTGATTTTTAAATTTGATTTTGATGCGGTAAAAAAAGCCTGTAATTTTGCAGCTTCGAAATATAATTTGGATCAATTAAAAGATGAAGCTTTGAATAGAGCTCGTAAAGCCGGGAAAAAACAATTAAAAAAGGAAAAAAAATATCTTGAGTTAGAGGATAAATCTTTTTTTGATATTGATGATGACTGGGCCTTTTGTAAAGGCCATTCTTTAGTAGAAAAATTTCACGATTTAGTTGATAAAAATAAACAGCATTTTAAAACAGAAAAGCAATTTATTAATTCTGTAATAAACAACATAAGTCCTGCTAATTTTACAGATTCGGCAGTTTACAAATTTATAGATTCCATTGAGCCTAATCCGGACTTGGATTTAAATACGATAACTTTTTAATATTTTAATATTTTTTTGTTGACTTTCTCTACCGGTGGTAGTATATTCGTATACGTTAGATGATGAATATAGTCTAACCATGGCTTGAAGAATTAATTCAAGACAATGACGCAGCTTGACTAATCCAAGTTTTGGAATATCAAGCATTATTCTTAATATTTCATATCTTCTCTAAACCTTTTCGCAGAGTCTTCTGTGTTAATTGGTCTGTAGTTTAGTTATGGAATAAAAAGGTGGTCATTGTCTATGAATGTCTCTTGTAAAAGAAATCCCAACAGAAATTACTTTCCTCGCAACAATTCTTTTGGTAAGAGTACCTACTCTGGTTATCATCATGATTTAAACCCAATCTTTGATGATCTTTGTGAAGAAGCTCGCGAAATTGCGAGAACAAAAGGCTTAAAGTCAAGCGTGGACTGGCTGTACCAGGCAGAAAAACAGGGCGTAATAACAACTTCTGAACGCGTTCGTTTTTCCAAACTTATCCAGGCCCGCAATTTAAAAAATCATGGCGGTTCTCAGTATTTGCAGGTAACCTCTAAAGCAGTACAAGATATCAGTACTGTTATCAGCAAAATGAATGCCTGTAAAGCAAAAAGCCAGTCTTTGGTTAGAAACTTTTCCGTTATAAGCAAAGTGGATGGCGAAAACTACAATTTTAGTCTTTGCATCATTAAAACAGAAAGCTCTTTTATAGCAAAAATCTCTCATCTTCCTCATTGGAAAGAAGTAAAGTACAGGCTGCGTGACTTCAATATTTTTTCTTCGGATCGTGGCTGTCATGTTTATTCTTCAAAGCCTCTTAAAACCTTAAAAGAAACAGATCAATTGATTATTAGATGGGTCAATCATTATGCAAAAAAATTGGACGAAGATAAGTGGTCTGATTCAATAATATTTACAAGAAGGTATTAGTATGGATTACTTAAAAGATTTGGTTTGTGAGTTTTCAAAGGCTTACATAATACGTTTGAATGGGAAGCGTTTATGTATCCTTAGTAACAAGGAAAACAATTGTAGTCGGATTATTGTGGTTGATGATGCGGCTGTAGTATGTCTAATTGCAAACTGGTAATTTGTTGGGTCTGAAGCATTAAGGTGGTTCAGATTTGGTTCAAATAATTTATGTGGTATTTCCACAAGGAGAAAAAAATATGAGTAAGTTTTACAACAAGCTTGTCAGGATCGCTGATGAAGATGGCGATGGTTACAGTGGTAGTAAGAAGGAGAAGAAATTTCTCGAAGAGATTTTATCTACACCGGGATCGCATCCTTTTTATGAGGAAGCAGATCATTACAAGAATGAGCTTTCGAAAAAAGAGAGAGACGAAAATCTGGATGCTACCAGGTTTAGAAACATTTGGGGGTAAAAAATGAAAATAAAAATTGAATCTTGTTCTAAGAATGATAGTGATACTTTTGATTTACGCGATCTTGAGAAAGATTTCTTGCTTGAGTTATTTAATGGAGAGCCTGTCTCTGAGGCAGATGAAATCTTGGAGAGAGGTTTCCGGGCTCTTTCAGTTCTTAAGGAGTTTTCAGAGTTTACAGATTGCGCTGTCTTTCTTTTTAAAATGGATGATGAAAAATCGTTAGTAATTGTTGGAAATAAAGATGACAGGTTAATTCGTAAATTTTTCTTTTCAATCTTGCCAGAGAAAAAAGGTCCGGTTGTTATAAAAAAGAAGGTAGCTGAACCTTCTGTTGAAATGTAATATATGAAAATTTGCCTGACAGTTTGGGGATTTTCGGGTGGGCAAATTGTCGGGCTTTTACTTATGGAGGAAATCTAATGATGAAAGATGATTGCGGTTCAAGATGTGAAGCTTGCAAAGTTGAATGTAATTTCAAAAAACGGAAGGAAGAAATATCTTCTATGATTTTGCCGGAAAGTTCTTTTTCATATATGGATATAAAAAGCTTTAGAGCTTCTGATGAAGTCTTAATTGTAGGGAAAAAATGTTTTGCAAAAAGCACGATCAAGCAAATGGTTTTTAATAAGATTCTGATTATTATGGAAAATGCATTTGAAGCATGTGAAGGTCTTGAAGATATAAATATGCCGGAAGTACAGGTCATAAAAAAAGAAGCCTTTTTGGATTGCAGGAATTTAAAATCAGTAGGGATCTTTTCTACTAAACTTGTAGAGGTCTCACCTTGGGCTTTTGAAAATTGCCAGGCATTAACTGACATCTGGTTTGAAGGAACACAAGAGGCCTGGTGCAAAGCCACAAATAAGCAGGGAATTTTATGGGGTTGTAAAACTTCGTTACAAATTCATTGCAGCAATGGAATAATTTTGAATAGTATTACATTAAAAGCTAATGGCGATGATTATCTGGAGCAGGTTAATATTACTTTGGAAGAACTGCATCTTGAATATGAATATGACCAGATAAAAGGAGTTGGTCCCGGGGTCTGTGCCAATATGAAGTTTTTGAAAGAATTTGTTGCAGAAGAAGGTTTCGAATGTTTGACTCAGAAGGCCTTTTGTAATTGCTATAATCTGGAGAAGGCTGTTTTGCCTGCTTCTTTAACTAGCCTTGAGGAAGGTGTGTTTTCTGGCTGTGACAAGCTCTCTACCATAATATTTAAGGGAAATATGGAAAAGTTCCAAAAGCTTATAGAAGGAAAAGATTGGATAGATCATAACGTTGAGGTTTTTTGTGATGACGGAATTTTTTCTTATGAGAGATAACCGTGAAGCCTTATCAAAAATCCACGAAGCAGATTTCTTTGTATCGGATAGTCAGTGCAGACGTCTAGTGGGGCTTAAGTATGACAAACAGAAAATGTCTGAACCGCAAATTTGTTTCAGGGGATTTTTATATAATGAAATAGTGCTGGCCAGACATTTTGCTTTTATTTCTGGAAAAAGAGTTTTTATTGACGATGATTTTTCTGCGGCATTGTTTAGTCATTCATGTGTTAGCGATTTGGAGTATGACGATATAAAAAAATTAGTAGATTTTTATGTGAAAGTACTGTAAATCATGGCAGAATACCCCACTTGCTCGAAAGCCTGATTTCTGATAATATAAGTTTTCAGTATGAAAACTGAAGCGTGTTTTGACATGATGATTCTCAAGATAAAAAACACTGTTCATACTATTTTTATTTTGTGATTTCTAAGGCGAAATTCTTTATTAAGGATTTCGCCTTTTTTTTCGCTCAAACGGATGTCAGGTCAAGCCTGCCACCGCTTAGCTTAATCATACAAGGACGCTAACGTGCCTTGTAAATTAGCTTCGACCCGACTTGCTGCGCGCGCGGGTCAACCCATAGGTTTTAGGAGTGTAAACATATATGAAAAGAACAGACATCAAAAAGGTTTTAATTATTGGTTCGGGACCGATTGTTATTGGACAGGCCTGCGAATTTGACTATTCTGGAACTCAGGCTTGTAAGGCTTTGCGCGAACTTGGCTACAAGATTGTACTTGTAAACTCTAACCCAGCTACTATTATGACTGACCCGGTTATGGCGGACGCTACTTATATTGAGCCGCTGAACGTTAAGCGTCTTTCTCAGATTATTGAAAAGGAACGTCCTGATGCACTTTTGCCAAACCTTGGTGGTCAGACTGGTTTGAACATGGCTATGGAATTGAACAAGGCCGGCGTTCTTGATAAATACGGTGTAAAAGTAATTGGTGTAAACCTGGATGCTATTGAGCGTGGTGAGGACCGTGAGATTTTCAAGGAGACTATGAAGTCGCTTGGAATCGACACTCCTCGCTCGGGAATCTGTCACACTGTTGAAGGTGCTGAAAAGATTGCTGAAGAAATCGGTTTCCCTCTGGTTGTTCGTCCTGCTTACACTATGGGCGGTCAGGGTGGCGGTTTCTGCTACAATGTTGAAGAGCTCCGCACTATTGTTGCTAACGGTCTGGATCTTTCTATGACTCACCAGTGTTTGATTGAAGAGTCTATTCTTGGTTGGGAAGAGCTTGAAGTTGAAGTTGTTCGCGATTCTAAGAATC
>Ga0247609_10001688_pt1 | contig 25409 bp, 23 predicted proteins | sample 172DNAGHGlowgp2_FD_193487 | JGI IMG/M metagenome (GOLD analysis project Ga0247609, IMG submission 193487) | Sheep rumen microbial communities from Palmerston North, Manawatu-Wanganui, New Zealand - 1728 DNA GHGlow gp2 | ecosystem: Host-associated > Mammals > Digestive system > Stomach > Rumen ...
CCCTGCTCGAACGTAGTCTTGGAAAGACTAGCAGAGTCAATAACGATAGCTACATAGAATGCTTCATCTGCCTCAGCCTTGGTGTAATAATTATCATCTACATCAGTAGCTAAAGTATTTAAAGCAGTGTAAACTGCTTTAGCTGAAGCAATCTGAGTATCTGTAGATGAAGCAGACGGTTCAGCAGTAACAAGCTGTGTATCGTCAAGCTTAGCATCTAACAGACCATTAGCCTGAGTTTTCGTATAGTAGTTATCATTAACATTGGTTGATAATGAATTAATAGCATTATAGACAGCCTTAGCAGATGAGATCTGAGCATCAGTAGAATCAGCGGATGGCTGACTCGTAACCAGCTGAGTATCATCAAGCTTGGCGTCTAGCATTGTATCGGATTGAGTTTTAGTATAATAATTACTAAAATTGGAATCTAGTGATGCAGTAGTCGTGTTGACAGCATGAAGCTTATCTTCAACAGTCATTACTGTATTATCGGAATCTGTGTATTCAACCAGATCCGCACTAGTTTTAGGATAGATGTACTCAATGACACCATCTATCTCTTTTGCCAGTGTAGCACGATTAATACTAGACATCTATTTTACCTCCTATATATTTTATTTCGCGCAAAATAAGGTATTTAAGAGTGAATATCTTAGTGAATTTACTCAAATGTTCCATCAAAAAATTATGCATATGGGGACAATCACAGAGCTAGAGATTCCTCTCTAGCTCGTGACTGGATGCAATTTTAATCTTTGAAGGAAAAAGAGGTGTATGAACAGTCAGCAAATTGATCTGCTCTTACTAGAATGTACAATTGCTATAACACCATATTAATACGACTACACGATTCTATTTATATGGAGGATTTGCAAATATGATTAAACCAATTATTAATATTAAGAATAATAATGATAAGAATTTTACTATTGTATCCGCAGAGTCAGTTATCATGAACTATGATAATTGTGATGCTGAATTAAATTATACAGCTGATCATATAGATGAGGAAACATCTGAAGCCGTACCATTTGATTTTAATGTGCTGCTTAAGATCGTAGATAATGGAAATTATAGAAATAGTAAACTTCTCTGGGATACTATAGATGGAGATATTCCTACAGTACAGCTTAGAATGATTGATGTTATAGATCGAGGAGATCCTAAGAGTGCCATAAATCCTTACAGCTGGACTATGATTACTAAAATGAAGAAGTTCCTGGAATATGAGCATGATGCTTACTATATCCAAGTCAAGATTGAAGCCAATATTGAAGGTTGTGCTTTAGTTACAGTATATATCTATAAGACGATTGAAGGTGATTAAGAATGTGGAGTTTATCTTTAATTATTACAACCTCTATAATAGTAATACTAAGTGGGGCTCTACTGGTGGGTACTATTATAGGATGCTATTATGAATATACTGAAGTTAAGAGATTTCTAGATGGAGAGCTTAAAGATTGGTCTAAAGAAGATGCTGAAAAATATATAGATCATTGTGAGAATGAGCTTAGATATATTGAAAGTGATACTAGGATAAGATACCTAGCATGTAAGAAGATGTTAAATAAAAAGTAAAAAATCTTAGCCTCTGGGAGCAATCCCAGAGAATATTTCTATTGTTTTTATTAACCATATTTAGTGCGTTTTCCAGTTTTTGACTATATAAAAATACCCACTCTATAATTAGTGCGCTTTCTAACGATTTTCAATATAATCAGGAAAGTCTTACTTCGCTTTCCAATACTGTATCTAATTTAAAGGAAGATTTAACTATCGCAAATGCTCAGTTTCCAAGCATCACAGGAAAGATCATTCCACATTCTTTTGAGTTTGGGGCAAGATGGGTCAATAACAGTTCTGAAGAATATGCTGTAAGCAATACAAGGGTAACATTAAAACGTGGGCAGTATATCGACCTTGAGGTCGGAGATGTTGTAAATATTGATAAAAGTATTGCAAGTATCTTCAACGGTGGATATACAACAGACGGGGTAACATTTACAGCGGTACCATCACAGGTTGCTAAATATACTGTACAGGTATCTGGTAAGTATTTTTGGAATTTGGTCAAGAGTGACAACGCAGAATTTACAGAAATAGAAATGGCAAACGCCTGGAAATATATCAGCTTCACACGAAGCGGCAACATGAAGGAAGATATAGGTGATATACTGTCTCTTGAAGGATCAGTAAACGACATCAAAACCGTGCTTGAATATGATATCGTACCAGAAAAGCCGACAGACTTCTATACTATGCCGAACGTTGGGAAAGGCATCAACTATATGGGACAGGAAGTTGATGATGCTACAACAGATGTGTCTGAATATATCGACATAACTAACTTGTATGATATAGCTATCGTAGTATCAAATAAAACGAAATTCTCATTAGGTGGTATATTTTACTATAATGCCAACAACGGATTTATCAAGCGTGTTCTGCGGGGAACAAACTATGATTTTGACATTTACAACGGAGAAGATATCATTTGGCTGAACATTGATAAGACTGTCCCAAATGCTAAATATATAAGGTTCGTAACGGACAACAGAAGAAACTACAAGTATTGGATCGTCAATAAAGCACCCAAAGCAGGTGTTTTCGATGGATATGCAAAAATGCCGTTTGAAGGTAAAAAGATCGTCAACTTTGGCGATAGCATATTCGGCCAGACCAGACCGCCAAGAGATGTATCAACATATTTAGCGGAAAAGACAGGAGCAACTGTTTACAATGCAGGTTTTGGCGGTTGCGAAATGAGCAGACATACAGATACTAACTATAATGCATTTAGCATGTATATGTTAGCAGATGCGATAGCAAGCGGTAACTGGACAGCACAAGAAACGGCATCGTCAGCAAGCGGTATGCCTGCATATTTTGCGGAGACAGTTACAATGCTGAAATCACTTGATTTTAGCGAAATAAACATTGTGACGATTGCATACGGTACAAATGACTGGATGAACGGAAGCCCATTAGACAACGGCGGTAATACAGATATAGCATATTTCGGGGATGCTTTAAGATATAGTATAGAAACTCTTTTGACAGCATTTCCGAATTTACTAATATTTGTATGCACACAAACATACAGATTCTGGATGGATGCACAGGGACAATTTACAGAGGATTCAAATACGCGGACAAGTTCACAAGGAACAAAACTGATAGATTTTGTTGCAAAAACTATCGAAATTGCAAAAGAATATCAGTTGCCATATATAGACAATTACGAAATCGGGATGAACAAATACAATCGGTCGTTTTACTTTTACCCGACAGACGGTACACATCCAAAACCGATAGGTAACCAGTTAATTGCTGACAACATAGCAAGCAAGATTTACTAACTTAAAGTGCCATTTAAATTATTTTTATTAAAATCGCGTATATTATATTACCCTCTAGGGAGTAATCCCTAGAGGGTATTAATGTCGATCGTCATAAACTAATACTGGACATTCATCAAATCCGTGTTGTAATTCTTCATCTTTGCTAACGTCTATACTTGTAATTATTATTTTAGATCCATTATAGATATCTATAGTATTTTCATACTCATCAAATTCTGCTGTATAAATTCCTGGCTCAATTTCTTCTTTAAATCTATTATGATAGACTGGTAATGTAGCTCTATAGAATCCGATCAAATCATGTCTAATGTCTATCATAATGAAAGGCCCATCTGCATCGTAATGCAATTCTCTTTTATCCATCATAGCTATATCCGTTGCTTCTTTAGCAGTACGACTATAGATAAAATTAAACATTATTAGCACAACCATAATCACAGCTAAAATTACTATTGTTTTGGCTATCTTAGCTCTTTTATATTCCGGTATCCACATATCTTATTCACCTCCCTAAAACAATGTAATCACGCATAATCTTATTATTCTGTCCATCATACTATTTTTACCATTTGAGATATTATCTTTCTTTTCAATTGCATATTATCTCTTTGATAATAGAATTATAGCATAAGAAATATCTATTGTCAATAATAATTTTCTTAGGAGGTTATAAAATGCGATGAAAAGAAAATCCAAAAAACAGCTCGGCAACTTAGAAGATAAGATTAAAGCGGCTATAATAAATGATCTTGCCGCTGGTATGTCAAAGCGTGAGATAGCAAACAAATATTCTGTAGATATTGGTAAAGTATTTATTGTTGCTGACCATTCAAAAGATGAAATTGCAGCAATCAGACAGCAGAAAGAAGATGAAATGAAGAAAGCGGCTGAAGAAAAACAGAAGTCTTCTGGAATGATCATCAATAATATTGAACTCATTTCTGATGATATTGAAATACTAGATGATAATTCTAAAGAAAAATCAAATCCTATCCAGGATAAAGAGAAAACCGAAACTCCAAAGAATCCTAAAGAAGATAAATCAAAGAAGGATCTTGGCGTTGTAGTCATTGGTAGAAAGGTTCTTACCAGAGATATTATTATCAAGATAGTTACTGATCTTAAAGCAGGAATGGATCAGACTTCTGTTGCTATAAGGCATAATTTCAGCATAGGGACAATAAGCAGAGTAAAGAGGGTTGAGATTGATCATGCTTATGGTATTTACAAAGATTATCCATACAGCAGGATCGAAGAGCCAGATGAGGAAACAAAGAAAACAATCCTCGATAATATGGCTAAAGGCATAAAGCCACCGCAGTATATAAGCAAAGGCCCTCATTCTGTTAAAGGAACTAGAAATCCATCACAGTTAAATCCTAAAGAGGAAAAGAAAGAAACAACTATTATTCCAGTCGCTCAGCAGCAGCCTAAAGAAAAGATCAAACCTGTAGAAGATAAAAAAGAAGAGCAGATTATTAACAAAGCTCCCTCTACAGATGAGACTATATACAAGACTGGAAGTATTGTTACAAATGTAGCTCCTATTGAAAAGAAGCATCCGAATGAATCTGTATATGGTGATGAGTTCACGCTTCTTAGAAAGCATACTTGCATCAATGTAGGTCTTGTAGCAGATCGTCATGCTCAGCCGGTAAGAGATTATGTTTTCAAATCCATTGATTCTGCTACGATGTTCAATTATGATAAGCTTGATGAGATGGCAGAGGCATGGATCAAGGAAAACATCAAGTTTAATGATGGTTGTGCAGAATCTAGTGTAGCCTGCTATACTACAGGGTTACAGTGTGCTCTTGCTTCATTCATTAAAGCCTGCTATAAGTTTAAAGTCAATCTTGTTCTTATGCATTACAATGCAGAGAATCAGAAATATTTTAAGCAAGATATCTTTACAGACTTTGAGTATAAGACAAGAGAGAACGAAAGCATTTGTCCTGAGAAGTTGCTTGAGGCTACAAGATATTCTAGACATCTATATGCTTTCAGATCTCTGGATGGTATAGTTTCTCAGGATATCATCTATGAGGTTGTTGAAGTATATTACAATTCCTCCAGAGCACAGCTGTTTACCGATACTGCTTTATTTGCTGACAAGGCTGATGCTTGGTTTTATTTCATGGAGAAGTCAGAAGAGAAAACAAAGAATAAATCCATGTTTATTAACGTTGTAGATATTACCGATGGTAATTATAAGAAGACAAATAATCTAGCAAAGAAGACTTCGTGAATAATCATAATGAACTCTCTAGGGGCAACCCTAGAGAGTTTTATTCAATCTATTATTTTTCGGTTAAAATACCATCCTAGGACATCCTAATAATTGTGAATACTACACTACAGGAGGTTTTAATAATGTATACAGAATACTACAACGAGCATGCTCTATATGAAGATGCTTTATATGAAAATAATACACTCTCTAGAGATGATGAAGATTTCTGGAGATATTTAGCTGAAGCTGGAAATCTTAGTGAGGTTAAGCCTCCAAAACGCCACGCTAATCATATTACAGATAAAGATGCTTTAAAAGAGATTCTATCTATAGATCATGATATAGCATCTAGAAAATCTACTATAATGGATTACTTTTGTAATTTCGGAGATGGAGCTAGATATAATCCATATGATATTATTGAAGTTCCAGCTCATGCTTATGGCGGGTTATCTAATGATCCTAAGTATAAGGATTACACTAAAGCATCTACGAAAACAAACTCTCAGAAGTTTACTACCACAATAGGCCTATGGATTTTCAATAAAGCATTCATTGAGCCAATGAATGATATCTTAGGATACATCAATGAACCAATCACCAAAAAGAAGTATGGTTCTTTAAATAACGCTGTATCTTATGCTCTTCTAGAAGATAAAATCTCAGTACAGCAGCTTAAAGATTTTATTATGCAATCACAGATTATGATGTCTTGCTGTTCTGCTCTGGCTCCATCACATACTGAAACTATATTTAATATGGAAAAGGATATTGCTAAAGAAAAAGCAAAACTTCAAGAAGAATATGGAGAAAGACTAGAATCTGGAGATCTCGTAGCAATTAAAGAATATGAGGATAAGCTTATAGCATATGCTAAAGATTATCTTAAAGACGATCCAGCTGTAGATATGTATAACTCTGGAGCTAGGGGTTCTTGGGATAACAATTTTAAAAATATGTATCTTACTAGAGGATCTGTTAAGAAAACCTCTGGAGAGTATAAAGCGGTTACTACATCATACATCGAAGGAATGGATCCTAAAGACTTTGCAGATATTAATGATAGCGCTATTCAAGGCCCATATAGTAGATCTAGATTAACAGCTTCCGGTGGTTATGTAGAAAAACTATTTACATCATTAACTCAGCATATCAAAATAGGAGAAAAAGGTTCTGACTGTGGTACTAAACGTACTGTTACAGTAGAACTTACCAAAGACAATATTGGTGATTGGTATTTCTCTTATATGCTTGAGAATGGTAAGCTCATTGAATTAACTCCAGAGATAGGATCCAAATACTTAGGTAAAACAGTACACTTTAGATTTTCAGCGTTATGTGAATCAAAAACACATATATGCGAAAAGTGTGCTGGTACTTTCTTTAATAGAATAGGTATTAATAATGCAGGTATGGCTTCAATGATTATGATGAGTAGTGTCAAAAATTCCAACATGCGAGCATTCCATGACTCAAATCTTAAATTATCTAAACTATCCATAAATGAAGTGTTTTAAGTAAAATGAAAATATTTTTTCATTAGTATGAAAAAAATATTATTTTATTAATCCCCTAACAATATTAGTAATAGCTATTGAGCCAGACAAACTTTATAGCTAAATAATATTGAAAGGGGATTATCTCAATGTCAAGCTTAAGTAATATTATTGATTCATTAAAAGAAATTGAAGTTGAAGAAACTATTTACATCAATCATTCAAATTTAAACCAAGCAGAATATGCAGCGTATAATTCATCAAGAGCATATTCTAACGTTATTGGAGAGAGTTATATTTCTCCTAGATATGGTAAATATACTATTATAGGGGATGAACCTCCTAAGGAATATGGCTATACTAATATACGTATGGTGAAAATAAAATTTGAGAATACTGGAACTGAAAGAGTAGTTAGATTAGATTCGGCACGATCTGGAGCTGCAAAGGATCCATATGCTATAACTATAGCCGGAGTTGGATATTTGGGTGAAATTACATTACCTTATGATAAGCATGATTATGATACATGGAGATTAATGCTTATAAGGAATTATGATAAAAATAGCGATAACTATCAATACTATGGCGCTAAAGGCGTTACAGTATGTGAAAGATGGCACTGTTTTGCTAATTTTTTAGAAGACATTAGAAATCTTAAAGGCTACAAAGAATACTTGTATGCTAAAAATGAATATAATCTTGATAAAGATACTTTACAGCATGATATACCCATGGAGCAAAGAGTATATGGTCCTGATACTTGTATTTTTATTAAAGGTAGTGAAAATGCTAGAGTAATGGCTAAAGATAATAAAGAAAATACTAGTAGTGAATATTACGGTGTACACCAAACTAATACTGGAAGTTTTCAGTGTCGTTTAATGATTAATGGATGTGATTATTATCTTGGAGCTTATGATAGTGATATAGCGGCTGCTAATATGTATAATTTTGTACTAGCTGCATCATTTGCATCATCTATAACTCTTAATGATGTAGAGTATATGCCTATTGAAGAATGCTTATCGCATAAGACAAGAAAATATCCTATAGATATACCATCAAATGTACATATACCAGAAATAGATAGGTATAATGCTTCAGTATTTAAATTTTTAGGAGTTGCATATAGGAATAAAGATTTCTCCGGTAATCCTATGTGCCAATTCCAGTTTAATAAGCAGAAGTATTATTATGGTTCGTTTGATTCTGCTATAGCAGCTGCTAACGCATATAATTGGTATGCTTCTCATGTAGATGCTTCTATTCCTCTTAATAAACTTAAACCTAATCAAATTATGCAGCCAGATGAGTGGCTTAAACATAAATGCTATTATAATAATTCTCCAGCTCCTAAATTGATGATTAGTTTTATTGATGAACCTAAAGAAGAACAAGATAAACGTTGTTTAGAGCGTTATGGAATGATATTTAATTAAGAAGGTGTTTTATAATGGCTTTTAATTCTGAATTTGATGAGCATCAGGTTACTAAAGAAGTTTATATGCCGGATAATTCAAATCGTATTATAACGGTTGGACGTTTAATAGAATATCTCATGTTGTTCCCACAAGATTTACCGGTATATTCAGACTACGAACCAGTAGAAAAAGTACAGCTTATAAGAAACTTCTATGATGGAGATTCTGGAGCTATACATATTAAAGATGAAAACTATAAAGATATAGTTCATATTATTTAATTATTAAGGAGATTAACCTAATGAGTATGACTACTAATGATAATTCCGGATACTATTATAATGGTGAAAGCTATCAATCTAGAGCATTATTACTGAATATCACTGGGAAGCTTAGTGAGTTATCTGAGAATCAACTTAAGGAGCTTATGATGTCTTGCCAGAATGAGATTGAACGTAAGAAAAGATTTAAGCATGCTATGAATAATAATAACTATACCGGATAAAAATAAATAGAAAACAAATTCCCCGTAGGCTTTAAGCCTACGGGTTTATTATATTAAATTTTAATATTATCTTGTTCACATACTATATTCACCATAGTTTTAGAATATTCATTTTGGTAATGATCAACAATTCTCTCATTTTTAGAATATTGATTCTGATAATAATTAACAGCATCAATCATTTCTTCAAAATCTAAAGTATGAAATACTACATCATTTTTATACTTTATTCCTAGACTTATAGAATGTGTTGTACCCTTACCGGTGGAATATTTATCTTTATAGCACAAGACTACTTTATTGGGTTTATCAGATAACAAAATATGCATTTGTTCATTACGTCTAAACCCGGCGCATTTACCGTATTTATCCCAGTTAGCATACATAATAATTTTTCTATACTGATGCTTATCAGCATAATTTTCTGCTACTTGATCTGGTCCAGAAGATGCGCCTCCAGAGACTATAATAATTTTATATCTCTCAGGCGTTACATGTAAGTGTCTGAGGTCAGCAGTAATTAAAGATTCAATGAATCCATACCATTTCTGATTAATTGATCTGGAACCTGCGATGAGAACGTAATATTCTTCTCTGCCATCACTTGTAGATACAACTTCGGCATTTGATGGTAATAGATTTGTAGTACCAGTTGTATTCATTCTTGCTAAACGATTAGCCTCGTGATATTTTTCCATTTCGGTTTTCATGTAATCTGTATACATATTATCCTCCATATGTTAGAGATATAAAATAGCTGTTACAATGTATTAATTTAACGTTGACTGTATCTTAGATTTCAATTATATATTATATAATTGAAACCAATATTAAGATAATATTCATATGGAGGATTAATCAATGAGGTGGCAAAAGATTTATGATGTACTTAAGACGTATGATGATGAGAATAGAAGGGGCTGGTATAGCTATACATGGGCTAACCATGGTGTTAGTATTATGCGTAAAAGTGATCCTAATAAAATATATCATCTCGATTTGTTTAAATGGGGTCGTCCGGCAGATGAGGCTACAGTAGAGACTCTTAAAGTCGGTGAAGACGGTAAACTTGTATGGGACTGGGTTGCTAGTGATACTATCAAATTCAGCGAGCTGCCGGATGCTGATGACTATGTAGTTGCTGACCCGATATTCCATCCATATATCGGTATGGTTAGGATTAAGAAAATTAACAGTCCTGTAGAAGATAACGATCTTATTCATAAAGATCTGATGTACGTTAGAGCTAGAGAGATTGACGAACAGAGGTTAAACTTTATGACTCTCAATGGTATCAAAAAGTATATAAATAAATACGATGAGTATTTTTATAATCGTAGATGGTATGGATGCGCTAATAAAGATGATGTTCCTCCTGAAGAAATAACAGATTGTGCATGGTGCGGTAACAGTACAAATGAATACTCTGCAGCCGAGTTTCATTTTAATTATAACGAATATCACATTGCTACACCTGGGAATATTAATAAGGAGAATAAGCATCGACGCCACTTCAAGGAACAAGAATGGCTCTTCCCATGGATCAGCAACGGATGGGATAGGGATGAGTGCTTATACATCCAAACAAGTAGTTTATGGATGTGGACAGATAAAAAAGCTTTAAAGGAGCATAAGGATAAGATTATTGCTGATATAGGAATCCTTATGAAGGAAGCTGGCGTTGAGGAATATGAGCTAGTAGAAATAAGAAAACCATTCAAATATTTTGCTTTATAATGCAATAATACAACAGCACAATACCCAGTAGGCTTTAAGCCTACTGGGATATTGCTAGTATATTTATTTTTAAATTAATTATGTATTGATAACTTATCCTCTATATTCATCTAAACTACCATATTGTGCTTGATCATTCGAATAATTAAAATAATTTAAAGTGTCCTTTAAGTTAGTTAGCGTCATTCCACCCTGTTTTTAATTCGTTACCATCATTTCAGGAAAGTCAACACAGGCTTGCAGGAATAGAGCCTTTGCACCTTTGGCTGTCGGATGTACTCTTTCTGTAATACCGCCACTTGTTGGCTCAAGCATTCCCTCATACCAAACACCATTTGCACCTGCACCAACCGCTTTTGCAAAATCAATATATCTGTAACCGCTCTGCCTGATCCACTCGTTCTTCTTCTCGTTGTTTCTTGTTACAGTTCCGTTTGTTGCTACAGTTGGAACAGTTGCAAGTATCGGAATAGCGTGTATCTGTTCACAGTATGAAATCATAGCATCGATGCCGGCTTTCCAATTTGTTGCATAGGCAGCAGAATTATCGGACGAATCATTCATACCCAAACACCAAAGTATATATTTTGGAGTGCCGTGTTTTATGTCCTCGCCAAGCGCACGAACAGCTGCAGCAGATGCTTCTCCTGCGTGTGCATCTAAGAGCATATTATCAGTAAATCCATATTGTTCAGCGTAATATATCCACCGTTCTGGAACATAATTAAAATACGAATCTCCATAGGCGAATACTCGCTTGTTGTAGTCCTCGCAGTTCATTGACAGTTTGCAATCTGTTAAAATTGTTGTGGATGATACTTCTGCATAAGGCGAAACAATGGAAATCATTCTAAACCATGATACATTTTGTTTCCATATTTCCCCATCTGACATTATAGTTATATCTGCTGTTTCGTTGATTTTCATCTCAATTAAAACAGCAATATTATTCTCAATAGTCAGACCGTGCTGATACGTTTGACTTCCTACAGAAGTTGTAATCACAACATCTGTATCAGATATTGCAACCCTGTTGTATTTTGTACTACTTCCACTGGCGATATATTTGTATCCTACCTCTAAGTCATTGAAGGCTGAAATCGTCCCGAAAAATGCAAGGTTTAGCTTCTTCTTTATGGCGGTTACTGTATCTATAATAAGACTTCCATTTGTGAGCGATACGCTTGTTATCTGTGAAAAAACATCCTTTGGGGTTTGTATGTCTTTCAGTTCCTCTTCGATTTTGTCCAGTTCTGCCATTAGGATGATTTCCGCATTTATAGATACACCATAAGGGTTTGTGTTTACTGTCCTTGCTCCGGTTACATTGCTTGTATTAATGCTGATCGATGTTTCTCCTTCTGTTGACAGATAATACAAGGAAACATTCGATGATCCAACACCAATAACAGTGTTAATCGGAATGGCATCATCATAGTTAAAATCAACTCCATTTGTCAGCGTATTTACCCCACTCACAAGATCCACATCAAATGATGCCACATAGGTATACGTTGTTCCTACATATGTGCCTAAATATATTGTGGCTGAACCGCTACCGCTCACTTTTAATGTGATGGTTTTTAACTTGCCTTTTTGAGTGCTTGCAAGTGCTGAAAATCTAGCAACAGCATTTGTCGCAGTGTTCGTATAACTTGAGAAATCAACTCTAGTACCGAAATAATCGTAACTTTCTACGATCATCTCTTTGATTTCTTCCACGTCCTGCTCTACTGTATTTAATGCATCTTCTACAACATTAAGGTCGTTTTGTGTTGCACTCTTTTTATAGCCGTATTGGGCATATGCTGTTAGATATTCTTCGCTCACGCAAAAAGCGTCTTTGTTGGAAATAAGTCCGGCAAACCTCATATATGGAGCATTGTTGCTGTTTAAAACTGTATTATTAGATACTAAAACAACAGCATTAATATCTGACGCATCTTTTGAATTGTAAAATACAATTCTCGTAAACGGAGATGGAATACCTTGTGGAAGCAGGTGCAGAAGACTTATCCCAGATGTATTTATAAAATCACTTATAAACCTGTTTGTGTCAGTTGCTTCTGCACCATTGGTATACATAGTATAACCGTCCTTTGTAGCTTGTTTATTAAACAGGTTCGGAGTACGTGTCCCAATTTCACTTAAATCTGTATTTAAATTAGATACAGTATTGGAAAGCGAAGTAAGACTTTCCTGATTCGATTGAAAATCGTTAGAAACAGAATTTATATTTCTTTAAAATACTTTATAGATAACCCTTACGGGTTATCTTGCTTTATTTTCTAACGAGATATTCTATAATGTTAATGGAGTTGTAAAATCTTACATTAAGGATTTAAAAAACAGCGGAAATTGGGCAACCGTAACGTGGATTGATGGGAGTTTCGTTAGCAAACAGGGTGGGCTCTCACAAAACGAAATGTTTTCATACGCAGAAATATCGTTGAAAGGTATAAAAAGAATACGCTTCTTAATCAATTCCACAAACGCGAATGTATCATACTGCACTAAAACATCTAATGGTATAACAGTTTATTCGGGATTTGTTCACACTCCAACGTCAGAATGGGTAGAGCATACAGTTGAAGAGAATGAAGCCAAAATTCGTATATCATCAGACACAAGTTTGAAAGGCAGATTCCTTTTCTTTGTCCTTTCCGACTGGGACAGTGATGATTATAATTCGTTAAAAAACCGTGTTGATAATGTAACTACGGATATAACGAATCTTGAGGCAGAATCATACACAGATGTAAAAGCATCCTCTACAACGGTGTGGAGTTCTGGGAAATATGACTCGTTAACTGGGTTGGAATATGGATCTACCGCAGTCTTCAGGATTACAAGCAGCGGAACAATTACTAACTATGTGACCAAGTCTCTCAGATCTAAACCAATCCCAAACAATGTTATTTTCATTAAAACAAAAGGGCAGAATGATTATTTCTATGTGTCGGCTTGGGATTCCAACAATGACTATGTTGGAATTTACGATATGGAAACGAATACATTCATAAAAAACTATCCAAATGATAGGATTACATCGGTTCAGAGGGACTTGCGTATAGATTCAGTTATGGCAACATACCCAAATTATTCTTGGTGTGTGGTTGTCGGTGATATTACTAATCCAAGTACAAATCTTAACCCCGATGATGTAGATGATTATATTTATTTTTCTGTTTCTTCAGTTGGTTATCTTAAAGACAAGCTTTCAACTGCAAAAGACGGCGGTTTTTGTCGGATATTCAAAAAATTCGGGTGTATTGGTGACAGCCTTTCATCTGGCGCTTTTGAATATAAAGAAGATGGAACGAACAAGATTGATTTTATCTATGATTTTTCGTGGCCGCAATATCTTGCACGGATTTGTTCGAATTCCGCAGTTAATTTTTCCACAGGTGGATTGACCACCAGAACATGGCTTGAATCAGAGTATTGCACTCGTATGATGTCAGGTGGTGATAATTTGTGTGACTGCTACATTATTGCTCTTGGTGTAAACGATTTGAAAACAGATGATCGGCACGTTGATGTCGGCACGGTAAGTGACATTAACTTGTCTGATTATACGCAAAACGAGGACACATACTGTGGCAATCTTGGCGGTATTATACAAAGGATTAAATCAGTGCAGCCAAGGGCTAAAATCTTTATTCTGACAAATCCGGGGAGGACTCAGGCAGAACGAGCGGCGGCTGTGCCGTACAACACGGCAATTTTTGCTGTGTGTGAAATGTTTGAAAATTGTTATGTAACAGACTTGTACGCGCTTGGCTTGTTTGATTCGCGTTATATGCTTGCAAGCCATTACGGATCAAACGGTTATCTGGTTGCGGCTTGGCAAATTTCGTCGCTGATTTCCGAAATCATCGAAAACAATCCGCAAGATTTCCGAGAAGTTGCGTTTATCGGAACAAACAAATCGTGGGGCAATTAAAGCAGGCTTTAAAAATAGTACAAATAACCCAGAGGCTTAAAGCCTCTGGGTGTTCATTAATCAAATGGATACGGATTATTAGCATAATAATCATGCCTAGGCAAATACCTATATATTCCTGTAGAAGCAGCGTCTTTGTTAAGTTCTTTTTCAAAATTATTAAGATCTTCTTCTGTTACAGTTCCATCTACTAAAGAATTCTCATCCTCAGATGGAGTATATTTTAAATTGGCGCCATTTACAGTTAATACAACTTTCTTAACAGGTTTCTTATTAGTTTCAGTATTGTTCATAGTATTAATCCTACTTAATTATAATTATGTGAAACGGATATTAAAATTTTACAAAAAATAAATTACCCCGAAAGGCGAGGGAGTTCTAGGCTCCCTCATTTGCTATCACGCATTCATCATATTCTTACTAAGAACAATGAGATTATCTATATACTCAACATCAATACCATTAGCAAGCATGCTTTTCTTGATCTGCTCGAAATACTTATCCTGATCAACGATCATACTGTAGGCGTACTTCATGTAGCCCTCAGGATTCTTACGGAACTGAATCATGTTCACCAGGTTAACAATCATCGGAGTGTATCGAATTCCATAACGATGACTGTTGATAGCAATAGAGATCTCAGTAACAATAATGATAATAGCAGCGATAACGGAAACAGCGATTATAATAGCGTTCATAATTAAACCTCCAGTAAATATATGATATTTGGTTGCTTCTTACACGTTTATATTATGCAATTATCAAATTCAAAATTAACGCAGGGCTGGAACATTCCAGCCCTATACTAATATATATTTATTTTTCTTTACAGATTAAGTTCATCAATATTCCGCCAGCTAAATTGCCCATAATGACTATGGAGATTACTTCTAAAGCAATAATAGGATTCACGCTAGGCATTCCATCAAAAATATCTATTAGGAAATAATACATATCGGCAATACAGTGTTCCGATCCAGAAACAATAAAAACAACCACTGCTAAAATTACTACTATATTTGTATTTTTATCTTTAGCAGCATTAAATACCCAGACTGCTACAGCAATACATATTTCACATATAATAGCACTACAGAATAAATTAAGTGGAGATTTATCTATCTTGTTACAGCATATACTATAAGCATCTAATTTAGTCTGTACAGATATAGCAGACATTATTAAACAGCCTAGAGCATTACCCAATAAGACTATAATATAGTATAATGGATTATTTGGTTTGCTAACTGGTCTTTTATATGGTTCAGATAAATTAGAAACTATATTACATACTCTCCCAGTAAATAAATCGTAATGTAAATATAATACAGATAATAATCCAATAGAAAATAATAACGCTGCTATATAACGATTATCCTCATAGGTTTTGATATAGATATAACCGCCTAGAGATATCATTATTCCAGCAGATATAGAACGCTTTAATAGACTTTTCATATTAAATAAACCGTCCTTTCTTAAAAATAAATAATATCCATCTAGGGATAAACCCTAGATGGATAAATATTAATCATGTGTTATTTAACTTGAACTTCATTTAAATCTTTATATTGTCTCATGTCATATTCTTCTCGTCTTGGCTTACTCCAAGTATTAATTGCTGTGTAGAAGCCTACGATTCTCGTGTACTCAGTTTCTACATCGCCCCCACATACTGGGCATTTCTTACCAAAGAATGCATGACCATAATGGCAAGTTTGTATACGATGATTAAAGGCAAAATAAGTATTTCCAGCGTCTGCAATATATTCAACTAATTCTCTAGCTTTCTCATATGTATCGAATGGTGCAGATGTACTAATATGAAGTATCGATCCGCCATTACAATAGCTATCAAATTTAGAAGCAATTTTAATACGCTCTTGCATTGTAGTCTTAATACCAAGGGGAATAAACTGATTACCATAAAGAGGCAGATCGTATATATCGCCATCTGGATAGAAGAATTTATCTTTCTGCATGAGTTTATCAGCAGCAGACTCTCCCGGAATCTGTTCTGTATTAATCATATAATCACAATTATATTTTTCAATAAACTCATCAGCTACAGAGCGCATGCTTTCAAAAATTTTCTTTCCAAAAGCATATGCTTCATCTTTATAATAAACATTATCGAATTCATCGGTGTACGTATACCCAAATGCTTTCATAGCCTCATAGATACCGGTAAACCCAATGGTATTGTAGAGATGTTCAAAATCTATAAGCCCATAAGAGAAATTCGGAAGTAGCCCTTTTTCAACATTACGTTTAATAATATGACGAACTCTATCAAGAGCTATAAGATCTATCTCAACACGCTCTCTTAACTTTTTAATGTATGCATCTTCATTGATATCACCATTACATTCATTCAATACATCGAGAGCAATCCTTGCAAGGTTAATGGTTGACACTTTAACAGAACCAACTTTTAGTGCCGTACCCCCCACGGAATTGAAATAACCGATATCCTTAATATTAGATTTCAATCTGCAGTTATGTGTAATAATACCATTTGGTAAAGTGAAATACGGTTCAAATTGATTTTGCATCTCAAAGCAATATACATCCCCATTTGGATCTGTATTGTTATACTCAGTAATAGATACTATTTTATAAAACATTGAGTTGTTATATGCTAAATAATTATTATTGAGTTTCCTTCTATTACCGCAATCATACCATCTTACACAATATAATGGAAAGTTTCTATTAAATTCTTCGCCTCTAATAATAACAGGTTCATTTGTTCTATCAGATATATCAATAATAGTTTGTAATCCTAATGAAGTGCATAAAACCTCTAAGCATTCAGCCATAGCAGGAGAAGCTGTATATATCCTATTAGAATTACCACCATCCGTAAGATAATAGCCATCTAAGATGCCTCTACGGAATTCTGCACTTTGCAATAGGCAATTAAGATTCAATCGCTTTTCAAATGAGTAATTACCATCCACGTAATACCTAATAAATGCAGCAGCATCATTACTAATAATTCTTACAGGATATACATTGTTTACTTCTTTACCTAAATACGGTTCAGTCATAAATATTTCTAATGCTTTATCAAGGATAGATTCTGAATACTCATATTTAAATTTATTAAGGGAAAGATTAATAACCGTTTCGTATTCAGGATTAGACTGATACATACTACCATCTCCAGCATACATACCAATCAAAAATCCTTGCTCATAAGTAAGGTGAAAATCTACTTCATGAACTGCGTTAAGCGGTCTGGTGCTGAACATCAAATAGTCATCTGTTGTAAGATTACAAGTCTGAACATCTCCACGTTGTGTAGGATTAATATGATCTGCAGTAACAAGGATTTCTTTATTATTAGCAGTTCTAACTCGATAGAGCTTATTTGCTTTAACTTTAATAGGCTTACCTTTAACCCAACTTCCATTATGGAATATTGTAAAGTTACGTTTAAAACTGTTATATGGTGCATAATATAAGTCTCTAATTGGCATATATGCAACACCATCACTTGATTTGGTAAGAACTTTTTGTTTGCCATCAAAACAACAGTTACTCAAACTTGTTACACTAGAGTCAATAAACATATTGCTATCTGCCCACTGCATATTATGCCTTATGGCCCATTCAGCAAATTCTTCATCAGCAAATTTGCCATTTTGACGCAGTAAACTAATAGTGCTTACTGGGAACGTCATCATTTTATCTTTTCTAATTTCAGCCATGGTTTCCATATACCATTTCTGGAATTGAATTATTTCTTCTTCGTAATCAATCATATATGAACCATCTGGAAATTGCGAACCGCCAAATAAGGCTTCAAAATAAGGACGATCGAATACAGATGTATTAGTAAAAGCTGACTGAATTGAATCTCTTACATATGTCTGATTTACTGCAAAAATAAATCTTTGGAAGTTCTGTTTAGCATAATATTCTGGGGATCTTACATAATAATCATCATCAATATCTCTTTTCCAGAAATAGAACATATACGGAATTAAATCCGGCATACCCACCATTTGCATGATGCTATTTACTGACTATATCTTCATCCATAACAATATTATACCCTTTCATATATAATACTTAAATTTATTATGGAGATGCGCGCTTGGGTCAAGGAATTTCACCTTAAACCTACTCCTTTCGGATAGTCGATACACCTTCTAATAAATTAATTAGCTTGGCACGGGATTATATAGCTCCTCCCCCGTTAGCACGTAGTTATTTATTATCTACGCACACCCTACAATTATAGGTTCACGCATTATTTTGCAAGGGAATTACTTCCCAAGGGAGCCATGGGTAATTTAGCTCCAGATGTTCTATTACTAGCAAAATTAACGAATTCTTTTACAAAATCGATAAATGTGATAAGATGCTTTGCTGGCTTTGCAGAATCATCTCCATCAAAATATAAACCCTTTTCAGCAAGATCCTTAAGAGAATATGCAAAGCAATAACTGCGGAACGAAGCACTACATGCATCATGCATGTACAACTGCCCTATCCATTCTGCTCTAAGCCATTGATTAGCTTTAAAAAATCCAAACTTCTTTTTAATCTCATAATAAATTTTATTAAATGCTAATACTTTAGCATGTGGCTTTGCCATCTCCCTTTCCAAGCACACAATATCTTTATGTGATACATTTGAATTAGCATCAACGGATTTATCTGCAACAGTTCCATTCTTATCAATGAAATTATCAATAAAATCAGTATATGAAAGCTGAGAATCTGCAAAGCCGTTAAGCTTAGCAATCTTTTCACCAAATTCATTCTGAAGAGCATTATATTGTGTTATAAAATCTTTATCAAGAGAAATATCGATTTCAAGAGTTGAAGCCATAATCTATATATACCCTCCTATTATTTTATAGCGCCATTACTATAATTACTATTAATTATCATCACTTATATTAAAGACTATTGACCCACTTAATAGCGTCACCAAAAGTCATCATTCTTCCATCTACCTCTAGACCTGGAGCTGACATCATACCTTTAGATTGCATAATATCAACATCCTCACAGGTTGTATATTCAACATTCTTTTCTTTAAGCTTAGCTTCTAGCACTCCGCATTTAGGACAATGAGTAGTATAGAAAGTTACATTGGTATTGTTGTTCATTTTTAAACTCCTCCGTTTAGTATAAAATATTTACGACATTATAGCTCTTTATATCAATAATATAATTTCAATTTATCTTGATAATCTAAGCCGTGTGTCGTGATTACTCTAATGTGTCAGCTAGAATAATTTCTCATTCTGAACCTATTGATATTTGTCTAAAAGAATCCTATATAGCATATGAAGATTTAAATCTCTAAGGGAAGAAAGAGAAATAGTATAATTATTAATATATGGAAATATTATGGTTTTTACAAAATAATAAATAATTCCTATAGGAGGTTTATATATAATATGAATAGTAATAATGATACATTTATCAGACAACAGATTCGGCCTAAGAAAGAAATCACCGGAAGTATAGATGGATTATCTTTTTCCGATCTTGTAGAGCAAGAACCACAACGTTTAGATAAGCATAATTATTATCTTAATATTGCTGATTCTGTATCTATGAGAGGAACATGCTTAAGAAGAAACTATGGAGCAGTAATTGTAAATAATGATGAGATTATTAGTACTGGTTATAATGGAGCTCCCAGAGGAAGAAAGAATTGTTCCGATTTAGGATATTGTATTAGACAGAATTTAAATATCCCTAGAGGGGAACGGTATGAAATGTGTAGATCCGTTCACGGTGAACAGAATGCTATAATTAGTGCTCCTAGGAGTAAGATGATTGGTGGTACATTATATCTATGCGGTAGAGATAAAGAAACTGGAGAATATATTAAAGATGCTGATTGTTGTTCTATGTGTAAAAGAATGATTATTAATGCAGGGATTTCTAAAGTAATAATACGTGATACATATAATGATTATAGAGTAATACCTGTAGAGTATTGGATAGTGGATGATGATAGCTTAAACGGTAGTATGGGATATTAAAAATAGCAATAAAATCCAGGAGGGATGTTAAAGCAATGACTAAGATACCATTTGATTGTCTGAGCGAAGAGCAAAAGAAGAGTTGCTATCGTAGCTATGTGAAAAGTGTTATCTATGAACTTGGAGATAATGCTAAATATATGACATATGAAGAATGGTGTAATAATTGCTATGAAATATGTGTTACGGATTTTATTGATAATACAATTTAAAACAGGCTTTAAATTATTTCTAATAAAATCTATTTATATTCCAGGAGGGAGTAATCCCTCCTGGATTAATTATTATAAATTAAAGTCTGCTTTTAAATGACAAAAATCATAAATCTTAATCAAAGATGCACAGCATTGGAAAGTCTTTAAGCACTTCTGATGCTAATGCAATGCCACCAGTAACAGTAGGATGAACAGTATCGTTGGATAACATTCCTGTGTACCAAGTCGAATCGTCTAGTGCTCCAACAGCTTCCGCAAAATTAATATACTGATAACCGCTATCCTGTATTATTGCATTTTTATATGTATGACTCCTGTCTGGAACATTAGGGATTGTACAAAGTATTGGAGTTATGTTTTTCTCGTTGCAAATTGCAACAAGTTCGTCATATGCAGATTTCCATACAGGGTTCACAGCAGTTGTATTGTCTGCATCATTCATTCCTAATGCCCACACTATGTATTTTGGCGTTCCATAGTTTAAAAGGTTTACAAGGTCTTTAATCGCATATGCGGAAGGTGCTCCAGAATATCCATTGAGCAGATACCCATCAAATCCCATCTGTGATATATAATATGTCCACCTGTCGTTAGTATAAGATACATAGCTGTCACCAAACACCCAAACAGGTTCTTTGATGTCGTTGCAGACAAAAGATAAAATGCAATCGTTCAAAGTTGTTGTGCTGTCTGTTGCAACATATATACTGCTCATACAACCAATATATGTTGATACAGTGTCATAACTAAATTTTCCGCTTGTTGTCATAATCGTAATGTGCCCGATATGATGGTTATCTACATATATTGATACAGCAATATAGTCGGAAATAGTAAGTCCATGTGGAACGGTAACACCAGTAGCATCCGTACCACGATAGACCACAAGATTTGTATCATCTATCACAATGGATTCAGAGTTTAAGTCATTTGTTCCCTGTCCTATTGTTATGCTGTTAAAAGTGGAAATTTTACCAGAGAATACTATCTCTTTATTCTTCTTGACGGAATTAGCAGTAAGTTCAAGTCTTGACGATACCGCAAGATTGCCTGCTGCTTTTTGTGGCATAGATGCAAAATTTGTCGATTCAAGTGCAGGAGAACATTTTGCCTCTGAAACGACTTCGTTTCTATATACAGGAATATAGCTGTCGGCAAGCGGATATCTCGATTCTAGGGTTACAGCAATCTTTACAATTTCGGCAGGGACTGCATATGATGTTACATATTCAGCACCTTTGCTAGAATCAGCAATATTAGAAGAATTATATGCACAAACAAATCTAAATGTACCAACAACTATAGATGATGTATTATTATATTTTATCCGAATATTGCTGATAACATCTCCAGGCTGAACATCAATAGTAAAATAATAGTAGCTTGTACTGTCACTTTCTGTTCCAAACTTATTAATATATTTATCTGGAACAACAGTTGGTATAATTTGTTTTATTACCTTTTTTGTTTCTGATTCAATCAGTAAATCCAGTGTATCTTCATTAATAATCGGAGTATATTCGACATAATTGTCTATGTGTCTATATATTGTAACGCCTGTCATAGTAGCCAAATATGAAATAACAATTTCGTCTATTCCCTCTGGCACGGTATAAGTCGTAACAAATGACAATTCGCCTTTAATACTTACCGCAGTTCCATTACTGTATGCACATATTTTTCGCATTGCTAAACTTGTATAAACCCCATAATTACTGTCTGTGCCTTTGCCAGTAATAACATCACCTTCTGATACCCGAATATGCTGTGTATGCACATATGATGCGTTTGTTTGTTCAGTGCCATATACATCCACATATCCACTGTTGCGTTCAGCGGTTATAACATAGTCGTGTTCTACAGTTTCTGAATTATAATAGTCGGTTCTTATTTCAGACTCGAAATCATTTAAATCTGTCTTTAAATTATCTAAATCATTAGTTAGAGTATTAAAATTAACTGATTTAGCCTCTTCAGTAGGTACACCAGTACTCCCCCACAGGGAAGCACCTAAAATTCCATTTTCAGAAGTAGACCATACCTCAGATGCCTTATATGAAGCACCTAGGATATCGTTAGAAAATAAAGCAAGATAACCCGTAAGGGTTATCTATAAATCATTTTAAAGAAATATAAATTCTGTTTCTAACGATGTACTTTATAATGCTTTAAATATTACTGAATCGTACCAAAAACATATTGGATATAGGGACATATTTAGTTTTTATATTGAAAAAGCAAGCACCATACATTTAGATGTATCACTGTTACCAGGCGAATACAAAATTTATTTTGTTACAACTACAAATAGTAAATCAAATTTTCCATTATATATAAATGGTTCTGCAACATATACAATGTATTTGGCTAATACTTGGAATACTATAAATTTTACAGAAGAAGTTAAGAAAATAAGTATTTATATTGGAAGTGCACATGGCACCGGTGATATGAAATTTTATATTAAAAGAGTAGACGTAAATGATTTATATAAATATTACAATATATCTGATCAATTATATGATCAATTTGATTATTTTAAAATACTAGATTTTAATCTTAGTTCAACCCCTAATATTTATTTAGATATTGATTTATATGCTAATACAGAATATTATATTTACCTCACTTACAATGGTAATACAATTAATAAAATTGCCAATTTTGGTTTAAGTGAAAATAGAGGTAACGACACGCTATCAATACCTGCTTACAAAATTAATAAAGTTATTTTTAATAATGATATTTTCACTTTAAATTTATACCTAAATACATCAACTTTTGTAGCTGGAAATTATAGGCTTTATATATTTAAAGCTGGATATCTTAATATAAATAATCCATGTATATTAAGATTTCCATTTTCTGTAACAGCCGGTATTTCTACGTCTTACAAATTTCCAATTAGTCTAAAAGAAAATGAAAAAATTGTAATTTATATAGATCCTGGATTTGCTATGCTTAATAATGTAGCGTATTATATGATACTAAAAGATAATAGTGCAAAATTATTAGAAACCCAAGTAGCTATTAAACCTACTGTATATAAAATATCCGAAGATTGTGACGGTATAGCTGTCTATATCAGTTCAAATAATTTTTCAGAAAGCTCGATTTTCTATATGAATATTCAAAAAATATCATATGATGAAAAACCATTTGAAAATCATATATATCTAAAAGCATCCGATAATAATTTATATCAAACTATAGAAAAATATAAAAATGTTTCTTCAAAATATAATAAATATTATTTTCATTTAAATGCTGGGACTTATGATCTTGCTCAACAATTTACAAGTGATGAAATAAATAATGCAATTTATAATGGTACAAATGATGATGGTTTTGTCGGATTGACTTTATATGACGGTATGTATTTAATTGGAGAAGGTTCTAAAGATCAAATCATTATTACTTGTGATATCTCAGATGAATTTGCACTATATAACAGAAGGCAAATCAGTACATTACATACAAAAGGCAATTGTGGAGCAAAAAACATTACTTTCATATCAAAAAATATTAGATATACAGTTCACGATGATTTTAATAAAAGTTATTGCTCTGAGCATGAATTTGATAATTGCGATTTTATAGGATTTAATATTTCTAACCAAAATGCATATGGGGCTGGTATGTGTGCAGGCTTAATAGTGAAATTTAATAATTGTTATTTTAGCCCATCGGTTGGTTTTCATACAAATTCTAATAGAATTGCAGCAAATATTATTTTTAATAATTGTAAAGCGGAAAAATTATATTTAAATGATGCTAATAGCAATTGTGCTAATAATGTTAGAATAAATAATTGTGATATAAAATATGTAATATATGATAAAAGTGGAACAAATGCAGATTATATAAATATAGAAGCATATAATACAAATTCTTTATTCGTAGGAAACGACTGTATTCCTAAATTTGGAGTAAATAAATTATATAATAATACATTAAATATTGGTAATTGTGTTAATTATCAAAATGATATTACAAATTCAAAAAATAATCTATATGGTATAGTTGTAGGTAAAGATGAAGATGCTGTTTATATTCAACATAGCGGTTATATATCATTAAATACAATTAATATTAATAATATACATATTGGTGATTATCTTGGTATTGATGCTACTGGCAATTTAACAATTGTTAATTCTTATAATGATGCTATTGCTGTTGTATGTGATTGTACTAATGAAAATAATCAAGATTATTATTTTGCTAAATTCATATAATAATTTACCCCATAGGGAGAAATCCCTATGGGGTAATTTTGTGTTCAGTTGCATATTATATTAATAATACGCGGTTATTATAATTTATCTATTATAATAACCATACTAAAGGAGGCCTAATCAATGCATTATAACAACTTTAAAAATGAATTTATAGCAGACTTATCTCAACTAGATTTAAAGTTAACAAAAGAACAAATGAACAAGATCTTACAAGTATTAGATCAAAC
>Ga0247609_10001689_pt1 | contig 25408 bp, 47 predicted proteins | sample 172DNAGHGlowgp2_FD_193487 | JGI IMG/M metagenome (GOLD analysis project Ga0247609, IMG submission 193487) | Sheep rumen microbial communities from Palmerston North, Manawatu-Wanganui, New Zealand - 1728 DNA GHGlow gp2 | ecosystem: Host-associated > Mammals > Digestive system > Stomach > Rumen ...
CCATCGACTCCTCTTTTTCTGCCTTGACACGCGCCATCTCCTCATCGACATCCTGGACGAACGGCAGGAGCGTCAGCAGTGTCTCCTGCGACACGATGCCCCGGAGCTGATTGACTATCTGCACGGTCTGTGTGAGGTCGCTCGGCAGATTCCTTGTGAAGGTTATCTGCGCCTCTCTCCACAGCTTCTCGTTCGATGCGCCTATCAGTCCGATGATGCCGCATATCAGCTCAAGCCTTCTCTGCAGTGCTTTCTTCATGTTGCTCTCGATGGCTGATGCCGCGTTCTCAAAGCCGACCAGCTTGTACCTCATAGCGATGCCTGACTGCGCCATGAACTTGTCATCGTTGAAGTCAGGCGATGCGCTTATCTTGTGTATCTGATCGTTGACGTTCTGCAGCATGTTCTGTATCTGCGTGTCGCCTATGCTCTTGGTCAGATACTGTGCATCTGCATCGGAGTCCATCATCAGGACACGATGCTCTTTCATCGCCTTCAGGTCGTCCTCGTCTGCCGTGATGCCCTTGAGCACGAGGTATGCGTCTGCGAATGCCTCGAAGTCATCGACCTCATCGGAGAGCAGTTCGTTGTACGCATCCTGCAGGCTCATCACCTTGTCGAAGATGCTGACCTCTTCCTTGTTGAGGCTGAAGACGGTCACAGGGCACTGGTCGAAGAAGTGAGGTTCCTCGCTGATGAATTCGAACGAGGAGAAGCCGACTGACGAGCGGTATCTCGTGACCTTGCCCGCCGAGTAGACCTCCACTATGTAGCGGTCCATCTGCTCGTTGACCGGGCTCTCCATGTAGAAGCGGATGACGTACAGGAGCTCGTTGCAGAGTGTGTCCTCATATACCGGGATGCACTCGCGCGGGTCGAGGGTCCTGAATCGCTGCTTGCTTTCCTCGTCTATGTAGTTGATCTCGAACGCCCTGCCGAAGATGAGCGCGTTCCTCAGGAGCTCGCTGTCCTCTGCCTTCACATCGTTGTACTTCAGCACGTCGATGATCTCGCTGAATTTGCCGTCATTGTCGTAGCCAATCTCGATGCCTGTCATATAGCCGAGATAGTTCTGCACGATGTTGTAACAGTAATTGACCACCACCTTGTTGCAAGGCTTCCCGGTGTCGGTCGCCTGCTTGTAAGTGATGGCCTGCTTTCCTGCGTAGTAGTTGTAGTATTTGTTCAGCCTCGGCAGTTCGCGTGTCTGGAAGTCAGCCAGAATCTTTCCGAGGCGGTCTGTTGTCAGTTCTTCATGCTTGTCGATCTGATACATTTGTGTCTCCTATAGTCCGAGTAGTGACTTATCTACAGCGGTGAACTTGTGCTGGTCGAGTGCCTGGAGGCTGTACCGCAGCGCATCAAGGCTGTGGTTGAACATGTCGATAGGCTTGTTCGTGTACTCGCCTGTCGCCTTGTCCTTTATCCAGGCATAATTCTCCAGTTCAGTTATGATGTTCTCGCAGGACGGGTGCACATGCATGTGATAGCCCTGCAGCCGCTGGATGCCGTGTATGATGGAGTCCTTGCCCTTCTGCGACTCCCTTATGCGCGCGATGCCGCACCGTTTTATCTCTGCGACCGACTTAGGCTCCGCCGAGTCAGCGATGATGACGGACTTCGAAAAGCCCATGCTCACGATGATGTCCGCTATCTGCTGATTGGTCTTGCCCGTGCCGGTGAACTCCCTGAAGATGAAGAGGTCATCTCCCTTGACGATGCTCGCCACGATGGCGGTCGGATCGTTCGTGAAGCCGAAGTCGAGACCTACCACCAGCTTGCCGTCCTTCGGCGGCTCGAACTCCTCGACCTTCCAGTTGTTGTACACCAGCTTGTCGAGTGAGCAGAACTCACCGAGCGCATAGATGCGGTAGTAGGTCGGATTCGTGTCGATGCGCTTCTCAAGGCTCCTGATGTACTCTTCCGGGAGGAAGCGGTTGTCCTTGTACGTGGTCTTGACGATGAGCGTGTCATCGCCCGGGGTCCGCGCAAACCACTTTCTGTACACGTAGTTGACCTTGCTTATCGGATTGAAGGACACGAACATCTGGAGGTCGGACGCTCTGGCTCTTAAACGCAGATCCAACTGGTCGAAGTCCTCCTCCGTGAGTTCCGTGGCTTCCTCGATCCAGATGTCCGTGATGCCCACGATGGACTTGATGCGCTCGGAATCATCGAGACCCTTGAAAAGCAGAACGGACCCGCCGGGAAGCTCGATGGCGAAGTCAGTCAGCCTGACCTTGCAGAACTTCCGTATCTGCCACTGCTCGAGCTGTTCGAGTATCAGTCGCCAGCACGAATCCTTCTGACTGTTCAGGGTCTTCCTGATGATGAGCACCTTGCGTCTTGAGTTGAGTGCCTTGAAGAGTATCTTCTGCGCTATGAACACGGACTTGCCGGAGCCTGCGCCTCCGTAGTAGACCTCGTATCTGTGCGAATAGTCCGCAAGGTACGGCAAATAGGTCTCGTTGAATATCTCTCTTGTCAGATGCACATCAATCATCGAGAGTCACCCTGATCACGTTGCTGACGTCAGCCTCGATATGTTCTGTCGGCTTCTGCCCTATCGTGTCCCTGAGGACCTCGAAGTCCTTGACGCTGTCCTTTGAACGCTGGATGAGTCCGTCAATCATCTCGTCCCAGTCCTTCTCACCCATCCGCTCGAGGATACGGTCTTTTATTAACTTGTTCTCGCGTTTGGCTTTAGCAGAGGCTTCCTGTCCCTTGCGCGCGATCTCCGTGCGCTCTCGTTGTGACCTCGTTGCTAAAGACACAAGGTTCTGTTCGTTTGCCATAATTCCTCATAAAGCAAAACGACCAGCATCTGCTGATCGTCCTGCCGGAGATTGTTATCAATGAAAAGAAAACATTAGATGATGAAGAGGTTCCTGCGTCCTTCTCTTGCACCTACATCAAATCATATGGTATGTGTGTTTTTCAATGTTGACTCTACGATGGCGAGAGCTCTCCTGTGAGCATTGTGCACTCCGTACCAGGAGTAGTGCAGCAGGATGCATATCTCTTCCCACTTGTGCAGATTGATGTACCTCTCGTAGAGAAGCTCGCCCTCGATACCTTCAATGCCGGCGATGGTCTCAAACACTTCCTGGCGGAGCCTTATCGCATCGAGCTCGGCCATCTTCCATTCAAGGAGCTTGTCGGTTAGCCGGATCGCCATGTCCTCGACCTTCCTGCTGATCCCGGGGCTGTGCGGAGTACCGTCACCACCGAGCGAGGATCTGATGCCGTCAATCAGCTCCTGTTCCTTCTCATACTCTGCCTTATGCCTTGCGGCCTTGCGGTTAGCCTCTTCATATTGCTTGAGATATTCCTTAGCGGTCATTGCTTATTCTCCTGATCTCGCATAAGATATGCCACAGGATGACCGCCAGCGCATAGAGCTTCGGCTCCTTGCCGGCGGTCTCGTCCATTATCCTGTAAAGTTCTTCTGCGTCCCTGTTCAACTGAAACTTAGTCATTCATCTTCCCCCGCTGCGAGGAGCGAAGCCAGGATGATGCCCAGCCACGCTCCGAGCATAAATGTTATGATGTATCCCATAATGTCCTCACTTCCACGCACAATCCGTCTGCGGAGTATCGGCTGTGCTTGCTGTTAAACTGAACGATTTCATATTCAATTCCGCATACTTGTCGTGTAACTCCCTTAACTGTGGCAGTTCGTCTATCGGTACGCTGAACGCCACATTGAATGTTGCGCCTACTGTGCCGTATTTTATCTCGTCAACAGATATGTAAAGCATCACTCGCTCCTTTCCGCCTCACAATATCTGCAACTCGTATTGCATCGATGCCACTCATCACTGTACTCCTTATACCCATCTTCGCCATTGGTGTATTTGTATGCGAGGACATTCGCACATCGCTCACAACAGGAAGAATACAGTGCCAATGCTTCTGCCAATGTGTAGTCTCCGCTGTTCACCATCCCCAATATGGTCGGAACGCTACCGCCACCGATATGGGTGTTAAATGAAACCATCGGCTCTCCCTTATAACCTCTGTGTCCGTAAACATCCTCAATAAGGTATATGCGTTCGGTTATCTCCAGAGGAAAGCACACATGAGCGGTATGTGCGTTTGGCGGTGCGTCAACAGTGACACCATCGTGCGGAATGTAATTACCATCTTCGTCCTCATACCAGATGCCGTTGGGCAACTTCGTTTTGTCGATATTCATTCGTATCTACTCGCTCCTTCCTCAGCTTCTGACCACCTGCATTTTTTCATCTTCGGGCAGCGCCAGTAAGCGCATATGCGGTAGAGGTCTCTCGCACGGTAGAAGTCCCACGCAGGGCAGAAGACCCTCGTGCGGCAATCAGATGTCTGTTTGTATTTGTTGCATCTATGCCCTGTGCGATAATCCTTGCAGGTCAGGGCTATAATAAAATGCCTGAGCTTGTAAAATTGAAGCATTATGCTTCTGAATAACGCATATATCATTTTTCGTTCCTTTCCGTCTGTGGCTTATCTGCTTCGTCTTGTATTTTCTGTAAATCCCTTGCGACTCTACCAACAAAACTGTTAATTATGTCTTCTCTGTAATATTTCACGATATGAACATTCCCGTCTGTGTCGCACTCTTGTATGTGTAAATATTTAGGAGTCTTATATATTTCCGTCATCACTCGCCCTCTCTTTCCGTCTGTTTCTTTGGCTCATACTCCGAGCATTCCGCTTTTATCGGGCAATCTTTACATTCAAGAAACTTTTTACCACCCCACGCTTCTGCGTATAGAAATTGCATTAGGCACATCACTCGCCCTCTCTTTCTCCCCAAGCGCAATAGTCATCGCTCTCCACATCTCTGTCGTGCTCTTTACAGCGATAGAAAAATATCGGCTCGCCCTTGAATGTGCCGCGCTTTCTTTTGCAGAACTTGCACTCGGCACATCTGACAAGGTCGATGCTCGGTCTGTCTGCGGCGGGTATGGCTCTTATCTCACGCTCGATAACATCCTTCGACACAAAACTGTATTTGTATAACGCCTTTATCGCATCTTCTCTATATATCGTGTCACGCATCTCAGTCACGCTCCTTCCTGTATTTCGGCTTGATCACTATCTCGTAGCCGATGCTGTTCACGAACTTCACGAAGTTATCGGTGCTTGGGCAGACACGGCCGACCTCCCAGTTCCAGATGTGGTTATATGTCACGCCCATCATCGTTGCCAGCTGCTGCCGTGTCAGTCCGCACCGCTCCCTCAGTGTTCTGATAATCGTTCCTGAATTCATTTCTTCTCCTCTGTGTGTCTTGATCTCCGTCCGATGCGGATCCACACTTCCTTGTCGCCCATCCTGTGACAGCCGGAGCAGACCCATACCCGCTTCCGGCCGAGGTTGTAGGACTCCATAAACTCGGTCACATCGGTCTTACCGCAAATGCAACATTCTTCCTTCACTCGACCGCCTCCAGCCACTCCTGGGCGAACCAGAACGGCATCCTGTCCTTGCCGTGGCATCCTGCGAGGGTGTACATATACGAGCAGTTGAACGGCTTGTATCCGCTCACCCTGTACAGCCGGCAGTTGTACTTGAGCAGCATATCGGTCTTGGTCTGCTCGAGGACGGGTACGTGCACTTCAACGAGCTGGCCGTACTTGAACTTGCTTTTGGCTACCATCAGATCACCTCTCTCTCTGCCTTGTCATCCCATCCGACATTCTTGGCATATCCGAGGACATAGGCGACAGGGCTCTTGACCTTTTTCTTCTTCGCCTTGATATCCTCGTAGACCTCCTGCAGGAGGAAGCCGCCGCTGTCCGGGTAGACATCGTATATCTGATCAATGCCATCGGCACCGAGCATCTTCCAAATATTGAACTCATCATCGAAACCACTACCACCACCACCACCGACCGCATTGTCGTTGTCAGTTACATTAGCAGTAACAGGTACATTAACAGGTACATGTACAGTTACATTAGGGGTTTTGGTGGGGTTTGTTAGGGGTTTGTTAGGGGTTTCTTTGGGGTTTTTTGGTCTGCCCCCCTTCACGCCGTGTTCGGCACCCTTTTTCCCGTTCTCATAGCGCCTGTTATTGGCATCTATCTGAGGCTTGACAAGCCTGAAAACTGCGGCGCTTGCGCCCTTCAGCTCAGGCTCTTCGCCATACAGTGCGTACCTGCATATCGCGGTGTATATTTTCGCCTGCTGAGATGCCGACAATTCAGCAATTGCTAAATAGAACGATTCGTAAAAAACGAAACTTTCTCTCATTTTGTCACCTCATTGCTCACTCTGAGGTTCCACAGCTTCGCTACTGCGCGCAGTGCGGGGTCATCCCACTCTTCACTGTCGACAGGTTCGTCACAACTTTTCGCTTTTGTTTGCGCTTCGCAGACCGAACATTTCACAAAGCATATCGGGCCGAACCGAGATCCGCGCTTATACATATATGCTTCACCGCCACAGAATGGGCACGGAAGCAGCTGCCTGCCTATCATTGTCTAACCTCTCTTTCCCACGCCTTGTAGAGCTCTATCCATTCCTCGAAGGGCATCGTGACGAGCCACTTGCGTTTGTTCTTCCTGTGCAGGACAGCGGGCTTCTCGCCCTCTCTCGCATCTCTGACGGATTGCTCTACGGCATTCTCTAAATTCAGTTTCTCCACTCGCTTGACTTCGATATGTATGCCGGGGAGACCAACGACATCAGCATCGCCGTTGGCACCGCTGAACTGCTGGCCTCTCCTGGCATCGTATCCGTGTTTCTGAAGAAGGTGCGCGGCTTCAAGCTCGCCGCGCTTACCCTTGTCTCTACTATTCACAGTCTTCCTCCTCGACCTTCTGATATCTGCACCTCTGCCCGCTTTTCTTTGCGTGGCATATGGCGGAGTAGATCGTATCGGTGGTCACTCCGCAGATCCGCGCGAGCTCTGATACGGAACCCGCCACAGCGGTGGGCAGTTCGTATTGGTCGAGCTCTATTCTCATCCATATAGCCATTAGAACGGGATGTCATCCTCGGCAGCAGTGAAGCCATCGACTTCTTCCTGTGCCGGTGCAGGATGCTTCGCACCGAAGTCCGCTCTGGTGACCATCACCATCGGTCTCTTGACCTCGTTGCCGTCTCTGTTCGTGTACTTGTCGATGGTCATGAAGCCATCGAAAGTCATCAGTGCGCCGTTCTGAATGCCAGCAGGAAGCTGCACGCTCTTGGCGAACCTGACCTTGAGGTAGACATTGTCGAACTGGTCGCTGCCGTCGTCCTTCTTCTTGCTGATGCTGACACTGTAGTCATTCCACTTCGCCCCGTCTCTGCCTTCTCTCTCGTTGATCCAAAGCCTTACATCGTTTCCGCTTACGTCCATTACTTCTTTTCCTTTCTCTTGACCTGTGCTATCGCTCTGTCGAGCTCGTTATCGTTCATTTCATCGACCGCCTTGATCTCCCTCTTGAACTCTCTCGAGCACCAAGTGAGGAAGAGTGCAACATCACTGTCAGTCTTCATCAGGAGTTGCTTCAGTTTGACCCTCTTGAGGTCTGTGTCGGAGTACTTGGTCTGCTCCTCAAAGACCTCTTCAGGGAGGTCCTCTCCGGCATAGATGTACAGGCCGAGTCCGTGCCTTGCCACAGCCTTCGTGAGGCTCCTCTGTATCGCCTTGTTGACATCGAACGATGTGATGTTCTCCAGCGGTATGCTCTTGTTCCTGAAGTCCATGATCGGCAGATACTCGATGTGCTCGATGCCGTCAGCGGTGACTCCTGTCTTCACCCAGGCGGTCTTTCCGTCCGTGTGGTAGTTCCATCCGTCAGCATTCTCATAGACGGTGTAGGTCGCATCCGGGCAGACCTTCTTCAGCTCTGCCCACGCCCACGCCCATGACAGATATGTGAGGCCGTTCTTCTTCTCGGTCTTCTCGTTGACATTGATGGCATTCAGTTTTTCAAATGTTGTCATTGGTACCTCCGTAATATGCATTGTCCATAGCCTTGAACTTGTCGATTATCGCTCTGGCCTTCTTGAGTTCCTTCCTCTTGTAGAGCTCGTAGCAGTGCCCATCGAAGCCATCGCCCTTCCTCGGCCTGTAGTAGCCGGCACCATCGTTGATGATGCAGTCGCCGTTGTTGTTAGCCTCTTCGATGAGCCCTCTGAAGGCTCTGTCGATGCTTGGGTTCTTTGGCCTCTTGATCGGAGTCTCTGCCGTGCTGATCATGTCGAACAGGATCTCCGCTAACCATTGAGTTTTGCTTCCCGGTGTGGTACCATTGTTTTGTGGGAACTGCGCACCTCCGGGTGTGCTTTTCTTTTTATTCGTCATCTTCGTCCTCCTCGTAGTAGAAGTCGGTCTCGAGGTCTACAAACGCCCCGCACCTCGGACAGGTCGCAACCGTCTTGTAGTGTCTGTCCGGGAACATAGAGGACACTCCGCAGTAGTCTTCCATGCAGAGGGTCTCGAACTCAGGCTCCTCGAATATCTCATCGCATTCCTTGCACTTATACATCAGCGACCTCCCTCAGGATCGCCTTCTCCAGCTCGTCCTTCAGATACTGGACATACTTGCTCAGGCGGTGGTTCTGCTTCTCAAGGTTCGTGATGTATGCCTCCTGCAGTTCGACCTTGCTCTGTGCGTTGCCGAGTGCCTTCTGAAGACTCTCGATGCGGTTCCTGTAGTACTCGCTTGCAGCGATATCTCTTACATCGTGTTTTCCCATTGTTGCCTCCTTAGATAGTTCTCATTCGCAGAATGCTATCTGCGACATCGTTGACGAAATACTGTTTCTGCTTTCCTGCCGTGAAGCAGTCCAGCCCTGCGACCATCTCCCTGACCTTGTCCCTCGAGATGCCCATGTATCCGGCTATCTGCGAGATGTTAGGGAACGATCCGATATCTTTCTTGATATCCCTTATGAGCTCCTGCCTGTTCATATCATTACCGTTGTCATCATGATCATCATGAAGCCCAGCGTGAAGAACCCTATCACTGTGGCTACCCATTCCCATGCTTTCATTCCTGGACCTCCTGCTTGCTTATCGTGATCTCGAGATACCTTGCGCCGTCTACCAGATAGCCGATGAGGTTCTGGACATCATCGTAGTTGTCATAGGTAAAGGCGGTTACCGAGTCCTTGACCTTGAGCCATACCGTGTATTCGTACTTTTTCTTCTCTTTCATTGATTTCCTCCTTGTTGACCATTAGACCGTTATGGTTTAGTTTACGATAAAAAAATTTAGAACACCTCATCGAACTTACATCCAGTGAAATTGAGGATCGCAACGATCTCGGACAGAGTCCACTCTGATTTCTCGGACAGTTTCCACTTGAATGTTCCGTATGGCATTCCGATGGATTCAGCCATACGCACACCAGAAATGCGGTTCGCTCCCATCCATGCCCTCAGCTTATAATTTGTGTCTGCCATAGCTCCTCCTCTCTACATATAGTGGTAAACCGTTTTGGTCTACACTCCTTGTGCAAATAGTAAACCGTTTTGGTCTATATGTCAACACCTTTTTCAGAATATTCACACCAAATTGGTGTTTTTTGTGGTATCATAATTACACAAAAGGGGGTTTACTAATATGAACAAATGTTCGATTGACTATGGAAATTATATCAGGGAACGTAGGACTTTTTTGGGACTCACACAGGAAGATGTCGCAAAGGAACTCGGCATCAGCCAAGTCGCCTATGGTCGCTATGAACTCGGATTGAGGGAGCCTAATTTCAGCCTTATACTTCGGATCGCTGAAGTACTCGACTTCAAGCCGGGCGATTTCTTCGATAATTATGAGCAGGAGGATGCTTAAGATGGCAAAAAATAAGGATGGCAAGAAATCCACATCCTTGCGGATGTGGATTATCATACTGATTGCTGCGGTGGCCTTTTTCTTGATCAGGTCATTCCTCGAGGCCGACTACGAGCCTCCTGAGGGGCGGGAATACACCGAGATCACAGTAGACCAGCTGTTCGAAGAGCTGAACGATAATGCACTGAACGCAGAAGAGAAGTATGGCGGAGCATATGTCGAGGTTACCGGAATTCTTGAAGTTATAGACTCGGACGGCAAGTATATCGGCCTCTCCCCGTTAAACGAAAAATACACACTCGATGATGTTCAATGCTATATCACAAACGACGAACAGCTGGAGACTGTCAAAGGCCTTTCCAAAGGCGACAAGGTAACCGTCAAGGGCAAGATCGTGAATATCGGGGAAATCTTTGGCTACTCGCTGAACATCGACAGCATAGATTGACATGAAGAAGAAGCAGTACAGGAAGTCATTCATATATAGAGGAGTCCGACACTGGGGCAAGAGGGCTGACACCGAGGCAAAGGCTCAGAGAAACGCCGACAAGCTGCTTGAACAGCTTGAGGCAAACGATGTGGTGTTCACCGGCAACAGGACGGTGCGCTCCTGGGCTCTCGAGTGCGTGGAGACATACAAGGTCAAGCAGTCGGACATCACGAGGCAGAAGTACCTCGAGAAGATGGAAGCAGGCATCCTGAAGCACATAGGTGACATGCGCCTTGTCGATGTCACTCCGATGAACTGTCAGAAGATAGTGAACCTGCAGGCTGACAAGTCGCAGTCGACCATCAACACCACCTATCAGCAACTGCAGTTCATCTTCAAGATGGCGAGGGTCAACAGGCTGATACCGTATGACCCAGCCGAACACATACAGAAACCTAAAGGATACCATAGCCCGAGAAGGGCGCTCACGCCCTCTGAGACGAGAGTTTTCCTCAAGGTCATACCGCAGCACCATTTAGGTCTTTTCTACGCTCTGATGTACTATGCTGGCTGTAGACCGAGCGAAGCGGCAGCGGTCGAGGGCAGAGATGTGATGCAGAGGGGCGACACCTGGTATCTGCACATAAGAGGCACGAAGACCAAGGCAGCGGACAGATACGTCCCTATCGTGCCGGAACTGATGGCATTCATACCGAAGAAGCGGGAGCCGTTCGAGCTCCTGTGCAAGAGTCAGGCGGGCACGAAACTGAACAAGGAGTCGATGCGCAGAGGCTGGGCGCACCTTGAGAGACTGATGAACATTGAGATGGGCGCAAGGGTATACCGCAACGAGCTGAAGCCACCGCTCCCTCTTGCACCGGATCTGTCAGCCTACTGCCTGAGGCACACGTTCTGCACGAATCTGCAGAAGCAGGGAGTCGACATAAGGACTGCGCAGTACCTGATGGGACACGCAGACATCAAGATGACCGCCAACATTTACACGCACGTAGACTTCGAAATAATCGACAATGCGGCACAGAAGATGTGCCAAAAAGTGTGCCAAAATCTCTGAAACCGTTGAAATATAAGGATTCAATCCCGCTCTCCTAAAGCGGGTGTCGGAGGTTCGAATCCTCTCCGGGACACCACCTGAAAACACTGCAATTCCAACGGATTGCGGTGTTTTTCTTTTGCCCTCTGCATTTGTCTAATGACGCCATTTGACGTCATTTGGCGACAAATGTGTGCCAAAAGTGTGCCAAAAAGAAAGAGCCTGCCGAAGCAGACTCCCTCAATGCGAAACCAAAATCTATGACTCGATTTCAGTATGATCAATTATAGCACGCAAAAAGTCCCGAGGAAACCCCCGGGACTTGATGCGTATATCAATATGAAAGGAGGCTCTGCCGTCCTTGAACGGCCTAAACCAATTTGCCGTGGTTGTTGTTCACGCAGTCGATGATGGCCATAGTCTCCTGGTCGAGTCCCCACCCTTCGACGTTCAGGTGATTTTTAGGGACACGATACACCTCGATGACGAATTGTCTTCGGATGTCCGTTATCGTAGGCCATACTGTGGAAGTCAGATATGAAGTGCTTCCGCGCATCTGTATCGATGGAGCCTTGATGGTGAGTTTGCCGGACGAGATAGCCGGAGCCGCCGCCACCTGAGCGCATCCGTAAGACGAGGATGTATAAACAGCCACAGCGGTTGCGGATGACCAATACAGGAGCCTGTACACCGAGCCGAGAGCAGCTGCAGCCGACCTTGACGCGTATGCCTTGCCGTTCGCCGCAACAAACGAATTAGGCGGGGTGTCGACTATCTCGTACAGAGCCACACCTGTACCGAACTCGTTCCTGCTCTTCACCGGAGTGTCCGTGTTATAGACAGGCGTAGTCAGAAACCGCTCGACCACATAATAATAGTAGTTATCATAATCGAGCGCGATGGTTGGCGAGAGGTTCGCAGCCGCCTCGATTGTCTTCGCCGTTGTGCTGTATGCAGGTAGCGTCAGCTCATCATCCTCGACTACAAGGCTGTCGTGCGTATAGGTCTCGATCAGTTCCGCGTCAGGCCTGATAACTCCCCTTTTCAGAATGGTCGACACAGCGACACTGACACCTGCGTAGTTCGGGTATGTGTCATAGTCGCCGTTCTGCGTGATACCGAGCACCTCTGTCGGTGCGTCCGGCTGGACATCTACGGAAGCCTCTGCATAGGTCGTCACATCGTATGTGCCGTTGCCCGTGATGCTGATAGACCCTGTCGGTACGATGCCTCCGAGATCCACGAGGTCGGACACCTCGAAGCGGACAGGCTGACCGCCGTCAGCTCGCAGTCTCATGTTGTTGTCCTCTGCTCTGAGGCGTACAGGGTGCGCCTCGCTCGTGCTCAGGGACACATCCGCTTCGGAGGTGTACATTATTATATTCTGTTCGTCTTCGACCTTGAACTTAATCATTCGATGACCTCGTTCAGAAGATTCCGCAAAACGTGGACTGTCTCGATCCTCGTTGCGCCTCTGACTCCGTTCTTTATCCAGTTGACCTGTATGTCTGCGTTCCTGTCATAATCGAACAGAGCCGACTCCTGCTGTGTGAGGGTGAACGATATCAGTGTGTTCGTGACCTGCTGTACAGTCTCTGTCGTGATGGTCAGATCTGCGCCTGACTTGGTCAATTCCGTCTTGCCCTGCTCAATAGAAACGTATACATCACTGTCAGAGATATTCACGCCCTCTACGACCAGGGAGATGGTTGGTGTTGTGTAGTTGATCATAATGTTCTCCTATGGAAGCGGATGCCATGTGATGTTGAGCGTGGAAGTTATCATTGAAGCATACGCAGTGCCATCGGTAACAGTGCCGTTTGCATATACCACTAACTTTTTTACAAGACCGTCATCGTAATTCCACGAAGCCGAATAAGCCGTCGCTAAACTATTATCTGTAAAATTAGCCACCGAGCCATATAAATTGCCTCCTAATGTCGTTAGAGGGGAGTCCATATATATGCCTAATTGTTCAGACACTAATGTGATCGTTGCTGATGCTTCCCCTTGTCCGATTGCGTCTGTTAGGGCCCTTTCTTTGTTGAGGCTCAGGCCAAGATTATTTGCCGTACCTGTAATTGTTTCCGCTCGGTTCGGATTTCCGCCGCCTCCACCGCTCATCTTCTTTGCTATTGCGACATCGAATAGATCCATACCGCACCTCCTACTGTTCTACCCATGTAGAATTCTTCTCGTTGAATGCGTAGAGCTTGCCGGTGTCGACTTCGAGGCAAACAGAGCCTGTCGCGATACCTGTCGTCGGCTTGTCATCAGTTGATGCACAAGCGAGTTCAACGAACGATACTTCGTCTCCCAGAGCGATTCCTTTAAGTTGTCTGACCATAATTTCCTCCTAATTCTCGAGCTGCCTTATTCTTGTCTCGTGCTCGGCTTGTGTTATCTTGATCTGGTCTATCTCTTCACCGTGCTTGGTCACACGTTCATCGAGCTTATCCGTTTTCTCTTTTACGAGCTCCTCCAGCTTCTCCACAATCGTGGTCAGCTTGGTGATGTTCGCATTGAGCCTGATTATAGGCGAGATGATCGCAATCATTCCGCCTATCAATCCGATTATGCCTACTATCATTCCGTCCGTCATATCAGCACCCCCTGCTCATTGAGATAATGCTGCAGAGCCTTGACTGTCGTCTTGTCCATCGTTCCGCTCTGGGCAACACCGAGGAACTTCTGCAGGCCTTTCGCTGTCAGAGGGCCCAGCACTCCGTCCTCTACGAGAGGCTTCGGCTCTGACTTCGGAACACGAGCGCACCACGCATCGACTACATCTCCGCGCATACTGTCCTCGTAGCACCACCAGCCGTTGTGCCTCGACTTGACTCTCTTGCCGTTGATGTCGATGTGATATGACTTGCGCCCGGAAGAGTCCTTGAGGTAGAGCCAATGCTTGCCGTTGACCTTCTTGTATCCGCAATAGCCGATATAGTGACCGCCGCCAGTCCACTTCGTTCCGTCAGGGCCGAGTCTCGCACCGAACAGGAGCACGCCGACAGTCGCACCCGCATCGAGCCTTTTGAAGAGCTCCGACATTGGCTGTGACTGGCATCTGTAGACTTCCTCAAGTCCGTAATGCTTGAGCCCTGCCGTGATGCCTACCCTCTTGGTGCCGTCTCCGCACGTTGCGTACTGGACCATATACTTGCGGACATCTGCAGGAGTCAGGTCCTTATTCTTCTCGATCTCGATGATCGCGTGAGTGACTGCACAGCAACCGCAACCGGAGCCCCCCATCGTGTACCCCTTGCGAGGATACGGCAGTTTGGCCCAGCGCGGATCTGTCTGTCTGTAGAAGTTGCTGTTCATATCAGTCCTCCAGATATTCGTCCTCATCTATCGAGTTGCCATCGTTGTAGCTCTTGCCGGAGAGACCGAGCAGAGCCGCGATGAAGAGACCCAGGGCCCCGATAGTCGCACCGATCTCGGTCAGATACGGGAAACCCCACACCTTTCCGACTGTGAGCCAAAAGACCTGAGTCGCCGGCAGTGCTACCAGCGCGATCCATTTAAGTGTGTCATATGCTTTGTTACTGAGTTTCATTCGTATCCTCCTTTAATCCCATATCCCCGCAAGGATCTCGTAATTGCCCGCCTTGACGGGATATGTCGCGTTAGGCATCAGCAGAAGCCCGCCGCTTGATGTGATGTTTATGTGTCCGTTGTAATTGTCTCCCGGCAAGCCGTTGACATTGAAGTTCGACTGGATGGCACCGCTCGCGGTTGTCCTTGCGATGAAGCTGTTGTATGCGGTTCCCGCTCCGGCATAACCGAATGTGAAGTTCGCTGTCAGCCAAAACATTATCTCCGACACACCTGAAGACAGACCGAGATATCGCATACACACGAATCCGTTTGAACTGTTCCTCGCCTTGAGCAGCTGCGGGTCGGTCAGCATCGTGAATGTGCTTGTCTTGTCCGCGCTTACTGTTGCGGTCAGTTTTTGGATATCGAGACCCGCGCTAATGTTCCCTATCGCCGTGACGAATCCGCTCGGGAACGCAAGTGATGCGGAAGTGCCGCCCTTCGTTCTGATCGCGTTCGCTACGGATGTGAGGTCTGCGTCCAGCTGTGCGCTGTCGACTAATTTATCAACGCTCATCAGTAATTACCTCCTTGCCATGTTGAAAGCGACTGCGCTACCCAGGCCGAGCCGTTGTAGACAAGGAAGTCGCCCGCCGAAGCCGAAGATGGAGCCGATATCGCACCGACATCAGAAGATGTCAACGTGATATTTGTGCTTAATGGCTTGTTATTGACCTCTCTTGAGGCCGGTACATATCCGTTCAGTACCGAGCCGAGAGTCGAATCGTTAACAAGGACTTGCATATCAACCTGCCAAGCAACAGCCGTGCCTTGGTATGTCCCGCCGATCAATGTAAACAGGACGGTATCGCTGCCGACTATGACTATTGTCTGCGAAACGGCATAATCAAGTACCTGCCCGTTGACAGTATCTGTCGCGCGGTTGAATGCCGTGAATCTAAGTGCGAGCGGTATACTCTGATATGTATAGGTTGCCGTTATGCATATATCTCTGCCCGCTCCGAGCGCAGTCATTACATCCTGAGGAGTGACTGTTGCCGTGGTTCCGATAAGCGGTGACAGGTTGTCATCGATATAGTCTCCGACAACATCGAGGGCCTGCGACACATCCGTAACGCCCTGGAAGAAGTTCCAATGCCCCGATGAGGAGAAGGTTATCTCGTCCGCTTCGGGAACGCTGTTAAGGAACCCGCTGTCATTCGTGAGGTCGGATGTCTTGGTAGGGACTGTGACAGTCACGGCCCCGGTGCTTCCGTTGACCGATGTGACCGGTGCGTGATACAGAATCGCCGCCTTGAGTCTTGCCGGAGTGACAAGCCTTGAAGATGTGCTCGTTCCCGCCTGATACTCTGCGTCTGTTATCGTTGAATAGGTCGTGTTGTTCCAGTCGTGCATCACCCAGTACGTGCCGTCATAGGTGAGAGTGATGACCGCGCCTGCTTGCCAGGACGACGACGCTCCAGTTCCTGCAGCACTGCTTCCATATCTCTTTATCGCTTTGGCGGTAAGCGAGTTGAGTTTGAGGGTTGGGTTCGAAGCACTGTTCGCACTCGCGAACCTTACCGCTATGGTCAGCCCTGTCTTGAGCGAAGAGATTCCGCTGATGGAGACCTCTTTCTGCACGGTCGCGGCTGCCGTAGAGCACGCGCCGTAAGGGATTCCGCTTCCGCTCCCGCCTCCGCCGATAGGCACTCCGTTGATCATGTACTGCCCGGTGATGTCAACATCGCCTTCCACCATAACTCCCGTAGTGCCGACATAGAGGGACTTGTCCACTTCGGTGCTGCCCTCATAAGTCAGAGAGTGGAGTCCGACCTCCCCCGGAGCGACAGTGACTGTGCCGTACTGTGTTATGCCGTTGTCGGTCGAATCTGCCCTGATCTCAATCCACGGCAGGACATTTTCGTCATCTGTCGAGGTGCTCATCGTGAAGCCTTGCTCATCGCTTGCCCTAAGGCCTTCGATGACCGCAACGCCATCGCAGAAGTCGATGACTGCGCTGTCGGAGTTCTTGCCGATGCTTGCCCCTGATGCGGAGAATGTCGCAAGGTCTGTTGTGCCGTCCCTCAGTGTGATGCCTGTGGACTTCGCAAGCAGATTGCTCCCGCTTGGGTTCTGTTCAAAACTCTCTTTCGGGATCTCCGCGATGTGCGCTCCCGCTTCTGCGCCTGAGCTCGTATACCAGAAATGCTGATTGACGCTCTGCACTGCTTCCTGTGCCTCCGTTGCTGCCGCCATTGCCTCGTTCACTTTCACCTCGATGCTCTTGTTCAGCTCTGCTCTCGAATCGGAACCTACCGAGGAAGCGACCGCTCCCATCTCGGAAGACTCGAGGTGCATCACAAGGGACGGTGTCGTCCCGAATATTGCTGTCGTTCCGACCTCAAGCCCGTTCTCTTCGAACATCTCGCACCTTATCGGTGCATAGTTGAAGCCGCTTACCTTCGAGTAGATGACCTGCGCCACGGCATTTGTCGCTTCATACAGAAGCGGGTTGCCCTGGATAAAGAGTGTGTTTGTGCCGGAGCCGTATGTCGCACGCACTGCTCCAGCCGCATCGAAGATGGTCACGTTGTCGATGGCAGCGCATGTGTAGTCCGCTACCTCGAGTCCGTTCTCGAGATACTCCGATGCAGGTACAGTGATGCCGCTCGATGCGTAGTACATGAAGCAGAGATGGTCAGCTCCGTCTATCTTCACGGAGCACCCGCTCGCCTCTGCAACGTAGCCGAGGAGCCTCCTGACTGTCAGGCTCTCATCGAGCGAGCTGACCGAGATGCTCCCGTTGTTGACTGTGCCGGACACAGTGCAACCGAGATATGTCGCTATCGCGGTTGCAAGTGCCGACACGGTGAGAGGAAAAGAGAGGTTGAGTGCCGATATGCCTGTGTCTGCAAGAATCATCGCATCATAGGCGGTGACAGTGTACTTGCCCTGCTGCTTCGTTACTTCGGTAATGTAGTATCTGCCTCTGCTCACACTGTCCCTTGTCCACGCGAATGTGCCGTTCACGGCATCCTTCGTGTAGAGCGGGAGCTGGATGTCAGTCACGAACGTGACCGATGCAGAGGCGGTGTTGCCGATGCTGAACTCCTCGCCGGTGTTCAGGTCGTGCGTGAAGCTGATGCCCCCGAAGATGTGAGCATCCGTTATGGTCTGATTCGCAAATGTGAGTGTGTTTGCCATTCGTTACACCTCTATCGCCGAGAACTGCACGCCCTCATAGAGACCGCCGTAGAGGACTCCGCTGTAGCACTCGCCCTGTGCGTTCGATGTGTACATCTGCACGGTGACCTCTGCATTGGTTCTTGGGTCGTGGAATGTCATGTTGTATTTCTTACCTGAGACGGCATTGAGGAGCGCCGCAAGGTCAGACATCTCCATCGGTGGCATCGTGATCTCGAGCTTCCTGATGTTCTGTCTGACCCACGTGATGTTCATCGTGCCGTCATCGGCTCGCCCGCTCTTCGATGTAGCAAGCGAGTCGTATGTTACCTTGAGGCTCTTAGGACTGTATTCCGTGGAGCCTATCTTGAAATTGCCTTTGCCGCTGAGTGCCATATGCCCTCCTTATATCGTGAGCAGAGCCTTGCCGGTCCTGTTGTAATACGCTGTATTACCTCTCTGCGCGGATCTCGCTATCTGCTCATCGCCTATCTGTACGGACAGGTCTTTCTGCTCGATAGCCGAGATGACCTGCCTTGTCATCACTGCGAATGCGCTCACGAGGTCGCCGTTCGCCTTCTGCATCGTCTCGTACATGAGGCTCTGCGGTGTCGCGATCTCAGGGTTAGACCTTGCGCCTGCGTACTCGCCCATCAGAGCGGTAGTAGGTGATGTCAGGACACCGCCTCGAGCGAGAGGATGAATGTCCGGCAGTATGATTCTTGTCGCAGGATATTTCTTCCTGACGGACTGTATTTTGCTCGCTATCGCGTTGTAGCCTGACTTCAGTTTGTCCACGAACGCGAGCTTGATTGTTGCCGTCTTATTCTTGATGCTCTGCCAGCCTGACTTGATCTTCTTCCATGTAGAGGAGAACTTATCGGATATCTCAACTGTGGCTTTCGCCTTGATATCCTTGACCTTGTCCTTTATCTCCTGCCACTTGTCCTTGAGTGTCTTGATGGAAGGGAACACCAGCTCGATGCCTTCCTTTATCTTCGCGAAGCCGTCACCGTAGTTGAAGAAGATGATGTCCTTGATGCCCGAGCCTATCAGATAGAGTCCGTGCAGTTTGTCGGATATGCCTTCTATCTTCTGCCTGAAGGCTTCTATCTTGTCGAGCGCGTCCTCGCTGAACACCGCACCGAAGTCTCCGAGGTCGCCGATGTCGATACCGCCTCCGCTGATACCGCCACCGCCTCCGCCACCTGCGCCAGCCGAGGATGTCGCCTTCTCTGCGAGCCTCGACAGTTCATCGATGCCCATCAGGGTGCGTTTCAGTTCCTTGGCGTGCTTGGCAGCCTTCTTGAGGTTTTTGGCTGTACCGCCGGTGCTCTTGTTGGTGCTTGCCGATGCACCCGCTATCGTGCCTTTCTTGCTCTCGCCTCCGTACGTCTCCTTGATGCCGAACATCGCCTTGAGGAATATCCTCAGATAAGCGATGGCAATGGTCACCCACTGCACCACCTTCGTGATCACCGGGATCACGTATGCCGCGAGGATGTTCCGAAGACCGCTCCACGCAGCCTTCATCTCCGTGATGGAGTCGTTGCATCTGTCCGATGCGGCGATGAGCTCATTGGACATTGTTGCGCCTATCGCTCTGTATGTGTCCATCAGGGACTGCGTCTCTGCGTTGGTCATATTGAGGATAGGCATCAGTTCAAGAGCCCTCGTGCCGAACAGCTCTGTGGCGGCTGCGACCTTCTCGGTCTCCGATGACATGTTCTGAATCGCGTAGATGGCCTGCTCGAATGCCGTGCTGACATCCGTTGCCGTGATGCCGTACTTACGGAGCGCAGCATCACCTGACGCGACCTTCTGCGAGAACTGACGCATACCCATCTTCAGAGCCGACATCTCGATGCCGTTCTGCTTCAGTACGTAGCCCCACTCCTGATAGGCTGTGGTGGTCATGAAGACCTTCTGCGCGTTGTCCTTGCTGGCATCGCCTGTCGCCGCTACATCGAGGGCGTTCTGTACGACAGCCTTTACCGCCTTGGCCGCTACCGCGACAGCTGTCGCCGCCGCAGCGACCTTGCCGAGGCTCTCTGTCATTGTGTCGCCCGCTGCGATGGAGCCCTTGAGCGTGTCCTTGAATTTTCCTATTTCAGCCTTCGCCTGCGAGGCGTCAGCCGTTATTTTCACTTTCAGATTTTCTGTCGCCATTGTCGAATTTCCTATTGAATGCGTTAGCGAAGTTGATGAAGTTTGCTGCCGAGTCGCTTTCCTTCTGCTCCTCTTCGGCTTCTTCGTCCACCGGGAACAGGTCAGGGTAGATGTCGTGCAGTTTCGGAGGCTCCTTCGAGCTGAACATCGAAGCTACAAAAAGGCCTGTGGTCAGTGCGTTCGAGTACGCAAGACGCGCCTGCTCTTTTCTGCGTTCGCGGTGCGCTTCGTACTCCCTGCAGGCCTCTCCTACCGTCATCTCCCAGAACTCAGCCTCGCGGACTCCGGCAGTGAGACATTCGCCGCGCAGCATCAGGATCTGTTCCGAGAGGGGAATCGGCTCCCCCTCGTTCAGTTTTTTGAGCCGTCCCCCTTAGGGAGGAAGCCTGCGCCCTCAAGCGTGTCCACGATGACAGGCACGATGTCCCATATCGAGTGACCGTCCTCAAGGAACGCATCGAAGATGTCAGCCGTATCCTTTTCTGTGATGCCGTGCTCGTATGTCTGGAGCATCTCATGGAGCACGATGATCATGTCCGATACCTTTGGGAGCACGTCCTGATCTATGCCCATGAATATCTGCAGGGGATTGTAGCCGAGCTTCTTCTCGAGCCTTATCGTGCCCTGCGTAGTGAGTCTGAGTTTGTATGTGCGGTCGCCCGCGGTAAGCTCTGTGTACATCTTTTCCTCCTTTGCAACAAATCGGGGGACACCGAAGCGTCCCCCATAGCCTTATTAAGCAAACGCTATAGCACTTGATGGCTTGAGCGAGAGCGTGTATGTTACGGCATCGTTGACGCCTACGCCGTTCAGCTTGACTGAAGGTTCAGCATCGAAGGTCGCTGTGAGCCCGCCTGTGCCCGGAAGAGTGACCTTCCAGTTGATGGAGCCCGTCAGCGCAGCCAGTGCCGTGAACTGTGTCTTCTCGTACAGGAACGTGAAGTCGAGGCTGTCGCCGTAGTCCAGCAGACCGTTGATGTACATATGCGCGACATCGTCAAGAGTGGTCACCTCTACGGAGTCTGCGCTTCCGCCGAGATCAGGAATCTCCTGCAGATTTGTCAGGTCTGTAAAGGTCGAGCCTGTTGCCTTGTAGCTGAGCTTGATGCCCTTTGAAAGAGTTCCAGCCATATTAGTTATTCTCCTTCCTCGAGGTCACAGGTCTCAAAGCCTATAGCCTCGTAGTCCATTATCTTTTCTATCACGCGCCCTGCGACTATCTCGTTGGTCGAGTTCCGCACAAAGCCGTTCCTCTTCATCACCGAGTCAATCTCGGCAAGGTATGACTGCTGGTTCTTGTTATCCATCCACAGCTTGATGGTGTAGTTGAGATGCGAGTACCTGAGCGTGTCACCCTCGAGGTATGAGCTGTTGTTGTTCTCCACGAACGTGATGCATGGGAGTGTGACGCCTTCTGTGATAAAGTTCTCGTAGTAGGTAGGAAGGATGACGGAGAGTGCCTCCACAATGCTCGGGTCAAAATCTATCATCGTATTCCTCCTTGATGTACTTGATCAGGTTGTATTTCTTGCTGTTGAATGCAGGGATAAGGAAAGGCCTCGGTCTTACGCCGTAGGTCGTATGAAAGAATCCGTCAGAGCCGCGATAGGTCCAAGGGATTGGGTGCTCCGGTGTGGAGGGACGCCCTTGCCCATCGAAGGCATATATGCCGGTGCCGTGCTCGACATAGACCGCATACTCAAGGTTGGTGCCTACCTCGACAGAGTTCGTGCCGACAAGCTCCGCGCGGATGCTCCGCTTCAGTGTGCCTGTCGGATCAGCGAACTTGCCGTTGCAGTTCTCCTTCGCCCTGACCTCGATGTCGTTGCCGACCTTCAGAAGAGGCTTGCGGAGGTCTATGTTCTCGCACTTGTCGAGCTTCGCTATCAGCTCGGTGCTGTTCTCGAAGACTACTTTCATAGTTTCACGAGCATCAGCTCATACCAGCGGCCGCTCGGTATCACGTACTTGACGCGGAAGTCGCCCTGGGCAAGGCTTACCACCTCGCCCGGGACGATGCTTGTGTCTTTTGTGAGACCGACAGCCTCGACATCGACATAGCGCGGGTCTGACACGTTCTGCTGTGCGTAGACCTTGTACGCGATGTCCGCTGTCCTCTGACCGCTCAGTGTGAGCTGTCCATACGAATCCACGGCAGTGCCGTAAGTCTTTATCGTTGCGCTTTGGAGTTCCCTTGTGATGGTCATATCACTTTGACCTTTCTGTACTTCTTGAGCTGTCCGAGAATGTCGCTCGGATATCCTTCGAGGTAGCCGAAGTTCAGTCCGCTGTAACTCTCGGATGCGAGTCCCTCGGTGCCTATCCTGTTGTAGTCGTAGATGACCATCGAGATGATAGTGCCCTTCAGGTACTCGATGCAGTTCTCATTGTTGGTGTAGTTCAGAACGAACTCCTCAGCCTTGTCGATGAGTTCTCCAAGCAGCGCATCCTTTGACTCATCTGTGATGTTCAACAGCAGTTTAATTCTTTCAAGCATGCGCTACCTCCCCGCATTAAGATGCGACTGTGACCTGTGTAGCCTTCTTCGCAGCCTTGCCAGGAGCGAATGCTGTCGCGTCTACCTTCTGTCCTGCAGCGAGGTTCGAAGCGTTGGTAAATGTCCAGCTTCCGCTTGACGGTGTTGCGCTTCCTACCAGTGCGCCGTTGATGAAGATGTCGACTCTTGTGCAGTCAGTTCCGCATGTTCCGGCGATGGTCTTCGCGTTCTTGGTGTAGGTCGTGATAGCGCAGGCTGTGCTCTGTGCCTTTGCGAGCATGACGATCTTCTTCTCGTTGGTCAGTGCTACGACTGCGACCTTGCGGATGTACATGAGGTTCTTTCTGAGGTCAGGATCTCTGTCCTGCTCGACCTCTGTGCCCTTCTTGATGAAGAGGGTGACGGCTTCTCTGTTTACCAGGAAAGCACAGCCCTGTGGAACTGCCTTGCTGATAACAACAGGGAATCCGCAGACTGTTCCGACATAGCCTGTTCTTACGAAGCCTTCGGAGTACTTGAGGGAGTCCTCGAGCTGCTTCCTTGCGTATGCGAGGTCAACAGGGTTCATGAGGATGGTGTAGCCTTCAGATTCCTCACCGAGCTCTGCTGCAGCGTCAACGATCTTGCCGAACAGATAGCCGGAAGAGGTTGTGCTGAAGTCGCACTCTACAGTGTGGTCTGCGTTCTCCATCTCTGCGATGGCCTTGCGTGTGAAGTCGTTTACCATCTCCTCAGCCATGCCCTTCATGATGGTGTCAACGATCATTGGGTCCTTCATGGCCTCTTCATCGTAGTAAACGCCCTTGCCCTGGGTAACGCCTACGACATAGTCCTTCGATGTGTAAGCAGCTTCGAATACTCCGCTGTTGCCTACGCCCTGAGCGAGGTCCTCAACAGAGCCTGTTGCTTTGTATTTGTGAATCGTCTTCTTCATGCCGGCATTCTCCGAGAGGGAGTAGTCAGCTGTGAGGTAGTTTGCGAGGTCTACCTTGGTGAGCAGAATGCTCTCATACTTGTTCTCAAGTACAAAATTTTCATATGGTGTGTTTGCCATTGTTGTATTCTCCTATCTCTGTGTCAGTTTCTGATACAGTTCGGGATCGTCGTGGTACAGTTTGTTCTGTTCTGCGAGAGACATCTCAGCGAATCTTTCCTTCGTAATTGCCTCGTTGGCTTCAGGAGCCTTCTGCGGCGACTTGCCCGCAAGCATCTGCGCTCTTGCAGCCTGTACGCACTTCTTGAGGATTTTGATTCTCTCGTTCATTGTCTCCGCATCTTCTGCAACGACCAAATCCACCCCTGCCAAATCGATTTGATAGTCTTTCGATGAAAGAATGCTGCTTGCGACAGCTCTGTTTTCTTCGACCTTGATTTTTGCTTCTCGTTCATCCAGTTCTTTCATTCGCTGCTCAAGGTCATAACGAAGCCTTTCGTCTTCGTTCATTCTTGCGAGCTTTGCCGCTTCCCTCTCCTTGTTCTGAAGCCTTCTCTCGGTCGTTTTTGTCGCTTCGGTGGCACGTCTGTCACCATACGATTCGAATCTCTTCTTGATTTCCGGTCTTTCCAGAAGTTCGTTGATTTCGTCTTCAGTTAAAGTCTTGGGAGTGTTTGGTTCTGAGTTCTGCTCAGCCCCGGTGTTGTTGTTTTCAAGTTCTGCCATGATGTACAGCCCTTCCTTTCTGCTTGGAGTTGCGCGTCACACGCGCCCCTCATATTAGTGATTCTGTTATTGCGGCCATCGCGCACCGGCAGTTCGGATGTGCCGGTATCACGAGGTCATCTATGTCGAAGACCTGCTTTGACAGGTCATCACATACTTCGCAGCAGTCAGGCTCCGCAACGATGCGGTACTTCGTGAAGCCCGCTTCCTTGTACCTGTCCTGCGTGGCGCGGTTCTGCACACGCGCCGTCTCCGTTCTCACAAGCCTCCGCGCGTTGTTGTATGCCTCGCGGAAGTCCTTGTCGAGTATGTTCGACAGCTCGGAGAACGGTCTGCCCATCTGTGCGCTGATGAGGTCCTGCGTGAGCTGTGCCGTAGGCTGTCCCATCGAGACGAAGTCGAACAGGCTCTGCTCAAGGCTCTGCATCAGATAATCCTTGTTCTTCCATATCCTGTCCGACAGGCCCTTTCCGTCAGAGCACCAGAGTTCATCTACAACGCGCTTCGCCGCTTCCTTGTCGACTGTGCTGTACAGACCGAACTTGTCGCCCAGCACTCTGTTCTCGATGAGGCTCTGCTCTTCGTAGACCTTCGGCATCGCGTTCTCGAATGCCTTGTTCTGCTTCAGGGCGAGGTTGGACAGCTCCTCGTTGACTTGGTTCATCAGTCTGTAGTAGCGGTCTGATCTGTACAGGTCGCTCGGCTGGATCACTCCTTCCTTGCTCTTCAGCTCCTCGATGGTGCTGAGGAATTCGCGCTTCAGCTTCTCGCTGACACGGAGGTACTGCTTGCCGAGTTCCTTGTCGAGGTCGGTCACTGTCTTGTCGTACAGATTCGCCCTCTGCCTCATCTCGCGTCTGCGCCAGTAGGCTTTATTCTGCCTCTGCAGTCTCCTTATCTCTTCCGTCCTCATCGTTGTCCTCGCTTATAGGGGAGAAGTTGTACAGCTCCATCGACTCCTCTTTTTCTGCCTTGACACGCGCCATCTCCTCATCGACATCCTGGACGAACGGCAGGAGCGTCAGCAGTGTCTCCTGCGACACGATGCCCCGGAGCTGATTGACTATCTGCACGGGCTGTGTGAGGTCGCTCGGCAGA
>Ga0247609_10001690_pt1 | contig 25402 bp, 16 predicted proteins | sample 172DNAGHGlowgp2_FD_193487 | JGI IMG/M metagenome (GOLD analysis project Ga0247609, IMG submission 193487) | Sheep rumen microbial communities from Palmerston North, Manawatu-Wanganui, New Zealand - 1728 DNA GHGlow gp2 | ecosystem: Host-associated > Mammals > Digestive system > Stomach > Rumen ...
GCCACCACCTCCACTCTTTTCGCATTCTTCAGGTGGAGTGGAGCACCCTCCTGACTGGTCAAGTTCAAGCCGTCGAGTTTTATCTTCGCCTTTCCAGCAGTTTTCAGGATGAGTTGTCCATCGTCGCTCTTGCCCTTCAATAAGAGGGTGAGCTTATGGTCAGTGTATTGGCTTTCAACACTCACTTTGGCACCATTTACAGTCACATTCACACTGTCCTTTGTGGTCTGTGTCACCTTTGCGGAGGAACCTTTGTAGCTGATAGTGATATCTTCAGCATAAGAAACGTTGCCCATCAACATAGACAACGCCAATAAAACAATCTTTTTCATTTCGTTTTCTTTAGCTATCTGTTTATTAGACGGGTAAAAAAGCAAAAAGTAAAAAACAAGGGCAAAAAAAGAATCAACAAATTATCACAAATGAACACGAAGAAAAAGAAAAAAAAGGGGACAGCCCCCTCCCGACCTCCCCGAGGGGAGGAGTTAACCATCCGGATGGCTTCCCTCCCCCTTGGGGGAGGTTAGGAGGGGGCTGGAGGGGACTGCTTTTGGGGATTATCTGAAGCGTTAGCTCGACGAAAGTCAAGCGTTCCTTTGAATTCAACTAGTTGCCGAGGGCTCGTTATCGAAACGGCGAGCCCTCGGCGTTGCGATAACGAGGGCTCGCTATAACAACGTTGAGGGCTCGGATTTTCAGTAAAAGCGAAGGAAAGGTTCAGTTCAAATGAAGGGGGGCTTCGGCTAAACCGAAGCCAACGGTGGCTGAAATGACTATCGCAGAGCTCAGTATCGCTGAACCTACCACGGCAGTTCTCTCTAAAGCTGAACTTACTATCGCTGAAAATGCATGAGAGCTACTTGACGAGAATCTTCTTGCCTCGGTGGATGTTGATGCCTGGCACAGGGGTGGTGTGGCGCATGCCATCGAGCGTGTAGTAGTAAGGGTCGTCTGCTACGGCATGAGGAGCATCGTTGGCGATGTCGTGGATGCCAGTGTAGTAAGCCGATTCGTCGTAGTCGGTGGCAAGTGAGGTGTAGAGATTGGCTGCACCTGGGGTTGGATGACTGAACACGTAGTGAGCTGTGGTGGCATCAGGATAGAGACCTACGGATTCCTGCGACGTGTGAGGCTTGTAAGTGAGGGTGTCAGCATAGGAATGGTCGGCAGCGGTGAGGACGATGCTACCACCTTCAGCCGCCAACTTGAAATTAGCATGAATCTGTCGGTCGGAATCCAATTTGTCAGCCCAAATCACGAGATAGCCATGAGGTGGGATGATGGTGGAGTAGCGTGCATCAACAGCCGATGCTTCTGGAATCTGGAAACGCTCAGGCTTGTTGAGGTTGTCGCTGATATACATGCCTGCAACATCCACTTCCTCGGAACTACTGTTGTAAAGCTCAATCCAGTCGTTGTGTTTGAAGTATTCGTTGGTGTAAATAGCATTGGCAGCACTGACTTCATTGATTTTCACAGGATGGAGGTCGCTGTCAGCCGTGTCAGGAAGTGGTGCGAAACAAGCCACGAGGTTGATTTCACCCGTTGAAGGGAGGGTGTAAGTGGCATCAGTGGAAACGAATTCGCCATCATCCATGCTGTCGCCACCCATCAAGACTGCAGAAAGGGAAGCATCCCAATAAATATCGGAGGAACTGCCAGAATTGTTGTGCACTTCCACTGCGATGAGGTTCGAACCTTTATGGAAGAGCGAAGCAGAAAGCGAGATGGTGCCCGAAGCAGGATTATCGGGAGCGTAGGTAGAGGCGAAAGTGGAGTAGGATGGGGTGCCGTCAGGCATGAGATAGCGTCCTGCTTCCTTGCCATTCACATAAATGACGAATCCGTCGTCGGCATCCCAATCGAGGGTGAAGCTGTCGCTTGAAGTAGGTTCAGCATCGAGGGTTACCACCTTCTGGAAGTAGTAAGTAGGTCGCTTGTTATTGCTGTCGGTGCCATAGCTGAGAACGGTGCTATAGACGGAGTTGTTGGAACCGAAACCAAGCGGTGCCTTTCCTTGCTGCCAAGTGGAATTGAGTTTGGATTTCCAGTCTGTGCCATCTTGCGAACCCCTGTCGTAGTATCGCCAAGAGGAAGCTTTTTCGAAGATGGATTTGCCCTTTGTCTGCGCTTCAGGACTGCTCCAACCGAGGAAACGATAACCTGCTGGGGCTTCAGCACGAAGGGTGGAAGGAGCAAAGATGTAACCACTGAAACGGTCAGTAGGGAGTTGCTGCTCGTTGTAGAAGATGCGCGCGGTTGGGAGTGTGGAAACGATGGTAGCTTTCTGTTTGGTTGTGGAAGAAAGCTTCATTGGGGAATAGTTGCGCAAGGTGTTGGTCATTGTGTTCTGACGGCTGGCAGAGAGTTGGTTGCGCAGTTCGTTGGCTGTATTCGCAGGGGAAGGTGCCCAGCTCCACCAGCCTCCGCCACCACCTTCGAGTGCCATAGGTGCGGTGACACGCTGTTCGAGTTCATCGACAATCTCCTTGCAACGATTAGGCTCAAACACGCATCCAGCCACAATGCAGAAGGCATCGATGAAGCGTTTGCGGAAAGTGTCGTTCTTCAACATGTTGAGGAAGATGGTGACGAGTTCTATTTCGGCCGTGATTCGAGTGATTTTCCGTCCGTTTGCGTCGTAGGTGTCGTAAAGGTCGTTGAAGGTGAAAGTCTTCTCTTTGGCGAAGTCGCTGAAAGAAGTGCCGGTGCGGTTGAAGGCGAAGTCGAGGTCGAAGATGACGAAGCGGAAACGTCCGTCGTTGGAACGCTGACGATAGCCTTTCCAGTTGTTGTGTGGCCAGTCGTTGCTGCCGAGGTAGAGTTCAATAGCCATGTAGTTGATGTACTCGTCCATATCGACGAGCTTGCAGATTTCAGCGTAGTTGTCCTCGTTGTCTGCATTCTCAGCGAGCTTGTACCAGCGCGTGAGTGCCTCCTTGTCGCCCGCCTTCTGCACATAGCCCGAGTCAGGACTCATCTCGAACTGGTCCATGTCGTCGGTGTCGATGCCCCAGTTGCTGGCAGCGAAATGCTTGTTGTTGGTTTCGCGCATGTTGAGGAGTCCGATGAACTGACCGTTAATGAAATGGAGCACAGGCTGATAGCTCTGGCAATCCACATCGAGCGAGGTTCGGGAAATGATGGTCTGAAGAGCAGGGTCCTTGAAACGGCAGTTGTTGTCGTTTCCTCCGTTACGAATTTGGAGCGACTTGTGGCGTAAGAACGGTTTATCCTCGAAGAAAGCGTAAGGGAAATAGTTGATACCACCTTCGTAGGATTTCTGTGCAGTCAATTTGAAAGAATGAGGAGTCCACGCACGGCTCCATCCTCCGCAGGCACTGATGTCGCATTCCTGATTGAGCAGGATGTTGCCGTTGGCATCGAAGTACTCAAAATTGACAGGGCGGTCCCAGTCCATGTTCCAGTTGCACTTACCTGAATTACCGTTGCCAGGACGACCATTCACACCCTGCACAAAGATGCCGAGCGAGTCGCCATAGAGAAAGGCATCCTTGCCAACCACAGAGATGACAGGAAGCGTGTAGCCATCGTTGTGCTTCAAGTAAGAACGAGTGACAACGGGACTTGGCAACATGCCATCCTTGAAAAGACGAACACGGAGGACGGTGTTGTTGGAAATGTTGAAGGAACCCGTTGTGGAACGCGAACCATTCGTGAGGGTAGGGGTGCTACCATCCGTGGTGTAGCGAAGTGTACAACCAACAGGAATGGTGACTGTTGCCGTGAAGTTGTTCTTAAAGAAAGATGATGGATGGGAGATGATAGGTTCTTCCAAACGTTCCACAGCAAAATTGCTCTTGCTGTTGGAAGAGCCCGGGGTGGGGTTGGCGGTAAAGCTCCAGTCATTACCACCATCGGTGGTGCGGGCATACGAAACTCGAGAAATGGCTTCGGGATAGGATTGGGAAAAGAGCAGATTTCCCTTGATGTCAGAAATATAGATGGTGCCACCATCGCAATCGAGTTTGAAGCCGATTTGCGTCTTGGCATATTGGGAAAGATGGTCGAACCAAATGGTTTTGAAACCATGAGCAGGCACGTAAGAAATGGAAGGAGAAAGCAAGTGGAGCTTGAGATTCTCGGGGTCGTTGCTGATGTAGCAATTACGTAAACTAAGTGCTTGGTCGGTAGGGTTATAAACTTCTATCCATCCTCCGAAATTGAAGGAAGGGTCCACAAACATGTCCACGTTGGCGGCCATGATTTCATTGATGACCAATTCGCTCTGTGCCTTACTGGAATGTGAGAAGAAAAACAGAGCGATGAAAAGAACGAACGCTTTCTGCATAAGCTGATGATAAAACATAGTTATTTTGTTTGATTTAAATGAGTTATATTTGAAGAATAGATTTCAAGTTTCAAGGCGCAATGCGCCGTTTCAAGTTTCAAGTTTCAGGGTTTTAGGCTTCAGGAATCCTTATAAATCCTTTAAATCCCTGATTCACTCTTCACTTTCTTGGTCGCCTCCGGCTCGAAATGAAGTTTAAAATTATAACATAAAATTTTTTTTAAAATTCTAAATGATAATTCTAAATACAATTTCAAGCGAAGCGCCCCCAAATCCTTTAAATCCCTGATTCACTTTTTCAGAAATTTGATGGAGCGCGTGCGTCCGCCTGCCGTCCAAGAAACGATGTAGGTGCCTGGAGGGAGATGCGAGAGAGAACATTCCTCTGAGGCAGGGAAGCTGACAATCAACTGACCATTCAAGGCATGAACGCGAGCTGTGAACTGAAGCTCTGAGAGGTTTTCAGCACCGAAATGGAGTATCTGCGTGGCAGGGTCGTATGCCAAGGCATAGTCGAGGTTGGAAACGGTGCGGATGCCATTGGCTCCAGGGATTTCAGCCGATTCGCTCACGAACCACTGACGATTGGTGCTCGTGGCATTGCGAACATCGGATGTGTAACTGAGAATGGAAGTGCCGTCACTTCTGCCACCACCATTGAGATTGATGGCATGCGACGTGTATTTGTTGATGATGTTGAAGCGTCCCGAAGTGCCTTGAGGGGTGATGCGCCACAACTGACGGTCGTCGTTTTGATTGGCTTTTGCCACTTGAAGCTGCGTACCCACATTGGTGGTGGCAGTGGAAGTACCTATGGTAGGGTCGGAGAGAGCGAGATTGTTCAGGCGATTCTCGATGAAATAGTAGTCACCAACAGGTGTGATTTTCCAATCCTGAGAAAGATGCGTTTCATCTTCAGTCCACGAACAAATGAGTGAACCTTCAGCAGGGAGATTCTCGTCGTTATAGGCTTGTCGGGAGGCATTGTAGATGTCGAGCGCATTCTGGGTATTGCTGTTGAGAATATGGAAATAACAAGTCTGCGTGGCAAAGAGTTCGGCAGGGTCGAACACCTTCTTGTTGGCAAAAGCATGACGCAGATAATCCATGTGGATAGTGATGTAGTCCTTCAAGTCGGAAACATATTCATCATACGTGGAATAAAGCACACGCTCGTTATACATACGGGTGGAGATGCCCCATTTCCTATAATTGATGACGATGGATTCCTGGAGTAAATCCACGAGACTGTCGATTTTCTGCATGAGGAAATCTTCGAGTCCACCATCCACCACTTCCTTGTAGCGATTGTTTACCTTCGTACAGAACCAAGGGTCGAGCCACATCCTGTTCATCCATATCTTGGTATCGCCATAGCCATTGTCGGTCATCAGCATTCTGCTTGTGTCGCCCAATCGCTTGTCGTTGCCGTATGCGATGTCGTAGTCCCAAAGAGGACCGAAATAGAGTAGGGAATCCTGTTGGTTCTTGTAGAAATAGGTGCTATAGTAGCCATCGATATTTCCCGAAATCTCTGTGGCAAGAAACCAATTGATGAGCGAAACGGAATCCACATAGGCACGATACCCCTGTTTGGGGTCAGTGAATTGTTCGCTGAAGAGCACCGACTCAAATTCGTTCACATAGTTTCGGATGTAATCCTTCTGAGAAGAATTCATTTCATCCTCATCTGGATAATGAATTCTGATATATACTTTTTGGTTGGTGCTGAAATAAGGAGTGTCGTGGAAGCCATCCACTTCGAGCAGATAGCCGCCGGTGATGTCGGAAGTGGAGGTGAGTGGATAGTCCTGTTCGATGATATCCACTCGATGCGGACGCACATCCATATGGTCACTGATCTGGTAAGTGCCCTGATAGGAACCATTCAGCGTGAGATCGACAAATTTGTGAGCAGGATTGAATTTGAGTCCGAGCCATTGTCCCATTTCGTTGGTGATGGCATTGCGAATCATTGTCTTGTCGCCTGCATTGGCAAGAAGTGTCCAGTTTCTGGCTTTTGCATATCCCTTCCCCAAGAACTTCTCTTTCTCATGAAATTTGATGCGATAGGGTTTCTTTGCCATGTTCCAAGTGGAATTGCCTCGACCACGAATCTGCAAAGAATCGAATTGCAAAACATTGTCCTCCTCATCCACATAGTTCATGGTTGCATACACATAATCCGTCTTGCTCCAAATACCCACATTACCGAAGGTGTTGATAAACACATGCGGCAGATTGGTCCTCCTCGTATAGTCTTGTCCGAACAAAGAGAGAGAAAGAACAAATCCCAATGCGAAAAGCAAAAAGCGAAAAGCAAAAGGAGATATGTGGAACAATCTTTTCATCAAAAATGATACTTCATGAAGAGTCCAAAAACAAAGAAAACTCTATTTTGAGATGGCAAAGTTATTGTTTTTTTTCAAGAAATGAGAATAATTAAGTGATTTTCAGCGGTTTTTAACGATAAAAAGAAGATTTTTACGTAAATTTGCACCTACTTTTCAAAGAATGAAAAGACTTTTGTATAATATTTTTTAGATAAAGAAAGATTTTGAAGACATTCGAAGAATTAGGAGTTTCGGAAGAAATTCGCAGAGCCATTGAAGAAATAGGATATGAACAACCCATGCCCGTGCAGGAACAAGTGATTCCATATTTGCTCGGAAACAACAACGACGTGGTGGCTCTTGCACAAACAGGAACTGGTAAGACCGCAGCCTACGGATTGCCCGTATTGCAGAAGGTTTCGCTCAATTCCGACTTACAGGAAACAAAATACGAAGGCATCGTGACGCAAGCACTCATTCTTGCACCGACTCGCGAACTTTGCTTGCAAATCACCGACGACCTGAAATCATATTCCAAATACATTGATGGTTTGCATGTGTTGGCGGTGTATGGTGGTGCCAACATCGAACCACAGATTCGTGCGCTGAAGAAAGGTGTGCAGGTCATTGTGGCAACACCAGGACGACTCGTCGATTTGATGGAGCGTGGTGTGGCAAAACTCGACCAAGTGGAAAACGTGGTGCTCGACGAAGCAGACGAAATGCTGTCGATGGGCTTCTCCGAAAGCATTGATACGATTCTGGAGCAAATACCTGCGGAGCGCAACACGCTGTTGTTCTCAGCCACGATGAGTAAGGAAATCGAACGTATCAGCAAGAACTATTTGCACGATGCCAAGGAGATTGTGGTGGGAAGTCGTAACGAAGGTGCTGAACACGTGAACCACATTTATTACTTGGTGCAGGCAAAGGACAAATACAATGCGCTGAAGCGATTGGCTGACTACTATCCAGAGATTTACGCCATCATCTTCTGCCGCACTCGACTCGAAACACAGGAGATTGCCGACAAATTGATTCAGGACGGCTACAATGCGGACAGTCTGCATGGCGAACTGAGTCAGGCACAGCGCGACCTCACCATGTCGAAATTCCGTCAGCACCACATCCAGTTGCTTGTGGCTACCGACGTGGCTGCTCGTGGACTCGATGTTGCCGACCTCACCCACGTCATCAACTACGGTCTGCCCGACGACATAGAAAGCTATACGCACCGAAGTGGACGAACAGGACGCGCAGGAAAGGCAGGAACAAGCCTTTGCATCATCCATGTGAAGGAAAAGTCGAAAGTACGTGCGATTGAAAAGCAAATTGGCAAGAAGTTCGTGGCAGGCGTCATGCCTACTGGACCTGAAATATGCAAAAAGCAACTCATGAAATTGCTCGACGACATTGAGAAGGTGGAAGTGGATGAGGAAGAAATCGCTCCATTCCTCGACGATGTGTATCGCAAGTTCGATTTGATGGAAAAGGACGAAATCCTGAAGAAGATGGTGTCGATGGAATTCAACACTTTCCTCAACTATTATAAGCACGCACCCGAAATCATCCAACCCGACGACCGCTCGAAAAAGAAGGAAGAGGGTGGCAGTGTGCGCAAGACTCGTGAAGAGCGTCGTCACGAGCGCAACAGCCGCAATAACCAAGCGGAAGAAGGTTATACGCGTCTTTTCATCAACATCGGAAAGATAGACAATCTGAATCCTCGCCAATTGATGGGCTTTGTGAACCGTTGTGCGAAAGGCAAGAAAATCGACATCGGCCGCATTGACTTGATGAAGACATTCTCGTTCTTTGAAGTGCCTGAAGAGCAGACGAATACTTTGCTCGCTGCCATGAATGGTGCAGAATACGACGGAAGAAAAATCAACATAGAAGTGACCGAAAGTTCGGGAGGAAGCAGAGGAAGACGCGAAGGAAGAAACCTCTCCTCTAACTCTTCTTCAAAGGGCGAGGGAAGCAGAAAGAAACGTGGAGAGAAGAAAGGTGAAAAAGCTTTCAGCGACGAGCGTCCTGCCAAACGAGGGAAGAAAGGCTACTCCGACGACCCATTCGTAGAGATTCGAAAGAAAGGACGCGAAGGTGGAAAACCAACGTGGGCTCGCTTCTTCGAAGGACAAGTGGAAGACCAACCTTTCTATGGTGAATTTGCTAAAAAGAAGAAAAAGAAAAAATAGTTACAATATGAAAGTATTTCAGCATGTGAGCGACATAGGCGACTTGAAGGTTGCCATGCAGGAAGCATTCGAAATCAAAGAAGATCGCTTCAAGTTTCAAACATTGGGTAAGAACAAGACTGTGTTGTTGATTTTCTTCAACAATAGTCTGCGCACGCGTCTCAGCACTCAGAAAGCAGCCATGAACCTCGGCATGAACGTTATCGTTCTCGACGTGAACCAAGGTGCATGGAAACTGGAAACAGAACGTGGTGTCATCATGGATGGCGACAAGAGTGAGCACCTGTTGGAGGCAATTCCTGTGATGGGCTGTTACTGCGACATCATCGGTGTGCGTTCTTTTGCTCGTTTTGAAAATCGCCAAGACGACTACGAAGAAAAGATTCTCAATCAGTTCATCAAGTACAGTGGCCGACCTGTTTTCTTTATGGAAAGTGCTACCGTGCATCCTCTTCAGGCATTTGCCGACCTCATCACCATCGAGGAATACTGGACCAAGCGTCATTTCAACGAAGATGTGAATGACAAGGGTCATGAACTTTCTTTTATCGGAAAGGAAAGTGGTTTGCTTTCTTCCGTGAAAAAACCAAAAGTGGTTCTCTCATGGGCTCCTCATCCAAAGGCTCTTCCACAAGCCGTTCCTAATTCATTCGCTGAATGGATGAACGCTGCCAATGTGGATTTCGTGGTTACTCACCCAGAAGGCTATGAACTGGACCCTCAGTTTGTGGGGAATGCACGTGTGGAATACGACCAGATGAAAGCGTTTGAGGATGCTGATTTCATCTATGCCAAGAACTGGAGTTGTCCTGGTGTCACTCGTCCTGAGGACTACGGAAAGGTCATCTGCAAGGATATGTCGTGGACGGTGGATGCCAAGCACATGGCTGTGACCAACAATGCTTTCTTCATGCACTGCCTGCCTGTACGCCGCAACATGATTGTGAGTGACGATGTCATTGAGTCTCCTACTTCCATCGTCATCCCAGAAGCTGCCAACCGCGAAATCTCCGCACAGGTAGTGCTCAAGCGAATGCTCGAATCGTTGTAAATGAAGAATGAAGAATGGTCGCTATGCTCCGAATGAAGAATGTATTTTACTCTCATTTGTAGTGTAATTTTCATTCATCATTCTTCATTCTTCATTTTAATCTATATCCCTTGAAGGAAATATTCCATTCACATACCCTGCCCAATGGCATGAGACTGATCCACATGGTTTCGCCAACCCATGTGGCTTATTGTGGTATTGCCATTGATGCTGGAACTCGCGATGAATTGGAGTCGGAGCAAGGCATGGCGCATTTCTGCGAACACATGATGTTCAAAGGAACAAAGAAGCGTCGTGCCTGGCACATTCTGAATCGAATGGAAGCAGTTGGTGGCGACCTGAATGCCTACACCAACAAGGAGGAAACTGTGGTATATGCCGCTTTTATGAAGGAGCATTTGGCACGTGCCACGGAACTCATTTTCGATGTGGTTTTCAACAGTACTTTCCCTCAGCACGAAATCGACAAGGAGTCGGAAGTCATCGTGGAGGAAATTGAAAGCTACAACGACAATCCCTCCGAACTCATTTTTGATGAATTCGAAGACATCATTTACAAAGGGCATCCCCTTGGTCACGACATCCTCGGTACCAAGGAAATGGTTCGTTCTTTCCGTACTGAAGATGCTCTTCGCTTCACTCAGCGCCTTTATCGTCCCGAACGAATGGTCTTTTTCGTCTTCGGAAACTACTCATTCGAAAAGGTAAAGAAAATAGTGGAAAAGTGGACCCAAAGCCCCCTTCCAACTCCCCCGAGGGGGAGGGAAGCCATCCGGATGGCATTCTCCTCCCCTCGGGGAGGACGGGAGGGGGCTTCAGGTGGGTCCGCTAGTTCTATCGTCAAAGAAAAAGGTACTCACCAAGCCCATGTGATGATAGGTTGTGCGGCTTATCCTTCAAACGACAAGCGACGCGTAGCGCTCTATTTTCTGAACAATCTAATTGGGGGTCCAGGTATGAATTCCATTCTCAATGTGTCATTGCGCGAGCACAAAGGATTGGTTTATACGGTGGAAAGTAGTCTGAACAATTACACCGATACTGCCACCTTTGCCATTTATTTTGGCTGCGACACGGAAGATGTGGAAAAATGCCTCAGAATCGTTCGAAAAGAATTGGACAAGCTGATGCAAGCACCGCTCTCCAAACGTCAATTTGACGCGGCTATGAAGCAAATAAGAGGTCAAATCGGTGTGGCTTGTGATAACTTCGAAAACTATGCCCTCGACATGGCAAAATCTTTCCTGCATTACAACAAATTCGAAGGAGTGGAGGACACCTTTCAGCATCTCAACAAACTCACGCCCGAACTCCTTCAGCAAGTGGCTCAAGACCTCTTCTCAGAACAAAACCTCACCACGCTCATCTTTCAATAATTGAACCCTCCTCTACTGCATCTATAATACAAGGATAACAAAAATAAGATTCAATGAAACAACTCGTATCTTTTCAACCCAAACTCTTTCAATGTTTAAAAACCTATAACAGAGAGAAATTCATGGCAGACCTGATGGCAGGAATCATCGTGGGTATCGTAGCCCTTCCGCTTGCCATTGCCTTTGGTATCGCCTCAGGCGTATCGCCCGAGAAGGGTATCATCACCGCCATCGTGGCAGGTTTTGCCATCTCCGCTTTTGGTGGTAGCCGTGTACAGATTGGAGGACCTACAGGTGCTTTTATCATCATCATCTACGGCATCATCCAGCAATATGGACTCGAAGGACTTGCCATCGCCACTGTCTTGGCAGGCATCTTCCTCATCCTTCTGGGTGTGTTCCGTCTTGGCACTATCATCCGCTACATTCCCTATCCCATCGTGATTGGTTTCACGAGCGGTATTGCGCTCACCATCTTCACCACACAAATCAAGGACCTCTTCGGTCTGACGATTGATGGAGCTGTGCCTGCCGACTTCATTTCCAAGTGGGGAGTCTATTTCGAAAACTTTTCATCCATCGACCTCCCAACCACCATCGTCGGTATCCTCTCCGTAGCCATCATCGCACTCACGCCAATGGTGTCGAAGAAGATTCCTGGTTCACTCATTGCCATCATTATCATGACCATTGTTGGAGTCATCTTAACCAACTTCTTTGGTATTCATGTCGATACGATTGGCGACCGTTTCCAAATCAATCCCAACGTACCCGAAGCTACTGTTCCAGCGCTCACTTGGGTAAGCATCAAGGGACTCATTTCTCCTGCTCTCACCATCGCCATTCTCGGAGCCATCGAGAGTTTATTGAGTGCCACTGTTGCCGATGGTATCATCGGTCATCGCCACAATTCCAACCAAGAACTGATTGGTCAAGGTATCGCCAACATCCTTTCACCTATTTTTGGCGGTATTCCTGCCACGGGTGCCATCGCTCGCACCATGACGAACATCAACAACGGTGGAAAAACACCTGTGGCTGGCATCATCCATGCCATCGTCTTGTTGCTTATCTACTTCTTCCTTATGCCACTGGCTGCCTATATCCCTATGGCTTGTTTGGCAGGCGTACTCGTAATGGTCAGCTACAACATGAGTGGATGGCGCACCATTCGTCAGATGATGAAGAATCCAAAGAGCGACATCACCGTACTTTGGCTCACTTTCTTCCTCACCGTAATTTTCGACCTCACCATCGCCATCGAAGTGGGTATCATCCTCGCTTGCTTCCTCTGCATGCGTCGTATGGCTGAAACCACTCAGGTGAGTGTACTTACCGAAGAAATCGACCCAACGGAAAACACCGAATTTGCCAATCTCAGCATGGATCACCTCCACATCCCTGAAGGTGTGGAAGTCTATGAGATTGATGGTCCTTACTTCTTCGGCGTTGCCAACAAGTTCGAGGACATCATGAACCGTATGAAGGACAAGCCAAAAGTGCGTATTATCCGTATGCGTAAAGTGCCTTTCGTAGATTCAACAGGTATTCACAACCTCACCAACCTCATTGAACAGAGCCACCGCAACGGCATCACCATCATCCTTTCGGGTGTGAACGACCGCGTGCGTGCCGTGCTCGAAAAGAACGGTTTCAACGGCTTGGTGGGTGTCAACAACATCTGCGACAACATCACCGATGCCCTCGTCGTCGCCAAGCACCATCTGAAAAGAAAGAAGAATAAGAAATAATGAACGATAAACTATAAAGGCCTTCATAGGCATCCATACTAAAAGAAAACATTTTATGTGTTTATTGTTTTGAAGTTTCAACTAATTTTTTGTAAATTCGCCACCAAAACATAATAAGTTAGGAGTATGACAACTTTAGAATTGAATGCAGAATTATATCGCGCTATGGGTAAAATTGCTGATGACAAGGCACTACTTGAGAAAGTTCTGGTTTTTGTGAAGTCACTGGCTCCATTAAAGCAAGCCAATACAGAAACTGATACAAAGAAACCTTACAAGAAAATTCCTGTATCGACTGAAATCAAGAAGTGGAACGGTTGCGTATCATTCACCGAAGAAGAGATTGATAACGACCCACGTCTTCAAGCACTATTGAAATGATGAAAAGCGTATTTCTCGACACAAACATTCTCATAGACTATATTTTAGGGCGTAATCATGGTGATGACGCTGAGCAACTTCTGCAACATGGAAAGAATGGTTCTGTAAACCTATCTGCCTCATTTCTTACATTCGCAAATATGGCTTACATCTTGAGAGGTAAGGTTGATATATATGAACTATTCCATGACTTACACATTTTCATCGTTGTTCTGCCAAACGATGATGCTCAACTTGTTGCTGCCATGAATCAAAAGGTCCATGACTTTGAAGATTTGTTGCAATACCAGTGTGCTAAGGCTGCTGCCTGTGATGTCATTGTTACCAATAATGTGCGTGACTTCACAGAATTCTGTGATCTTCCCGTGATGTCTGCTGCTGATTTTCTTTGTCAAATAAAAGTCTGACATATTCCGACTTTCTTCTTACTTATAGAACGAATCTTACAAGCATTTCGAAAACAATTTTTCCCGAATTCATCTAGAGAAATCCACATAGTAATAAGAGTTTGCAAACTTTATGCAAACTCTTTTTTTCGTCCTAATGCAAATGTAAACTATTTGCAAACCAAAAATCTTGGAGTTTTGATAAGAATGCCATAACTTTGTGGCAATCATCACAAAACGAATTATGAATAACAAAACTATCGCATCTCTCCTGCTTACATTTGCAGTTTGTCTTCCTGTGTTTTCACAAACTCCATCTCACCTTCCGATGTGGGAGCGAAAGAGTGCTCCTGCGGTTATTCTGGGTCGTTTTGTTGACTGGAAAGAAGGCGATAAGGGCAAAATGCCCAGTTTTTGGGGGAACAAAGAATCGTTGAAGGGTGGTGATTTCCCTGAAATGACCACTGACTCCATTGCACATACCTTTACTTTCGTATGGGACATCTGCTATCCGCTGAGACATCAATTTGATGGATGGTCTATCTTTCTCTTTCCTGGCGATACCATAAGGCTTGATATCAATAAAAGTGCTTTCGCTGAATATAATGCCTACAAAAAACAATCCGCCGACAGCATATCCACACCAAAGTTGCAGGAACTGTGGAAGAAGGCGGTGCATATAGAAGGTGGTACTTTCCCTCAACCCCTGCCCATGCGGATGAAGGAAATAAGAAGTGGTGTAAGTCGAGAATACTCTCAGGCTCATGCCCGTGACTCCTACGACGAATGGTGCGAAACGTGTTGGGATGAGTTTCAGGATGTGGTGAAGCAGTTGGACACGCTCAATCTCACACCACAAGAACGGGAATTCCATAGGATGTTGATTGAACAGGATTATCTCAACAAACTAAGAAATTTCATGTTCGCGAAGACAAGTTGGAAGTCCATCACCGATGAAGACTCATTGGCAATGTTTGAGAAGCAATTTACCTTCAAAGATCCTCATGTTAATGAACTGACCTTCTACCGCAATATCACCGGCTTTTACGCTTGCCTGAAGAATCTCTTTAACGAGGGAAAAGAGTATATCGAGGCAAACGGATTGGAAGACTCGCCCTTAGGACGGTGGTACAAGGAACTGGACGAAGCCAAGGCTGTGATGACCCGTGTGAAAGCTCGGTTGTCGGTGTCAGAAAACCAACTGAATGCTCTCTCGCCAGAATTCCAAGTACAAATCAAGGAGGTGCAGGCATTGATGCAACAGGAGCTTAATGATAGTAAAGGCACTTGTCGGGACTTGCCGGAAGGTGCTCCACAGGAGTGGCTGCCGAAAATCGTTGCCGGACACAAGGGACGCGTCGTCTTCATCGATTATTGGGCCACTTGGTGCGGTCCCTGCCGAACGGGTATGAAGGCGATGGAAGGTGTGAAGGAAGAATTGACTGCACGTGGAGTGGATTTCGTGTATATCACCGACACCAGCAGCAATGCCGACGATTGGTTGAGTTACGTAGGCCGACACGCTGGCGACCACTACATCATACCAAAAGACAAGATACAGGAGATGCAAATCCCTGATTACGCCAATGCCATTCCGCATTACCTCATCTATGACCGCGAGGGCAAACTCGCAAAAGTCATTAAGGGTTGGCCTGGCTTAGAGGAGATGAAGACGAATATCGATGAAGTCCTGAAATAGGTGAATGTTGAACATACAAAAAGACCTCTGGAAGTCAATTTCACATGACTTCCAAAGGTCATAACGAATACTTCAGCTCATTAGATTTATTGAAGTTTCGAAAATTCTTTTCACCACAGATTACACAGATTTAACGGATTGTTTGTCGTCTGTTTCTGACTATTACTCGGATTATTTTCGGATTTCACAGACGAAAGCCCTGGGGCTTTCAAAAAATCTGTGCAATACAGCCTTTAATTGTCAGGAGAATCCGTGTAATCTGAGAAATCTGTGGTTTTAATATTATACTTGCGAAAGTTGAGTTAGATTTATCCTTTATTTAAGACTTTGGCGGAATGCATCGAGCTTTTCTCTCAGTTGTTCCTTGAGTTCATCACGCTCTTGCTTCGTACCTCTCTTTATGACTACTTTGGCAACCTTTGCCCAACCCTCTGCGTTCGATCCGTTGATAGAAGGTGTTACAGGCGAGTAACCTTTGGTTCCTGCCAAGCGCTTCCTGCCATCTTCTGTAAAGAAGACTTCTTGAGACACAAAGATGATATTGCCGTCACTATCGAGCACTTGCAGCATATAGTCCGAATAAGATTCTTCCTCAGAAACATTGGCAGTATATTCACCTTCTGCACGCAGGCTGTTTATGTGGAACACATAGTTTGACGTCAGTTTGAAAGGAATACCTTCTTCCACCTCGCCTGGGATTTCTACGCCTTCAAGTTGTTTGCGTACCTCCTTTTGGCGACTGATGTTCGCATCCTTAAATTCTTTCTCTTCACGCCATGTGATTTCCAGCTGCTGACGAATCTTCTCTTCCTTTTCTCCACTTTCGCGAATCTCTTGCTCCTTTTTCTTGACCTGAGCCTTATACACTTCCGCTTCGTAAATCAGCTTTGGCCATTCTTTCAGCAGTCCGTCGGTTGGGATGGAGGCTGCTAAATCCTTTTCGGCTTCCTGAGAATTAGAATTTCCTTGTCCGCAGGAAAAAAGTAACATTACGATTGCAACAGCCGCGAGGCTAAACATTGTACTTGTCTTTTTCATTTCAATCATTTTTTTAAGGGTTAATAAAAATAAAGAACTTGATGCGCAAAGATACGAAGAGCATGCGAAGTTCATTTTTTCTATGCATCCATTGATGCTCCATTCGTCCAATTCGTATGCTTCAACAATTCAATTGACGTTCAAAGCGTAAAATGGAAGCGTCAAAAAATAAAATGAACCAATTACATGACGGAATGAATCTATTAATCAAGTATTTTTTCATACCTTTGTCTCATCATGAACATAGAAGCATTTATGATTGGAGTGGCAACGGCATTCTTCTCCATCTTTGCCCTCCATATACTTTGTCGAGGTCGGCAGCGCACACGTTTCCAGACAATCATGGGCATCATCATGGTTGTATGGACTGTATGGTGTGCCAAGGACTTGCTGATAACCTTCCCTGGCATGTACAGAAAGGAAGTGTTAGAATGGATATTTATCGTTGATGGCTGGTCGGCACTCACCTACACAGTGTTCATCTTCGAGGTTGTCATGCCTGGTTGGACTTCGTGGCGACGGCTTGCGTTGTTAGCCTTACCATTTGCAGCCTTCACGGTCGCATTTGCCATTTTGCATACCAAACCAGTACTTTATGCTTACGGATTGTTCCTTTGGTGCTACGCATGGATAGTGGTTTTCATTGGATGGACGAAGATGCAACGCTATTTGCGATATGTGCGTCGCGAGTATTCTAATATTGACCGTATTGATGTTTCCTGGCTGCGTCCCGTCTTTCTATTTGCCATTGTCGGGCAACTTGCGTGGCTAATTATTTCGCTTTATGCCGAGGTGGCTTCAGATATAGTTTACTACATCAGCATCATTGTGCTTTGGCTGGTTGCGTTATACTATAGCTGGGACTTTCGTCCCATCGATATCACAAAAGAGGAAAGTGTTAACTCACAGGAGTTACCGTCACAGGTGCAACTTTCCGCCCTAAGGGAAGGACGTCTTGAACAGGTTGTGGAAGAGCACAAGCTGTATCTTCGTCCTAATCTGTCGCTGCAGGAGTTGGCTGAAGAGCTGAACACGAACCGAACATACGTCAGCAATTACCTGAGTCAGCAAGTGGGTCAGACCTTCTACGACTACATCAACCGTCTACGCATAGAGCGTGCCGCACTGCCTCTCATCGTTGAGCATCCCGAGTACACCTTCGAGTATGTTGCGCACGAAAGTGGTTTCGCTTCAATTTCCACTTTTCGTCGTGCTTTCAGTAAACACACGGGAAAGACGCCCAGCCAGTATGTTGCCGAGTTGAAAAGAGAAGAAAAACTGCGCATAGGAAATACCGTGTCTCTTCGCGAATAGGCAATTTTTATAGAACACACCTGAAGTATTCCAGCACACTCTTAAAATTGTCCTGAGCAGTCTTGCATGTATCAATGAGGTAGCCATTGATGTGTCCCCATTCCTGAAGTCCTCGATAATAGAACATTTTCAATTCATCGGTGATGATAAAAGGTACATGACCTCCTGCCAAACACTCTTTAAACATAAGAAGTCTGCCAACTCTACCATTACCATCTTGAAAAGGATGAATGTTTTCAAAGCGTACATGAAAATCAAGAATATCCTCGAAGGAATGTGCCTTAACTGAATTATATTCCTTCAACAACTTTTTCATTTCCGTAGAAACATCTTCGGGTTGACAAGTATTCATACCGCCAACCTCATTAGGTAAACGCTTATAATCTCCCACAGCAAACCAATCCTTCCGACTGTCTGACGTACCCGATTTCAGCAACAAATGTAGCTGTTTGATAAGGTTTTCTGTCAATTTCTCTTCGGCATGGTCGATGACATAGTCGATACATCTGAAGTGATTGACAGTTTCCAAGATGTCGTCAACACTGACAGCCATTTCAGTAATGCCAATGGTGTTCGTCTCAAAGATATAGCGCGTTTGGTCGTGAGTCAACCTACTACCCTCAATATGATTCGAATTATAGGTCAAATCTATCTGAATACGGTGATAAATGCCTCCTTTGAGTCTGGATTCCTTTTGCTCCCTCAGCATATTCAGAAGCGGTGATGTCTTTCTTTTCGATACCTTTCTTTCTGGCAAAACAGCATCAACAGGAATGTTCCATGTCTTTCCTGTTAAAAAAGCACCTTCAATCCTTCCGTTCGCACAATAATTGCGAGCAGAACGTTCCGAAATACCATATTTCTCTGCAAACTGTTTGACTGATAGATATTCCATTTTCTTTATCGGCAATATTTTTGCAACTTTTTCACCGACAAAGATAGTGTTTTTTGCCGATACCGGCAAAAAATCAACTATTTTTAGTGCATACCTACAAGCACTTCAAATTCAATTTTTCCCGAATTCATCGAGAAAAATCCATCTAAAATATATAAGTTCATCAAGTTTCCTAAATATCTCAACTATCGCATGTTTGATATTTTTGGAAAATAACGACCAAAAGGCTTTGATTGTGCTAGCATTCTCCTTTGGTTTTACTGAATCATTTCTTCGATTTTACTGAACCTTTTCTTTGATTTTACTGAAAAGCCGAGCCCTCAACGTTAACACGGCGAGCGCTCGGCGTTGCGATGGCGAGCGCTCGTTATCGAATCGCCGAGCGCTCGGCAACTAGTTAAATCCAAAGGAACGTTTCAGTTAGTCCCCACATGCGGTTCTTACAAATCAAAGCAATGCAGCAATATTTTCCTTATTTTTTGGAAAATTACCCTTTATTCTTCATCAACCTTTAGCTCGGCGTAGCCAACCTTTAGCTCGGCGAAGTCAATCTTTCTTTTACTTGCGACATATTGCTGCGGGAGACAGGAATGAATTCGTGGCTATGGCGGATGTGGAGTTGCATGCTTCCAGAGTGAGAGACAATTTGCTCCACCTGAGTGAGATTGACGAGGAAAGCACGATGGCAACGAACAACCATCGGATAGGCTTGCAACTCGCTTTCTATCTGCTTGGATGTGGCGCGGAGCATGTCGCTTTGTAGCTTTCCATCTCGCCACTGACAGACTTTCACGTAGTTGCCCACTGCTTCGATATAGAGCAGGTTTGAAATGTCGAGTGTGACTGCTTCGCTGGTCGTACCCGTCAGTGTGATGGTACGCTCTTCGTTCTTAGGAGATGGAGTGGGGGTGAGGGCTTTCAGTTGTTCGTTCATTATTTTCAATTCCTCTAATTCAGCTGAAAGATAACGGCTGCGGAACTTGAAGCGCCAATAGAGTCCGATGGCAAAGGAACAGAAGGCAATAATCAGCAAGGTCTCGAAGAAATTACTCCACGAGAGCAGGTTGCCATCCACTCGCTTACTCAAGAAGAAATGGCGGTAGAGGCAAATCATCAGCGATACCAATAGGGTGTTGATAATTTGAAAATACAGATTGTGACGAATGAAGTAGTTGACGTCCTCATGACTGTCGCTCATGTTGCACGGTTTCCTGACGATGTACTTCATCAAGAAATCTGTCAAGAGGCACACCACAACACCTAATATAAAGAGAAAGAAGAGATGCATGTATGCCTGCCATTGCCAAACCTCCAGTCCGAAGGGTTTGAAAACGGCAAGTGCTAACGTCGTGAAGGCTGTACTGATGATTCGCACACGAATGATGTCTTTCTGTCCTTGTATCATAACGCGTCAAAGGTACTACTAATCTGTCATTTCACCAAACCATTCGTCACATTTTCATACCATTCATCCCATCTACCCAAACTTTCGTCACAAAAACCAGCAGAATATACCAATAATTTGCAGGTAAATGAGGTGATGCGTAGTTTTGCAGTCGAAAAGAAGCCCCCTCCCGACCTCCCCGAGGGGAGGAGAAAAAGCCTCACCCCCAACCCCTCTCCAAAGGGCGAGGGGAGTAGAATGAATTCTTGAAGCGAACTAACTTCGTTAAACTTTAAACGATTTAAAGGAACAACGGAAAAGAGCGGAAAAAACAGAAAAAAAAGTTTATTTCATCCGATAAATTCTTAAAAGGAACCTATAGCTCGGCGAAGCCAAAAATTTCCGATTTTCCGAAAAATTTCCGTTATTTCCGTTGTAAAAAAAGGGAATCTAACTTCGTTAAACTTTAAACTTTAAACTTTAAACGATAAAAAAGATGGAAAGAATAATGATGAAATTGGCTGCACTCGTTGCAGCAATCATGATAAGCATGGAAATACTGGCTAAGACGCAGGACGTGGGTGGAAAGGTAATCAACTCGACAGGTCAACCACTGCCATTTGTGAATGTGGTGCTGCTATCGTTGCCTGACTCTACTTTTGTGCAGGGAGCAGTGACTGACGAAGAAGGCACATTCAAGATTGCAACGAACCTGAGCAAAGGAATCTTGAAATTGTCGTGCATAGGCTATGAAACATTGTATTTGGATTACAAAGCCGCCAATGGACTGACCATCCAGATGAAAGAGGACACAAAGATACTCGGTGAGGTGGTAGTGAAGAGTCAGTTGCCAAAAACCTATCTGAAAGGAGATGCCATGCGTACAACCGTCGAAGGAACTATCTTGGAAAAGGCAGGAACGGTGAGCGATGCATTGTCAAAAATTCCATCGCTTGAAGCTGAGCGCGACGGTGCCGTAAAGGTCATTGGACGAGGCGATGCTGAAGTCTATATCAACGGACGACGTGTCTTGGATATCAAAGAACTCTCTCGTCTGCGTTCCGACCAAATTCAGCACGTAGATGTGGTTCAGAATCCAGGTGCCCGTTATGCTGCCTCGGTGAAGGCTGTGGTGCGCATCACGCTGAAAAAAGCAAAGGGAGAAGGCTTCAGTTTCGAAGAATATGCTCAGGGCATATACCAATATGGCCACACACTGACGAATAACCTCGATGTGAACTATCGCACGGGCGGACTCGACATTACGGCATCATTTTGGGCAGGTCGATATGGTCATACAAAATCGCTGCAAGAAAACACGCTGCTCTACTATGAGGGTCCTGACCGCATTGAAGGAGTCAGTTCGCAAGAGTCAAAGAACATTTGGAAAGGCTGGTCGCCACAGTTGCAGGTGAACTATATGGTCAACGCGAACCACTGTTTTGGTGCCTTCTATAAGTATGACCGCCATCCCAATGGCAAATTCAATAGCATGTATAATACTGACAACTACGAAAACGGAATCTATACAGAACGCTCGGAAAGCAAGATTGTGCAGGAAGACCAGTTCAAGAAGCACATCTTCAATGCCTATTATAATGGAAAGGTAGGGCAGTTGAGCATCGACCTGAACGTTGACGGTTTGTTTGATGACACCGAAACTCCAGGCAATACCAAGGAACAGACCTCAGTAGTGGGTAGCACAGCAGTTCATCGTAGCATAGAGAGCAACACTATCAGTGGCAACAACTTCTGGGCATCGAAACTCATTTTCAGCTATCCAATTTGGAAAGGAAACCTCTCCGCTGGTGGTGAATACTCTTATAACCACCGCACGGATGCCTATAGTTTCATTGCTACTGATAACGTGCCTGTGAAAGCAACAGATACGAAAATCAATGAGAAGTCGGCATCTGCCTTTGCAGAATACGGAAGACCATTCGGAAGAGTGTTTGCACAAGTGGGTTTGCGCTACGAGCATCTGAAGAATGACTATTTCAACTTCGGCGTCAAAGAGAATGAAGTTTGTCGCGATTATGGTGACTGGTTTCCTACTGCAGTCATCTCTGCACCTATCGGTAAAGTGCAGCTTTCGTTGTCGTATCGTCACGACATTGAGCGACCTAACTACTCCAATCTGACCAGCTCAACTGTCTATATAAACCGCTATACCTACCAGAGTGGCAATCCCTATCTGAAGCCAACCTATACGCATAGTCTTGTGTTGAACGGTGCTTACAAGTGGATGAACCTGACACTGAACTATGGTCGCATTAAGGATGCTTTGACCATGTCCACTGAACCATTCCCAGGTTCCACAGACCCTCTTATCAGTCTTGTGCGTCCTATCAACAGTCAGAAGGATTATGACAGGCTTACCATCGTTGCCTCCGCAAGACCTGTCATCGGAATTTGGCATCCAATATGGAACTTGGTAGCCATGTTCCAAAATTATCAATCGCCTACCGCCACAGGAAAGACCATCACACTCAACCAACCTTGGTTCAATGGCTCTTGGCGCAACACGATTGAGCTGCCTCATGCTTTCCGACTGAATGCAGACCTGGAATGGGCAACAAAGGGTGAGTACAATAACTTCCGCATCAAAAAACCACGCATCATCGGTAGCATCGGAGTGCAGAAAGATTTCAACTTGCGCCATCTCGGCACACTGAATGCTGATCTGCGTTGCATCGACATCTTCAATACCAATAAGACGGATGCCATCATCTTTGGCTATCGTGAACTGATAGCGCATAATCCTGCACGGCGCACTTTCACGCTCGAAGTGACTTGGAAATTCAATGAAGCTCACTCCAAATACCGCGGCTCTGGTGCAGGCGACAAACAGAAAGCAAGGATGGGACGAACATCCTAATATAAAAACTGTAAGAAACGAAAAATCCTCGAAGCCAACGAATGAAGTGCACCCCAAAAGTTAGACAAAAAACTTTTGGGGTGTATTATGTTTAAAAAGAGAAGAAAGAATCATCGTCTCAACTATCTTCATTACATGCATTTGCTAGAAGATGGTATGAGTGTCAATGCAGTCAGCGTAAAATACGGAGTTGATAATAAACATCTCAAGGTCCTATGGCACAGGTATCAGGAATCAGGCATAGCAGGATTGAAGAAGAGAGAGAATTTCCATGCCTCTCTTGCATTAAAAAAGAGAATAGTCCTTGATATTGAAGAAAATCACTTATCTTTGCATGCAGCTTCGATAAAATACGGCCCATGCCCAGACAGGATAAAGGTTTGGCTTAGGATATACAGGGCAGAGGGCCTTACCGGATTGGAAGCTATCAAAAAGCGAGGCAGACCACCAGGTATGGGTAGACCGAAGAAGAACAGCAAACCTCTCACGGAGCTTGAAAGGCTTCGCAAGGAAGTGCAAGAGCTCAGGACGGAGAATGCTCTGCTAAAAAAAGTGAGAGCCTTAGTCGAGGAAAGGAATGCCCGACTACGCGAGATTGGGCACGGGTCATCGAAGAACTAAGGCGTGAGGGACATCCCCTGCAGTTTATGCTGTATAGGATGAAGATGGCCCGTTCTGTATTCTATTACCACATGTCGCATATGGACGACAGCGATGGGTATGATGGGATCAGGGAACGTATAAAGCAGATATATGACAGTAATCATGGACGCTACGGGTACAGACGAATCTGTATGGAACTGCGCAATGAAGATATTGTTATTAATCACAAGACGGTACAGAAGCTGATGAATCAGATGGGACTTAAGGCAAAGACTAAGAAACGGCACTATCACTCCTATAAGGGGAAGATAGGCAAGATCGCTCCCAATGTACTGGAACGTGACTTCTATGCAGACAGACCCAACCAAAAATGGGCTACAGATGTTACCCAGGTATGCATAAACGACAAGAAACTATACTTGTCGCCCATATTGGATATGTTTGACGGTGGTATTATATCTTATACAATTTCTACCAGTCCAAATCTGCAGATGGTCATTTCTATGCTCAAGAAGGCTTTTAAGAAGTATCCACAGATAGATGGTCTCATCCTGCACTCGGATCAAGGCTGGCATTATCAGCATGGCATGTACCAGAAGATGCTTAAAGACCATGACATCACACAAAGCATGTCCCGGAAAGGTAACTGCTTGGATAATGCGATGATGGAGAATTTCTTTGGGCTGATGAAGAACGAACTCCTGTACGCTAACAAGTATGAGAGAATAGAGGACTTTGAAAGTGCGCTAAGAAGATATATTGAATGGTATAACAATAAAAGAATAAAACTAAGATTAAAAGGAATGAGCCCGGTACAATACCGAGCTCACTACTATAGAGAGTTGAATAATTAATGTTTAATTTAATGTCCAGCTTTTCGGGGTCACATCAGAACATTGACTTCGAGGATTTTCTATGAGAATAACTATTTACTTGACCATTAGTTTCCAAGAATCCTATTCACAAGAGTTACAACATCATTGATGTTAATGGATTTATCACCATTCACATCTGCCTTATAGATGTCATAGTCATTTTGATTTCCAAGAATAATATTGACAAGACTAACTACATCATTAATATTTATATTGCCATCACCATTCACATCACCTTTGTAGATGAGTTCTACATCATCCACAAAAAGTATATCTTTATCACTTCCTACTCCAGGTGTGGCACTGGTAGAGAAAGTAAGGAGGATAGCTTTAGGGTCTAAAATATTGTCAGCATAAGTGAATGGTACACTGATGCGAGTCCATTCAGTGCATGGAGCTATATTTGGATTCTCAGCCCATCCAACTTTATTTTCGTAAGTCTTATTTTCAGGTGCCTGGTAATACGTTCCATCAGTAATATATGCACTCATATTAGCTTTTGTACCTGGCGCTCCAGTAAAATACTTCACCCAAAAAACAATGGAATCAGGACGACCGGTCATTACCTGATAGTATGGGTCATTATTGTGGTCAAGATCAGTTTTACTCATGTCAAGCTCAGCATGATTAGCTGGATTAGAAGCAGATATATGACCAGCATTCAAACGACCTGTAGTCATTGTACCATTGGCAGGAACTCCAAATACTTTACAAGCCTTTATAGCAGCACTATAATCTCCACTATGAGCTTCTGTGCTAATAAAACAATGGTCTCCTGAAAGAGAAGCAAAAGGTCCCGACGCACTACTAAATGAATGCCAGTATCGTGGTTCTGAAACCTTGGTAGAAACAGTTTCTCCACTTTCTTGATCTGGAGTATTTCCTGCATCCCTTCCCCAATCTTCAAATCCTCCATTGAGAATTTGGT
>Ga0247609_10001691_pt1 | contig 25402 bp, 28 predicted proteins | sample 172DNAGHGlowgp2_FD_193487 | JGI IMG/M metagenome (GOLD analysis project Ga0247609, IMG submission 193487) | Sheep rumen microbial communities from Palmerston North, Manawatu-Wanganui, New Zealand - 1728 DNA GHGlow gp2 | ecosystem: Host-associated > Mammals > Digestive system > Stomach > Rumen ...
CGCTCTAAAAGAACTGTTTGGCTACTAGATTCTAATTTGGACTTTATACGTCCCAATACAGAATGCTGTATCTTCTCATTCTTAGAATCTGAGTCTTTCCAGCCATTAAAGTTGTCATCTTGTGTTACAATGACATCAAAGTCAGTTAATAGAGTGTGAGTTACCTTATTAGCTATGTCGTTCTTGATATTGTTAATGTGTCTATACTCTTTTCTGATTGCTAGTCTAGTCTTATTTCTATTATTAGAGCCTTTCTTCTGTCTTTCAAGCTTCCTTTGTAGCTTCTTTAAACGCTCAGTTTCTTTAATATCAATATCTATCTTAGTCGTATCAGATAGAGTAAGACTTGTGGCACAGCCAAAGTCGATTCCTATACTCTTATTTGTACTTATATGTTGTATCTTATTCTTATCTATATAGCAAGTCAAAGCAATGAAATAGTCTATACCATCAAAGAGCAAGTTAGCGTTAGCATAGTCTATATTAGCATACTTTGAAAGCTGTTTAAGCCCATTGACTCTAATTGGCTTTTTAATTCCTTGAATCTTAAACTTACTTCCTTCTATCTTATGTGTGATACCATACTGCTTTAAAGGAATAGAATTGTACTCTGACTTGAACTTTAAAGCTCCTACATTATATCCATTTTTCTTTAGAATAGAAAGTCCTTTAAGAGACCATTTAATTTTCTCTAGTATGTTCTGCTTTACACTAGAACCAATATGACTTATCGTAATAGGGACTATATTGTTGTCTTTATCTAGCTTTGTTATATTTTTAAGTTCTTTATAGTCAAAATCATTTATTGGATTGTCTTTTGACCAATTTAAAATATAGTTATAGCACCACTTAGCTTCATTAAAGAACATAATAAGATGTTCTCTTTGAGCTGCATTTAAGCTAGACTTATCTACTTTAAACTTAAAGACCTTACAATACTGAGACTTACGCTTCTCTAAAGTAGCTTTCTTAGTAGCAGATATGCTCTTATTTTTCTCAGTATTAGTCATTTTTAAATTTTTTACTATATATTAAATAATAATATCATTTTAAATATTTTTAAATCAAATTAAACTAAATTAATACAGACTTAAACTAGAAGTTGATTCATATACAACCCTAAAGGGATTGTATCTTTCTCAACTTCAATTTTGTAAATGGGTCTTCTGGTTTTATAAAAGCTAGAAGACTTTTTATTTTTTATAAAAAAGTATACAATAGTATGTATAGCTTAAATGAATATATTTTTAATGAACTAAATACTGGAAATATGTATGAAGCTAAAGGTGGTGCTAAACCTAAAAGTCCTGCTAAACCTAAAGGTCCTGCTAAACCTAAAGGCCTTAAAGAAGATAAACGCACCCAAGAGCAAAAAGATGCTGATGCTGAAGTACAAAGACTGAAGACTGAAAAAGATACAAAAATCAAAGAAGCTGGGGAAAATAATGATTTAAAAAATCAATTAAAGACATATTATGATGCCGCAATAAAGAAGGCTGATGCTAAAAAGAAACTTGTTGATAGCCAAGCTAAGAAAGCAGAGATTGAAAAGAAAAAGCAAGAAGAAATCCAAAAAGCAAATGGAGATGCCAAAAAATTAAACAAAATCAATCAAAGGTATACTAAATTGCTTGCATCTGTTGATAAAAGTATTTCAAATGCTCAAAGTACTTTTGACAAAACTCCTGAACCACCAGCAGCTCCAGCAGGTGTAAATGGCGGTGGAAACCCTCCAGCAGGTGGTGGAAACCCTCCAGCAACATCAGAAACCAAGACTGATGATGAAATTAAGAAAGAGCTAAAGGACAAGTACAGTGCTGAAGGAGCAGAGGTTCCAGCTGAATTCAAAGGTGAAGATGGTAAGTTTGACCCTAGTAAAGTAGATGCTTTAAGTGGTGAAGACCTTAAAACTAAGGCTAAGGATGCAGGTATTGAAACTCAAAAGACTAAAAAAGCCGAAGAGAAGGTAGACAAGACTGATGATGAAATTAAGAAAGAGCTAAAGGACAAGTACAGTGCTGAAGGAGCAGAGGTTCCAGCTGAATTCAAAGGTGAAGATGGTAAGTTTGACCCTAGTAAAGTAAATGCTTTAAGTGGTGAAGACCTTAAAACTAAGGCTAAGGATGCGGGTATTGAAACTCAAAAACCCAAACCAGCAAGTCCAGAAGAAAAGCTCTTGAATGACCCTAAGATAAACAAAGATGGCAAGACAAAGGAAGATGTTAACAAGTTCAAAGAAAAAGCAGAAAATAACAAGTCTTGTGGTGATGTCTTTGCAAATCTTTCTCCAATGTCTATATTGGTACTTGCAATTTTCTGTCCTGACTCAATGGCTGCTATGGCCGGTTCTATGTTGCCAGGTGCAGCCATGAAAACCGGACTTGATGGATTGTCAGATGCAAAAGGAGATGAAGAAAATGAAGAAATTGATAAAATATCTGGAGAATTCGCTGATGATGTAACAAAAGGTGTCCAGAACTCTAATATGGAAGATAAGGAAACAGCTTTGCAAGGTTGTAAAGATGTGAAGAATAGTGCTATTGGTGAAGACGGAACACTAAATACACCTGAGCAGACTGCTAAGAACCTGGCAACAACTACTACTGGTGAAGAAATCAAAAAGACTACCGAATTGGTAAGAAAAGTTGAAAATGGTGAAATAGAAGTTGATGAAGCAAGAGCTCAATCTGAACTTGAATCTCTGAAGGCAGATAAGGCTCGAAAATTACAAGAAGCTGGTGATGATAAGAAGAAAAAGCAAGATATAGAAAATGAATATAAAGAAAAGATTGAAAGTAAAGAAGAAGAAGTAGAAGCTGCTCACAACCATGAAACACTTGAGAAAGGTGTTGTAAAAGACCCAGATGACAAAACAAAAGAAATTGAAGTTGTTATACATACTGGACCACAAGGTGGTAGATACTATTGGCCAAAAGGTTCACCCCATGACTCTGAACATAAGGTATATGTAAAAGAAAGTGGCGAGGTTACAACTATTCCTTTATATGATTATATAATAGAAAAATTAAAAAAATAAGTCTATGCATGTATAAGAAATCTACAATTCAACAACAGATTGAAATAAATGAACTTAAGGGCAAGTTAGCTAATGCTGTTGAAGCTTTCCTTGACAAGTATACAGTAAACGACATTGTATTTGGTCTTGTAAATGGTAGGCCTCAAGAGATAATTAAAGGCTATCTTGTTGAGATGAAAGAATATAGTACACTAAAGGAAGCTATAGAAAATATGAAAGTGACACAATGCATAAGATACAATGGAGAAAAGTTCTTTGCTGGTGACTTCAAGACTCAATTGAACGAGTGCAATATGAATGCTCCAATATTTGACATAGAGCTCCTTCAATTCTCTCAACTTGCAAATATATAAGAATAATAACATGAAAAAGTTTACTCAATTCATAAATGAAGGCGCTGTGAATGCACCTAAAGACAATCCTGCTGTAATATCATATAATAATGTATATGAGTCTGAAGCTCAGCCTGTCAATGAGTTTGTTAGTGTAGTTGCAGGATGTGCTCTTTTATGGGCATTTACTACATTTGTAACTGGCAGAGATAAGGGTGCTGGTGGTGCTGCCGTAGGTGGCGCTGCTGCAGGCGGTCTTGGTACAATCTTAGCTTTAATAATAGGTAAAAAGATAGCTGATAAGAAGCAAAAGAAAGAGGAAGAGAAGAAAAAGAAAGAAGAGGAAGAGAAGAAAAAGAAAGAAGAAGAGAAAAAAGAGAAGCAAGCTAAGCTTGACAGACTTTTCCTTGCAGCTAAGAAACAGTTAGAAAATGTCAAAGACAAAGATTCCCAAGAATATAAAGAAGCACAACAGTTTGTAAATTGTTATACTCAAGCTAAGATAGGTGATGATGGTAAGCCTTTGACAGACCCGGATGAAATCACTGAAAGACTTAAGAAGATTGCAGGTCCTGAGCTATTTGCTAAATTCGAAAAGAAAGGCAATGAAGCTCTAAGAAACGAGCAGATTGAAAATATGATGAAGGGTCTTGCAATAACTGCTAATAACTATACTGATGATGAGGTTGCCCAAGAACTCAAAAATGAGCAAAATGATGCTGCTACTCTAGCTGTTAAGGCCGCAGAAGCTAAGATTCAAGAAACCAATGAAAAATACGACAAGCAGATTAAAGAAGCACAAGAAAAAGGTGATGATGCATTGGTTGAGTCTCTCAAAGCAGAAAAAGAACTAAAGCTGAAAGAAGCTCAAGAAGAACTTAAGAAAGCACAGGCTACTCAAGTTAGAGTTCAAAAAGAAAGAGAACTTGATGCTCAAAGAGAGGTATTGAAAGAACGTGAACAACAATTAGCAACTGCTCGAGAGGATTTGGCTAGACTCCAACAGCAAGAAGCTGATGCCGTCACGGCGGCCAATGGTGATACAAAGAAAATTAGTGAGATTAAAAATAACTACAAGTCATTTATTGAAGCAGCTGACAAGGTTGTCAAGGCAAAACAGAAACTTGTTGAAGAGACAACAAACAAGATTACTTCTCTTGAAACTGAACTTGGTAGCTTAGCTAATCCTAGTGGAGGCGGAGGAACTCCAACCCCAACAACTCAACAATTAGCACACATGGGCCAAGGTGTTGAAGAACCTAAGTCTGATGATGAAATTAAAGATGAGTTAAAGAAATACTATAAAGACCATCCTGAGAAAATCCCAGATGAACTAAAGAAAGACGGTAAGTTAGATGAAGATAAATTCAAAGACTTAAGTGCTGAAGATATTAAAGCTAAAGCTCAAGAAGCTGGTATTAAGTTAACTAAGCAATCTTCTCAACAAGATACACCTAAGTCTGACGATGAAATTAGGAATGAACTTAAAGAGTATTATTCAAAGCCAGAGAATAAAGAGAAGGTACCAGATAATCTAAAGAAAGACGGTGAGTTTGACCCATCTAAGCTCACAGACTTAACTAGTGAAGACCTTAAAGCTAAAGCTCAAGAAGCTGGTATTAAGTTAACTAAGCAATCTTCTCAGCAAAATAAACCTATACCAAACCAATTCAAAGATGATGATGGAAACATCATAATAAAGAAGGAAGACGGTACTTTTGAAAAGAAGGAAAGAGATGGCAAGGATGAAAATGGAGAACCTAAATATAAGGACCCTGTTCCAATAGAAAAAAGTGAAGTTGAAGCCATTTGGGGTGATATTCAAGGTACTGATGAAAGAAATGAAGGTGAAGACGAAGAAGACAAAGAATTAAATGATGATGATACTGATAATACTGGTGTTGAAACAATAGATGGTAAAAGAAAACATATAAATCCAGCAAAGATATGGCATAAGAGAAAGAAAAAGAATGGTGGTGTCACTAAATCATATTATAATAAAGATGGTGACAGTATTTCAGAAGAAGAATTCCATGAAAAAGTGCAAAAATTCCAAGCAAGAAGACGAAAAGCTCAGCAAGTTCAGACTTCTTTAGATGACTTAACTCCATTCCAGAAGTTCATTCTTGAAAAGACCAAACCACAAGCTTCTAAAAAATCAACGAATGAAGGAAAGCTGTTAAGTGATTTTTTGAGGACAAGCTTAAATAAGTAACCCTATAAAAAATTTGAAGAGACCTAAAAATTTTAAAAGGTCTCTTCATTGTTTTATTAATTATATAAGTAATTAAAAATACAATAGAAATCAAATGGCAAAGAATGTTTTAATATATGAAACCTTGAACGATGTCAAGCAAATGAAAACCAAGAAGACATCTGAAGGTTTGATGCAATTAAGTGGTGTCTTTGGTGTTTGTGGTATAAAGAATAACAACTCACGTATCTATGAGAAGAATAACTACAAAGCAATGGTAGTTGAGATGCAAAAGAGAATTCAGCAATCTCCTATTCTTGGTGAATTGGAACACCCAGCAACAATGAACATAACACTTGAGAACGTATCACATAAGATTGACTCTATTGATATTGATGAAAATGGTGTTGTAACAGGTACTATCACTCTTCTTAATACCCCTAAAGGTAAGATTGCTCAAGCAATCGTTGAAGGTGGAGCACCTCTTTTCATTTCTAGTAGAGCACAGGGTAATGTTGATGCAAATGGTGTAGTAACTTTGGAGACACTTCAAACTTATGATTTGGTTGGTTCCCCAGGTTTTTCACAAGCAAAGCTTCACTTGAATGAAAACCAAGTAGTTGAAAGCATTTGTGAAAGCTGCTTCTATATTGAGGACAAATCTCTTGATGAAGGTTGTTGCGGTAAGGGCAAAGAATGTGAAGAAGAATGTGAAAAGAAAAACAAAAAGGACAAGAAGGTCAATAAAGAAAAAGAAATTAAAGAAAATAACGAAAATATAAATATGGACGACAGATTATTAGAAAAACTTGCAAATAGAATCTCTGCATTGGAAGCAAAAGTTGATGAACAAGCTAAGATAATCGCTGAAGGTGTTGAAAGTTGGGTAAAGAAAGAATACACTCCAGTTATAGAAAATTGGATTATGACAGAAGTTGTTCCAGAATGCAAGAGCAATGTAGATGCTAACAAGATTTGTGAAGCAGTACAGAAATGGGTCATTGAAGAATATTCACCAGAACTTGAAAATTGGGTAAAGGAAGATGTAATGCCAGAATGCGGCAATATTGAAACTATTGCTGAAGGTGTACAGAAATGGGTCATCGAAGAATACTCACCTGAAATCCAAAAGTGGATTGTTGAGCACTATTCACCAGAAGTTCAAAGATGGATTGTTGAGCACTATTCACCAGAGGTTGAAAAGTGGATTACTGAAGAATACTCAAATGGTGTTGAAGGCTGGGTTGTTGAGCACTTTGCTCCAGAAATCCAGAACTGGATAGTTGAGGAATACTCACCAGCAGTAAATGAATGGACAAACAAGAAAGTTGATGAAAGCATAGCTGAAGGTGCTAAGAAAGATACTAAGTCTTCACTTGAAAGCATCCAAGAAGCTCTTAAGCTTATTGACACTCAATCAAAGCCAGTTTACAACAGACAAGTTGTTACCGAAGCCCTCTCAGTAAAGACTGATGAAGATGCTCCTAAGTTCATCCGTGAAATGCCTGAAGACTGCAGAGCTAAGTGGAACATGGCTAGTGATGCAGTAAAGGAATCTATCTACAGACGTAGCAAGCTCTATAACTTCATGAATGAAGGCGCTATCCAGAAGTTCTGGGAAAGCATCAACTTCGAAGACACTAAGCCAATTGAAAATGTTTACGAAGGTCTCGATAGCATAGAAGATGCTCGTGAAAGAGCTATCCGTGCTGGATTCAGAAGAAACAGAAAGTTCTAAATTTATTACAAGAACATTTATATTTAGGCGAAAATAGGAATTCCGGAAAAGCTGAGCAAACCACTCAGCTTTTCTTTTAAAAGATATATGAGAAACTTAATAGACATATTGTTAGAAGGCAAAGATGAATTGCCTATAAAGTTCGTTGAATATCTTCAAAAGAATGGTGAAGAGGATGAACTAAGGTCTTGTAGGAAGTCTTATTATGACTACTATAATGATTGTGACCTAATGAAAAATAGAAAGTTCAATGACTTTGGACTTGAAGGCTATGAAGCTGAGAGCTATTGTGAAGATAATGGACTTGATGATATTAATGATGATATAGACGGCTTTATAGAATACTGTAAGAACATTGTTGATGAAAGACTCTACTTAGACTTTGAAAGAGGCTTGATAAAATGTGAGAGAATGATATCCCTTAATAGTTCTAACTTTTCAAAGTATAAAGGACTGGGAACTTACTGGACATTCATGGAAGGCAATTCACATGACTATGGTGATGAGGGCCCTGGAATTAAAGTGATAGTTAATGCTTTAGTTGACCCTAAAGATGTTGATTGGGCTGAAACAATAGCTGCTAATATAGCAGATGAAGACGAATGTGAACTAAATATTAAAGAAGGTTCACCAATACAAATATGTAAAATCAAAGACAAAGATGACAATATATTGTTTGAAGGTTCTTTAGTCTATAAAGCATAGGGATTTGTTAAATCACTTTAAAGCCCTTTTTATTATTCATTGTTATGAAAGTAATTGGACTTGACTTATCTATAAATTCAACAGGCATTTGTGTGAAAGATGACAACAAGTATGTCTATTTTATAGTCTTGCCAAAGCTAACTAAAAAGCAAATGTCCCTCAATCACCCTGACTTGAAGTATCTAGTATATGAGAAAGTAGAGTCTGGTGAAACTTATGAAGAAAAAGAATACTCTAAAAGCCAATCTATATACAATATAGCAAAGCAAATCTTAAGAGTGATAAAAGCATATAAGCCCGACTATGCCGTCATAGAAGGTATATCTTATGGCTCAGGGAGCGGCCATGTAGCAGACTTGGCAGGCCTCAACTTCATTGTGAGAAGCATGTTGCTAGAGCAAAAGATTCCTTTCAAGATAGTTTCACCAATGACTAACAAGAAGTTTGCTGTGGGCAATGGAGGAGCAGCAAAAGATGTGATAGTAGATTCGTTTGTTCATTGCCAGCCACAATTCAAGAATATACAAGTCAAAATAGATGACATTGCTGATGCATTCTTTTTGGCTAACAACTCTGATTAAAAATTAATTCGTAAGTATTATTATTATAAAAAATAAATTGTCGATAAAATGAATTCTTTAACTGAATACTTAATAGAAGCTCTATCACCTGAAGCAAAAAAAGGTATCAAAGAAATTCAAAGAGCTTTAAGTGGTAGCTATGAAGGTGCTATAGAAACTCTTAATGAAATGCTCAAGGACCCTAGAGCTAAAGAGATTATTGAAAAGACTTTTGGTGGTGAGTGGTCTAACCTAGACTTGAAGGTTAGAAAGGTAAATCTTCCTGTTCAAAAGCTTACACCAACTCAGAATGAAATTGACTTTGGAAAATCTATTGACTTTGGTCTTTCTATAAAACCTGAATCAATTCCTAACTATTTTAAGAACCCTGTAATGATTAAAATGCCACTTGTAACATATAACTCAAACTTTGTTATTGATGGGCATCACAGATGGTCTCAGGAATATGCGTTCAACCCAGCAGCTACTATGGAATGTGTTAACTTTAGCGGTTCACTATCAGCATCAGCATTCTTGAAGGTTGTTCAAGGTTCTATTGCTGCTTCATTAGTTGAAAAGGGTGTTGAACCAGCTGAATTGCCAGTTTCAGTAGTAAAGCCAGGTATGAATATTCTCAAGATGAGTGACAAAGACTTGGAAAAGAATATTAGCGAGAAAATGACTGAAGAAGCTGTTATTCAATTGACTAAAGAGAACACTGATTTGAAGGACAGAAAAGACTGCATCAAATATCTTGTTACAAACTGCGCTTTGTTAAGAGATAACAACCAGCCACCTGCAAATGCTCCTGGAAGACCTTATATGCCTCAAACTGATAAAGTTGAACCAAGACCAGTAGATGACTTGGCACCAGAATTGATAGAAAGAATTGTAAACACTATTAAGTTAAAATAATTATTGCAAAAATGAAATCATTGACTACACTTTTAGAAAAGAGCTATAATAATGCCGCTCAAAGCGTAAGTGATGAAGACGTTACTAACTCAGCTAGATTGCTAGCAGCAAAACTCGGTGGTGGTAAAGAAGATAAGAATGCTAATGTAATGGCAAGATGGCTAAATCCTGGCCAATTGACTGATATTTTTGAATCTTTAGGTGCTGCTGATGTATTAGCTTGCTATTTTATCAATCACCCAGAGCTTCAAGTAGAATTTGCAAAGGCTTTCACTTTAGCTATTCCAGAAGAAGAACTCGAAAAAATGGCAGACAGAATTAGTAAAATAATGTAATTTAAACCGATGAAGACCTTATTAGACATATTGTTAGAGGCCCGTACCCACACAACTGAAGAGAATGACCCATATCACCTAAATGACGTTACCATTCAGATGATATATAGTAAGGCTCGTGAAAACTCAAATAGATATAAGCCTTACTTTAAAGATAAGAACTTATATGAGTTGTTCGACAACAAGCTTTATTCTTTTGGTCAACTGTTCAGTGACAAGACTGGTGCAAGAGCCCAACATCATAATTTTCTAGGAGGTCTTTTCGTTCATACCTTTGAAATGCTTGACATATTGTGGGACACTTATGTAATGCACCCTGAAAGATGTGAAGAGTTTTTATCACAGAATAAGAAAAGAGAACTTAAAAAGTCTGGTGAGAAATTTGACCCAGAAACGGTAGATTATGGAATTGCTGCAACCGCTATCTTATATCATGACTGGGGTAAATTGGAAGAATATGACCATAAAGCTGGTCCAGATGAGAAAGGAAACTGGAACATTGCCTATGGAATGCTTTCACATGGTCACATTGTATTAAGCTTCAGTGAGTTCAGACAAGATGCTAGAAGATGGCATGTTGATAAACTCACATCTGAAAGGGTTGAACACTGCATACTAGCTCATCACTCAAAGCTTGATTGGGGTTCACCTGTTAAGCCTATTACGATAGAAGCTAGACTAGTTTGCAACTGTGACCTTATCAGTTCACAACAAGCAAAAGGTAGAAGCAGCTACTTCTATGACTTCTTGAATGGAACCGTCAAGACCGGCGATGAAAAAGAACTTTACGATGAAGAGATAAAGCCTTGGATGGATAGTGAAAGAATGGTTGACAATATGCATAAATCTGAACGTAAAGTTAGAGATGCTCTTAGAAAGATGGATAGAAGAGACAGAACTGGAAAATCTGAAATCTAGAGTACCCAGATTACAGACAAATATTATAGGGCCGCTTATTTGTTGAGCGGCTTTTTTGTGAAAAATCTAATACATTTTAATATATATAAATTGCAAATTGCGAAAACAATATTAAAGAATAAGAGTATGAAATTGATAGTTATAGGTGACATCCACGGGAGAGAATCTTGGAAAAATTTGATTGACCACTCAGCTTTGAACGTCTTTGTTGGGGACTACTTTGACCCTTATGACGACATTCCATTTGAAACAATGCGAGACAACTTCTTTGACATAATGAAGTTCAAGATGCAGTACCCTGACAATGTAGTGCTATTATATGGCAACCACGATATGCACTACTTCTATGAAGGTGACCGCTCAACAAGATATAACTATAATCATGCTGCAGATATACAACATTTGTTTGCTCAATACAAGCACTTGTTCTATGGTGTTGCGTATTCACCTAATGAGAAGTTCTTAATCAGTCATGCAGGCTTGACAAAACCTTGGGCTGAAAAGTATTTGTTAAACATTACACCAGAATCAAGTGTAAAGTCTATTGAAAAGGAGATAAATAGCATTTGGGAAAGAGACAAGTACCCATTCTGCTTTGAAGCAAATTGCTGGCCAGGAGACTACTATGGCACCTCTCCTCAGCACAGCCCTGTGTGGGTACGCTCAGAGACTTTATATAAGTATGCTTTCAACAAAGAGCTACCTTGGAAACAAGTAGTTGGGCATACACAATTCATAAAGATTGTTGAAGAGGGCAAAGTGACCAAAAACTTAGTGTTTATAGACTGCTTAGGGACTGTACCACAAGCTTATGAAATTTTTCTTTAAAAATTCTAAAACATTTTGATATAAATAAACTACAAACAGATAAATCATGTATACATTAAGCGTATTTGCATTATATAAGCCTGGGACAACAGTAAAAGTTGATAATGACGAGTTAACTATTGACTGGATAGAGATTCTAGAAAATGGTACATTCTATCACTTTAAATCTGACAATCCAGACTATCATATAAAGATGAGAGCAGACTATTTAGACAATAGAATAAGTGAAAATATTAAAAATCAATAATAAAATAATTTGAGAGACATGGCAAATAAAGACGTAAACTTAAGAAAACAAAGAAAGCACAAGCAGCTTTTAGCCGCAGGTCTTGACAATATAATTGAACAAGAGACTGCACAAAAGACACTTAAGAACATCATGAAAATGGCTGCACCTAGTATTGGTGTGAAAATGGCCGAATTAAACAAACTTAAAGATTATAAGTTCACTCATGGAAGAGGCTGGGGTGAAAATCCTCTTGATAAGTCCAAGGAAAAAGTTCCAAATAGTGACAAAATCTCATCTATATGCATAAAGACCCTTGACCTAATTTGCTTGCTACGTAGAACTGGCAACTTAGATTGGTTGAATGAATATCTTGATGCATTCAAAGAGTATGGCATTAATATCGAAATAGATACTGATGAAGAAAAGTTTCCACAAAAAGAAGTCGACTTTGACTTGTTAGAAGAGACACTTAACAATTGTGCAGAACAACAAGAGATTATTGAAAAGCAAAAAGAGATAATGAAAGACGTGCTTGCACAGAAGTCAGAAGACATAGACTTTGTAAGCAAGAGCTCTTATGGCAAATTGGTGAAGACTGCATACAAGATTACTAATGGTGAAAATGTTGCAGCTCAAGTTGAAGCTCAAAAAGTTGAATCGGAAAAGACAAATACCGCGTACGAGAACTTGCTAAATGAAGAGTTCATGCAAGAAGTAGAAAACATAGAACCAGAAGTATACAACAAGGCTCTGTTTGGCAACCAAGACGATGACATTGAAGAGAAGCCACAAAATGATAATGGCATTTGGGCTGACATAGACAACACTGAGATAGACAGTTTGTTCGAAAACAAAATGACTAAAGACGAAGAGGTCGAAGAAGAAGCTGAAGAGGACTTCTTCAAAGACTTAGACAAATTTGATAATTTATAAGCCGTGTCAATAGGAGGTGCTGGCCTAGCCAGCCCTCTTTTAACACTTAAAAATACCTTTCACTAATGACATATAACATAAGTGCTGAGTTCTCAAATAGAATCCAAACTATTAGGGTATCCGATGACTATACAATTGAAGACATCAATCGTATAGTTAAACCGTTTGTAGAGAATGGCTTGCCAGTAGAGGTGAGAGACATGTGTGGTAACATTCTCATGCAGATAAATTGTGAAATGATGCTCTAATTCTTAAAATATCTACAACTAGCAATTTATAATATAATACATAAAAATACATACGATAACATGACTTTATCTAAGAGTGACTTAAAAGCAATCTACTCAATCGAGCCTAATTTATACTTAGTGAAGATGCTAAGCAAAAAGAACATTACTACAAGAGAAATAAGTATAGCCCTTTCATTTTGCACATGTACAGATAATGCAAAGAAAATTATGGGTATAATTGAAAAAGCAAAAAATGCTAAGGAACTTGTAAAGGAGGTACCAGAACCAATTGTAGAGACTCCTATTGAAGAACCAGTAGAGGAAACTTTAGCAGAGAAATCTAAGTTTATAGAAACTCCATTTGAACCTGAAGTATCAGAACCTATAATAGAAACTCCTATTGAAGAACCTATAGTAGAAACTCCTATTGAAGAACCTATAGTAGAAGCGTCAATGGAAGCTCCAATAGAGGAGGCACCAGCGGAAAAACCTAAACCAAAGGCTAAGAAGACCAAGAAGACTACTAAAAAGACTGAAGAAACTCCAGCAGAAGAACCTTCTGAAGATGCCGTAAAAGAATAACACTACTTCTAGATACATGAAAGGCTTGGAATTTCCAAGCCTTTTTTATGTTTGTATAGGACTGCTAGGGACCGCCAGGGACATTGTAATCCAGTTCTAGTATATTTCATCAGCCTAAGAGAAAAGTCCGCCTAGGCGCCATAAAATCTTAATTGAATATCTCGATTCTGAATGCGGTGTAAGCATAGCGCTTCAACATATCAAATGAGTTCTTATCTGACTTGAATCCAGCAGTTATGTTCACACTCTTGTTGAAGGCTATCACTTCATCACCCTTCTCAGCAACTTTTATTGCACCATATAGTTTTTGAAGATACTCTTCAGCAGTATATAGTTTTGAGTTAGAAGGAGTTTCATCATCCCATATAAAGAAATAGTTTGGTACGGCTGGAGAGTCAGTTCCAAATTTATGCTCACCTAAAGCAGCTTCTCTAATGACGGCATTAGTAAAGCCAGGGTTCTGAGTCATGAGCTCTTTGAAGTCATTTGTAAGCACCTTATTTACCTTTTCAGCATTAATTATCTCGTCATGAAACTTATTCTTTGGGTTTTCTTTTATATGAGTAACAGTATTATCTAAATCATACCTTGAATACCATCTTTCAGGTGCAAGCAAGAGTCCTAGCTTCTCTTTCTTCTCATCATCAAGCATATTTGCACATGATAGCATTATGCCTTTAGTCTCATCTAAGTTGCCACTGCATAGCTGAGAACTGCCAACTTTTTTAAATGAAATCTTTATAGTGTTCTTCTTATTATGCACATCAGTCTTTGGAACTACTTTAGAGACATTGCCTTTAATATATGGTTCATTGACAGCAAAAGCACCATCAGGAAGCTTAGTCAATAGTGCGCTGTTATTAGTAATGCACCTGAGTGTCATTGCTATCTCATTGAATATCTTAGGGGACTTCCAATATTTATTTCTAATTATTGCTTGCATATATCTATCATGTGGGGCAACAAACTCTAAATGCCATTTCTCATCATGTGCTTCCCAAGTTCTATTGTGAGCAAAGCAAATGACTGATTCCATTATCTCAGCATCAGTCTCTTTTCTCTTATAAGGCTTATAGTAGCCTTCCATTATATTTTCTCTAATAAATGAAGATAAGTCTTTCATATTTATATTTATATTATTCACAAGCAAATTTGTACAATTGGACTAGTACATCAATCATATCATTTATGCTTTTACGTCTAGCCTTACTATAGTTATCACATGACTTTTCTACATTGACTACAAACAGTCTTTGTACACCATCAAACATCTCATCCCATTCTAGTTCAGTATCTATAAAAGGGAGCATCCTATTCCAATTGCCCTTGATGTTGAATGAAATGCAAGAGGTCTTTTTGTCATATAAGAGTATGAGTTTTGGTCCTTCTTTGAATCTAGGGTCACTTTGGTTATAATTACAAAAGCTTAAGAAGGTCTTTATCACATCTTTATAGTCTTTTATGTCCTTCAAACTAGTTGTAGCAAGGTCCAACTTCTCTACAATATATTTTGATAACTCTTTCATTAAAATTTTTTGATACACTTGTATAATTTATAATAATATAAGTAGCATTATGATTAAAATTCTATACAAACGAGGGGACCTAAGATACATATTTGTAGACGGTGATAGAAACGACCTGCTCAATCTTGAAAAATACCTAAACAAGATACCACAATACATGTTCTTGCCATCATTCAGAGGTGTGCCAAAGCCTGTAGTGTTCTTGAATAGGTTCAAGCTAGAGACTGGAAAAGTGATATTCTATTGCCATGCTGGACTTTGGAAAGTCATCTATGATTGGTGCACAAGCAATAACATTAAGATTGAAGGAATAGACAACAACTTCAAGTATACAGACTTCAATATGTCTTTGAAGGACTTTACTGACTATGTGAACTCATGGGGCATGTCACTAACACCTTATGACTACCAAATAAAAGCAGCTTGGTTGATACTCAAGTACCGGTTCTCACTCTCACAGATTGCTACTCGTGGTGGCAAGACCTTGATAGCCTACATGGTATTCCGATATATGCTTGAGCATGGTGCTAAGAAGATACTCATGATTGTGCCTTCTATTCAGTTAGTAAAGCAAGGAGTTGAGGACTTCAAAGACTACCAAGAGTTCTTCACAACTGAGCAGATTTGGGCTAAAGGTGAGTATTGTGCAACATCAAATCTTACAATAGGAACCTTCCAATCATTAGTGAAGCGCTGTGATAGGCGCTCTGAAAAGTATGACCCTAAGTTCTTCAAAGACTATGATGTGGTCTGCCTTGATGAAGCACATACAGCAAAGTGTGAGTCTATAAACAAGATTCTTGGCACTGACTGGCAAAAGCAAGTGAAGCTACGCTTTGGGTTCTCTGGGTCACTACCAAAAGAGGACACTATAGAGTGGTTTGAGTGCAACTCTTTGATAGGCCCTAAGATACAAGACATTAGAGCTAAAGAGCTTATGGATGGTGGATTCATTACACCTATTGAGATACACCAAATATATATCAAGCATGAAATGGATGAAGAACTTCTTGACAACTATATAGAATGTGGAGAGTACCTCAATAGCTCATACAAGATAGTTGATGGCAAGAAAGTTACATTAGAGCCATTTAAGAGAAAGTTCACAATGATACATGAGAAGACTTTGCCATTTGCTATAGCAGAATCTAAGAAGCTATACGCAAAGTCTGAGTATGTACAGTATCTAGTAGACCTTTGCAAGGCTAATGGCTCGAACCTACTTATGCTTGAACAAATGCTTCTGCACCAAGACAATAAGCGCATTGAGATTATGGATGGGCTCTTGACTAAGACTATTCATAAGAACTGCATCATATTTGCTCACCATGTAGAGTACCTGAAGTATCTCTACAAGCACTTTAAAGAGAAGTTCCCAGATAGACCTGTATATATCATAAATGGTTCTATTAATCTTAAGAAGCGTCAAGAGATAGTCAACAATATGCTCACTGACAAAGAAGCTATTTTGTTAGCTTCATATTCGTGCGTGGGCACGGGACTGACTTTCAAGAACATAGACTTTGGCATATTTGCTCAGTCATTCAAGAGTGAGGTAATCAACAAGCAGGCGCTTGGAAGAGGTTTGTGCCTGGCTAATGACAAAGACAAGTATAGACTTTACGACCTTATTGACTGTTTCCCAACAAAGAGGCTTGAAGTTCAAGGAAGAGTCAAGAATAAGTTGTATAAGAGTGAGGGATTTGAAGTGTATAAATACAATGTTTAAGTTATTATAATACTATGTGAATTAGTAATTTATGAAAGGACTTAATCAATATATAGTAGAAAAACTTACAAATAATGATTCATTTATAAATAGATTTGCTTATTCTATTGCAAATTTAGATGATTCCGATGCAGAATTTCTTAATAATAAATTACGAGAAATTGAAAATAAACAAATACGAAATTATCTTATTGAAAGAGAAATCGATATTAAGCAAATTGAAAATATTATATTTGGTAATAATGATTATATAGAGGCTATGCTTGAAATTATATCTATTAATAGTAACCCAGTAACTAGTATAAAAGGTATAAATCTTCTTAAAATTATCCCACAAAATGAAAAAGGGGAATCTTTAGAAGAATTTATAAGTAAATTTTCTTTTAAAAATGAAATATCTATAATAAATTTACTTAAAGAAATTTTCCCAATTGAAATAGGTGCAGGTAGAAAAGTTGGGCAAGGTGAATACATCTTAAGAATACTGGTTGGAGATTATAATAAAGTAACATCTAAAGGTGTAGATATAGTAACTACATCTGGAAATTATGAAGTAAAATTTGTAAATACTGATAAAAAAGATTCTAAAGCTAAAATATTTGGTACATTAAAGAAAAATAATGAATATATAAAACTTAATGATGATGAATTGAAAAAATTTAAAATGAGTTATAAAGATAGTATAAATATAAAATATAAATGGCCAGATATAATAAATAATAACTATTTATATACTGATGCAAATAAAAAAATAAATAATGAATTATTAAATAATGAATTAAAAGAACTATTTTCGTATTCGTTAATGAATATTAAAACATATTTATCTAATAATTGTTTAGGTGAAATAGTTTTTATTGGTAATAAAGACAATATTAATATAGGTCTTATAACTTTAACAAATGATGATGAAATCGATATAGAAAATATTAAAAAATTTATGATAGAGAATAATATAAAATTTTACAACTTCAATAAATCAGAAATATCAGTATGTTCTAAATAAATTCAATCATCAAATCTGGGTGATTCTCACCAATCTCTATAATCTTTCCATTAGAAGAGATTGACCAAACAATTTCATTAGACCTAATCTTATAGTCTATAACAACTCCTTCAAAGTCCAAGTTAAGTACACAGTTACACTTAATATGGACTTTTTTTCCTTTTAAGTACTTGCCTAATATGTCTTTGAGCTTTTTCATTTCTATTTATAAATAACATCCAAAGAATTATTTTATAAAAAAATATTATTCAATGAAAACATTAGTAGAAAGCTTAAATGAAGCTCTTGGAAAGAAATATTATGAAGATATTTTGCGGTATTTTAAAAAAATGATTAAGAATACAATTAGTAACAAACCAGTAGTAAGATTCTTTATAGATGATGGTGGTTCATCAAGTAGTAATATGCTTGCTAGTATATCTGATACAATCGATAAGCTTATCTTTGGAATGAATACTATTTTTGCCCAAGATAAGACTGATGAAAAAGATATAAGATGGGAATTGTATGGTTTTAATGATGCAGGAGTAAAAAAGATAAATAGTGTACCAAAATCCGGTGAAGGTGGAACTATGTTTTTTGATTATTTCTTATCAGAAATTAAAAATATGCAACCTTTTGGAAAAGAAGATGGAGAAATTGTTAATGTTATCTTCACAGATTTTATTGCATTAGAAAACCGATATAGACCAGATTATTCTAAATTAGTAAATTTATTACAAAATGTTGGTAGATATAATGTTATAGTTGTAGATGAAAAAGCATCCAACAGTCAAGAAAAAGTATTAGTTAATATTGAACAAAAGGCAAATAATGTATTGATTGTTAGAGCCCAGTATTAAAATATACTAAAAATAATTATAGAAAGCCACTTATTTAAGTGGCTTTTTTATAAATACTTATTCATTATTATTATATAAAAAAATATTATTCATCATGAAATATGACTGGATGGACTATTCTAATATAGAATCTATAGAACAGCTTAATGAAGCATTATCAGATATGCAATTTGAAGGAAAATGCTGCAAAAGTTGTAAAAAAGAAGAGGAAGAAGAGACTGATAAAGGTGCTTCAGATGAAGAAAAAGAAGAAGCCCACGAAGACTCTCAGCAAAAAGAGCACTATGAAGTAGTATATGCAAAGCCACACTTCGACAACTGCTTCAAGCATATAATCATCTTCACAAACAACAATGATAGAAAGGAAAACAAGACTCTTAATAACATATATGATGCTATTGACAATCTCAAGAAGCACAAATGTGAAATAATACCTCAACTCCACGTATTCGTTGCTGCTGAAGTTGCGTTAGATGATGACGACAACCTTCTTTCAATATCTGATGGAGATGAAACCTATGAACTTACCGATGAATCTAATATGGACACATTGGTATTCTCTCGTCTAGGTGTTCAAGGTGAAAATCAGTGCGAGCACATAGTTAAGCTTCTTCAAGATAGAGGTATGCTGGTTCTCAACCCAATCAAGTACTCACAAATTGCTTGTAACAAATACGAGACCGCTCAATTGTTAAAGAAAGGTGAAATACCACAACCAAACTTCGCATTGATGACCAAAGATATTCTTTACAATAAAGAAGAGTGCGAAACAGCTCTTAGAGAAGTCTATCCAGAATATGACACTAAAGACCCTGACAAGAATAAGGATTTAGACTTTGTAGTTAAGATTCTTGATGGTCATGGTGGAACGGGTGTAATGCTTATTGATGGAAAGAGACTTATAGCTATGCTTCAGATGGTATTTGCTATTGATAAAGAAACTCAACTGTTACTTCAAAAGAAAGAGGAAGCTGATGGTGGAGATATTCGTGTTCATGTCCTTACAATGAATGACAAGCAAGTTATCATGGCAGCCATGAAGCGTGTAAAGATTGGTGGTGACTTCCGTTCAAATGTATCTTTAGGTGCTGAAGCCGAACCTGTAAAGCTTACAAAGGAACAAGAGCAGATTGCTCTCAAGACTGCCCTCATATCTAAGATGCCTTGGTGTGCTGTTGACATCATGCCTCTTGTAAAAGGCTCAAATCCAAAGTTAGGCGACAATGTTGTTCTTGAAATCAATGCTTCTCCTGGTACAGATGGCATATCTGATGTAATCAAGTTCAACTTTATCAATATATTGCTATCTGAGTTGAATGACAATACAACATTTAAGTTGCAAGACAAGATAGCTGGTTACCAAGAGACTTGTGCTATTGACTTTGGTAATGGAGATGTTGAGATGCTTGCTAAGCTTGATACTGGTAATGGAACAAAGGCAACTAGTGTAGAAGTCGGTGAATATACTATAAAGGGAGAAAAGATTACATTCTCTATCAATGGCAAAGAATACACATTCAAGATTAAGGACTATTCAAACTCACTAGTTGGTAACGTCACTGAAAAGCGCCCTATAATCACTGTACCTCAAGTTACATTAGGTCTTAGAAAGATGGATGAAGTTGACTTGTCAATTGTAAAGAAGAGAAACAAATCTACTAATGTACTATTCAATAGAGAGCTGCTCTCACAGCTTGGCTATGTGGTGTCACCATCTCAAACACATATTTTAACTCCAGAAACTGAAAAATTAAATATAGTTTAAATATATGAAATCATTGAAAGATACTATAAATGAAGCAATAAAACCAACCAGATGGGTTGCTATATCAATTGTAACAAAAGGCTATGGTGGAAAGGAAGTAACTTCAGAAAGAGTAGTTTCAGTAGAGACACTCGCTGAACTTGAAGACCGTGGCTATACTAAAGGAGGTATGGAAGTATTGTCTCTAGAAAAGCTATGTCAACCTCAGTCTTCAAGAGACCGTGCAATGGAATATTTGACACCAAAGTCTTCTAAACCAAGAAAGAGCAAAATTGATGCTAAAGGCGCTGACTATATAGTATATACAATTCCTTGCGGCACATTAAGTGAAGGCGGCAAGTCTAAGTGGGGATGGAACTTCTGGGACGAAGGCCATAAGTCAACTGCTATGGGTGAGTCAATGTCATTCTTCAAGGTAGAGTATGGTCCTATTTTGTGGGGTGTCAGTGGTTCTCTTAACATTGGAGATGAAGTAATACTAATTGATAATGATTCATTCAGAACTGTACCTACAGGTAGAGGTAAGATTGAGTACATTTGGAGTGCAAATTCTTTAGATGAGTTTATTGAAGACATTAAGAAAGCTAAAGGCTATACAAAGCCTTCAAAATATGCTTTTGGTAGAGTGACAAGTCCAGTTGATTGGAAGAGTTTAAGAAGTGTATATTCTATCAAGGGTGTTGCAAATGCATAAGAGATACCTATGAAATCATTAGCAGAGATATTAAATGAGGGAAAGATTCTAGACCTCTCAGGCATCAAGAAAATCCGCCACTATACAACATTGATAGGCCTTCTAAATATTATGAAAGATGGCTATATAATGCCAAATGAGTCCTATGGGGATAGTGATTGGTGGAAATTTGACAGAGGTATAGATAGAGTAGTCTCTTTTGTTGACAGTAGATATGACTCTGAAATAGAAGAGCTATGCTACTCAAACGAGATGGGATGGCCTATGCACAAGACTGAAAAGCTTGGTCTTCACATGGGAGAGATTTGTGCTATGATAGAGTATGACTATGACAAGCTTCCAGATGACATCAAAAGGCAGTCTACAATAATAAAGCTTCTTGAGACTATTGTTCCTGACTTCACTTGGCAATGGAACCGATTGTGTAAAATGGCTGAAGATTACAAAGAAAATAAAAATAATTTAAAGAACTATTGGCCTAGCTTTATATTAAATAGTAAGAAGCACAAAGCCGATTTGCTAGATATAATCACTAGGGATAACTTAAAGCCATACACAAAGGAAGAAGAAGATAAGCTTCTTGAGTATGCTATAAAGCGTAAGACCATTCCAATGCTCAACATGATGCTTGCTCATGGGTATCACAAGAAGGATGAGAAAAAAGACTTCTTGAGGCTAGGTCAAGATACTCCAATATCATTCTTAGACTATATAGCAAGGCATGTGACAGGAACTGATAGGAAAGAAATTCCCATTGAGATAAGAATAGCAGCTAAGATGCCTCTAGATATTCCAGGTTGTACTATACACTATTTTGATGGTGTTGGTCAAGCAGTATCTGAAAATGAAGACCAATATGATGAGTATGACGAACTTGTTGAAGTTATTGAAGATACTAGGTACAATATAGTGTATCATGCAGCATACGATGAATGCAAAATATAGAATAACAGATAGAATATGCCTCCAAGAAAACGAAACAATGGACCATCAGGTGGTGTCAAGATTCCAAAGAGCTACTCACTTCTTGAAGAAATCAAGAAAAGCAAGCTCTTTAAGAAGTCTGGCTCTACGGCTGATGATATTGCTAGAAAGAAGATTGAAGAGTCTTGCAAGACTGTTGGTATTTCTAGATATGCCAAGGCTGGCCAGTTGATTCTGTTCAAATACTTAGAACCTAAGACTAAGGAAGAGCTTGAGTACTATGATGCTTCACCATGCACAATATTCTTTGGTACTTTCAAAGCAAAAGAAGGCAAGCGCATACTTGGGTTCAACATACACTACTACCCTAGAAATGCTCGCTTCAACATAATGGACAAGATATTCAAGATGTATCGCCCAGTATATGCTAAGTACTTTGACACTGGTCTTACAACGGACTTAGATGCATTTGACTACAGATACTTGATAGACCAATTAGAAGAGCATGGGCTAGGCTTTGGTGTCAGAATGTACATACCAGCTCTAGCTAGTGAGCCAAGGGTAATAAACCCTGACATGTGGACAACTGCTGTATACACAGAAGGTTGGTTCAAGAAGAGAACTAAGGCTGCAATAGTTCAGTATTGGAGACAATGGGTTCAGAAGGGAGGCCAAGTCAAGAGCCACAAGGTATCTAAAAAAGCAAAGATTAACAAGGCTACTAAGGCAGCCCACAGAAAGGTTCTCAGAAGCAATTACGAAGAATAATTATTATATAAAAAAATAGATTATAAATCATGAAAAGTTTAGTAGAATATTTGATAAATGAAAGAAAATTATGGTATTTAACTGCTAACGAAATTTTAGATAGTTTAAAAAGTGTAAATGCTGATAAGAAACCTGCAAAATTTTTATTTGGAGATTATGAACTTTATCCAAATTATGAAGTAAATGAAATAGGTGAAACTGATATGTTTCCATATAATGAAAAAATATGGTGGATAGAATTAATTGATGAAGAAAAATCTCCAAAAATGCCTGCCTTTGAAGTAATAAATTATGATTTTCAAAATGAAAATATTAAAGATGTTATTTGTGTAGGAAATAAATGGAAAAATAATAAAGGGTGGTTTGACGCATCTAAAAAGAAATTCAAAATAATATCAATATCAGAAGATGATAATTATATAATCTTTAATATTGATTTTAAATAAAAAATATAGAATAAGAATATGAAAAGTTTAACAGAATCAATATTATCAAGTATCAATGAATCACAAGTTAAAGATACTAAAGAAGGAAAAGATTTTATGGTGCCTAGGCGACTTTTTTCTTAGGCTGATAAATTATACTAGAATAGAATTATAATGTCCCTTGCCGCCCCAGGCGACTCTACAGAGACATATATAAGAAAAAGAAAAGGTCTGAGATTTTCCCAGACCTTTTTTGTAAAACTTAAAACTAAACTTATGCAGCTTTCACATAGTTCTTTTCACCTTTGGCCTTCTTCAAACGGCCAGTGAAATTTACAATGCGCTTGAAGTTGTTGACGTAACCAATCTTTCCAATGAAGTGGAACTTGTTTTCACCAACTGTATACTTGTCCATAGCGGTATCGCTTGATATTTCCTTGACAAATATGATTCCAGTAGCTTCATCACGAAGGGTATATACTGGAACCTCATATTCTTTACCAGTATAGTGGTCGTAAGTTTCAACATATTCCTTGCTTACTACAGTACCATTGAACTCGAATTCTTCGCCTTTAGCGATATTGTTGTCAGCAAGAAGCTTTTCAAAGTCACCCTTTGTAAGAGTCTTGTTGTATATGTCGATTGCAAACCAAGGGAGATACATTTCATAGAGCATGATGAACTCATCTTCAAAAGCATCCTTAATCTTCTGTGTGAGACTCTTTTCATAATCAAGAACTTCACCATATTCAAGACCATCGAAGTAAGTCTTCACCTTGTTGAAGAGCTCTTCATTGTCTTCAATGTCATTAGTGTGGTAGAAAGACATCAGCTTGTCATTTGTACCATCTGTCATCTTTTCACCATGCCAACGCTCAGCCTTTGTCCAGATGTTAGAAACTTCAGTCATATATTTGTTGCAGATAGCAATAGCCTTCTTAAAAGGTATAGCTTCAGTGACCCACTTGTTTGAAGGTCTCCACTTAGGACCAAAGTCTTCTTCTCCACATCCATCAAAGAACCTGATTACATCATAGAGCTTGAGCATCAGCTTGTTGAGGTACTTACCACCATTTATGAGCTTGTTGACACAGGTGGAACCAACTTGCATCCACTTTTCAGTCAATGTATTGTATAATATATGAGATTCTGTACGTGACTTGTGAACACTACCACAGTGGTCGCACTTGAGATATTCAAGACCAAAACCTTCAGGTATGTTCTTGAAAAGCTTAGAGTCACCCATGAGTAAGGCATTATTCTTGTAGTCAACCGTTGCAACAAGCACCCACTCACTAACTTTAATGTCTTCTATTTCAACGAAGATAGCAGAGAGCTTTTCATACTTGAACTCATGGTTTCCTGTACCATCAGTTATGACGGTGGTTTTCACAACCTTAGTCTTTTCACTGAAAGTAACATTCGGCTTAATGACCAAGCCAGAGAGTATCTTGTTGATTTTCTTTTCGCAAGCAATTCTATTTTCGGGCGATATGTAGAAGTTCATAGTTTTAAGTTTTTTAAGTTTTACAATATAATATATAGAAAATTTGAGAAATTTTCAAGTTCTCAATATGTAATTTTCATAGTTTATTTATAGTCTTCTCAGTGAATACTTTAAATTTCCATCCTCGGGCTTGGCAGAAGGCTATGGCAGCTCTCCATTTGCACATGTTCTTACAATAGACATTCCAAGCATAGCTGTTCGGTTGCTTAGGCCTTTGAGTCTCATTGTAAGGCTTTATCTCTACCATCCAAGTCTCTCCTGTAGTAGTTGTAAGTATGAAGTCTGGGTAGTAAGTATGGGTCTCCTTGCCTATTACATAGGGGATTGGACAGCACTCTGAGCCCCATCTAAGCACCAGGGCGGAGCTTTCACACCACTCAATAAATTTCTTTTCCCAACTGCTCCTGAAGATTATAGGCTCGGTCCTAGTGCTCTCAAAGAGCTTCTTGCACATGTCTCTGTTTATGTAGCCCTGCTTGAACATGCTATTTTTCTTTGGTCTCAGATGCTTTATATTGTGCCCCATAAAAATAAAAAATTTTTCTAATAAGTAGTATTATATATAAGTATAATAAAAGAATTTGTATGATTAAATTCATTGACATAGAATCAGGCAACGTATTTGATGGGCAGACCCCTTATGTCCATTGGTTTGATGAGGCTCAGTCAGTCAACTTGAT
>Ga0247609_10001692_pt1 | contig 25388 bp, 21 predicted proteins | sample 172DNAGHGlowgp2_FD_193487 | JGI IMG/M metagenome (GOLD analysis project Ga0247609, IMG submission 193487) | Sheep rumen microbial communities from Palmerston North, Manawatu-Wanganui, New Zealand - 1728 DNA GHGlow gp2 | ecosystem: Host-associated > Mammals > Digestive system > Stomach > Rumen ...
TGAAGAAGAGAGCCTTTGCTGCTTCGAACATCGGATCCTTTTCGTCCGGGTTGCGGCATTCCGTATAAATACGGACCTTCGGTTCCGTACCCGACGGACGCACCAGCATCCAGGAATCGTCGTCGAAGATGACCTTCACGCCGTCGAGCGTGAGGAGCTGCTTCACTGTCTTTTCGTTTGCGCCGACCATGACCTTGGCACCCGGTTTAGCGATATCGGCAATGGCGTTCACCTTGGCCTTGAGCGGTTCACCGACCAAAGACTTATCGACTTCGAAACCAGAACGAGTCGGATAGAAGCGGCCGTATTCTTCGTACAAAGCATCGAGATATTCACCGAGATTCTTGCCCGTCGTCGCGAGAATTTCAAGAGCCATGAGGAGGCCGAACTGGGCATCCTTTTCGAGCGTGTTGTTGAGGCCGGAAATACCGTCGGATTCTTCGAACGCCACGAGAGCCTTCTGCTTGGCATTGCGGCTGAGCCACGGGCGGAAGTTCTTGAAGCCCACCGGCGTTTCCATCACAGGCACGCCAAGCTTTTCGGCGATGATATTCACGAAGTTGGAGGTTGCGACAGACTTCGCCACACAGCCCTGTTCCTTGCGCCATGTCGCCATGTAGTGGAAAGCGATTGCACCGAACTGGTTCATGTCGATTTCGCGAGTACCATCGTAGAAACGGATACGGTCACCATCCGGGTCAAAGATTGCACCCAGGCGGAACCAAGACTTGCTCTCGTCCAAGACCTTGCGGACCTTTTCCAAGTTCTTGCTGGACGGTTCCGGAGCGATACCGCCGAACAAAGAATCGTCTTCGTTGCGGAGCGTAATGAGGCATTCCGGATTGTCGAGAAGAGCAGCCGGACGACGACGCGTGGAACCATGCACGTGGTCGCACACGAGCGTGAGGCGACCCTTCTTGATAAAGTCCTTGATGCGGTCGAACTTGATAGTGCCTTGCTTGACCAAAAATTCCTTGTAAATCTTGAGGGAGTCGATGATTTCCCAGTCAACCTTGGAGACCGGTTCGAACTTCCAAGTCGCCATCATCTCGTTAGAAAGCTTCGTGATGACGTTCGTGATTTCCGGACCCGCAGGACCGCCGTCGGCCGGATTGAACTTGATGCCGTTATAGTGGCTCGGGTTGTGGCTCGGAGTCATGTTGATGGAGCAGGCAGCGCCGAGCATTTCGATAGCAGCGGAGAATTCCGGAGTCGGCATTTCGCCACCGTAATAAATCTTCACGCCAGCCTTTGCAAACTGGTCTGCGACAGCCTCGCAGAACTCGTGACCCAGCAAGCGGTTGTCGTGACCGATGACCACGCCACGCTTCTGGAGTTCGGCAAAGTCTTTCACGCCAAGAGATTCGAACAATTCCGGAGTCGCTTCGCGGTACATGCGAACAATTGCAGCACCGACAACCTGGAGGTTGCGAAGAGTGAATTCAGAGCCGATCTCGCCGCGCCAGCCCGAAGTACCAAAGCTGACCTTAGCGCTCTCTTGGGAGGTCAGAGCAACCTGCTTCACTTGTTCAACCAGATTCATGTCCGTAGCGGGGTTGAATTCCGGGGCCTGAATCTTTTTCCAAATCTGGGTAATGTTTTCCATAACGGTTCCTGTATTTGAGTTTTACGCGGGAAAATTTAGTAAAAGGAGAGTGCATCTTTTGCGTAAGGCGAGTGAAACAGGACTGTTTACAGGCCCACTTCCGAGCCTAGCAAAGCAAAAAATTACGTTATATACAACGTTTTTCCGTAGTTTCCCTTGCCAAAATAGCTCCTATCATAATACCCGTACCCGTAACCATAATTACCCGGCCCGTATTCACAATGATTCATGACAAAAGCGCAAGGTTTGTCGGCATATCGGCGCAAATTCGAAAGACTTTCTTTAATCTGGCTCACAGAATCCGATCCATAATGCACCACCATCAAGGCAAAATCCACCTCCGGGTAAATCAACTCGGCATCCGTCACCAAACTGACTGGCGGGGTATCCACCAAGATCAAGTCGTATTCCGCCTTCATCTCGGCAAGAATTTCCTTAAACTTGTCATGACGTAAAAGTTCGCTAGGCGACATCAGCCGCTTGCCGCACCCCAACACAAAAAGATTTTCAAGTCTAGTGTCTGCCACAACATCACGCCAAGCAACCATCCCTGACAATGTCTCGGCAAGGCCCGCAAGCTTAGAACTACGAATAACACCCTTGCGCATATCGGCATCTATCAAAAGCACGCGTTTGCCATTCATGGCATACACCGCAGCCAAATTCTTCGACACAAAGCTCTTCCCCACACCCAGGACCAGCCCGCACACCATGACCACCTTTTGCCCATTAGAAAGCGAAAAATCGAGAGCGGTCTGCAACGTACGGAAAGCCTCGCTCGCCTGGTCGTTCGGCGAAGACTCTATCAAAGTGAGTTCATGACGCTTATCGCGCAAAAAGCGATTATTCGCTTCCGGAATCTTGGCATACACGCTCACGTCAGTCGCCTGTTCCAGTTCCTGAGAGCTACGCACACCATTACGCATCATGCGACGCACGAACACCAACAGCACACCCAGCATGAAACTTGCCGCTACGGAGCATATCAAAATATTCATCTTCTTGGGTTTGCTCGGTTTCGGTTCAATCTGCGCAAAATCTACAACGCGCACATTCCCCACCTCACCAGCGCGCACCACGCGCAATTGCTGAATGTTGTTCAACATGGTGGTGTATTGAGAATTGTTGACCGCCACATTTTCTTGCAAGCGGATAAGCTCCTGTTGAGTAGCAGGCATCGATTCCGCACTTTTTCTAAGGCGACTCAGTTCACCGCGCAACTGATTTTGCTGTTTTACAATCGTCTGCACCGAAGGATGTTCCTCCTTGAACAAGCGCGTCACCTGCTGGCGCTGCTGTTCTAGCTGAAGCAACTGGCGTTGCAAATCCATCTCTTTATCCAAATGCGCGCGAGTCTCCCCCGTCATATCGACAGAACCAATATGGAAGCGGTAGTCCGACAAAATCTTTTCTGAGGTATCCAATTTCGCCTTAATAGCCGGCAACTGCGATTCCAGGAATTCCAAAGTTTTCGCGGCATCAGCACTACGCATCTCTACATTCTGGCGCACATAGGTATTTGCAATCGTGTTCAGAATCGAAGCGGCACGGTCGGCATAGCGGTGCGAATACGACACACCAATCACCCCCGTCTGCTTCCCCTTTTCAGCCACCTTTAAAGACCTCGAAAGAGTTCGAACCGCAAGCAGAGGATTCAATTGACTTATCCTGAATTTTTCTCCAACCGACGCTTTAAGAATACAGTCCACGCGAATCTGCAAAGTATCATTCGCATACGGGGCCTTAAGCAACTCGCCCACATTCCCTTCGACCAGCTTAGATTCATCCTCGGAATAAACCGCATACGAGTTTTCTCCCGTTACTATGGCATACCATTTTTCGCCACGAGCCACTTTCGGGATAAACAGATAGCCGATATCCATGCGACCTTCGCGGTGCAACATGCGATTCAGAGCACTCACCGGTATCGCCGAATAGTCTAGGTGTTCTTCTGCCACCACATAACTTAACACCAAGCGACTCTTGATAAGTTCGATTTCAGCATCGGCCGGGCTAGCCACATCAAGAATGGCCCCCATCTCACCCATCGCGCGGTTTGCAGCCTTGTTCCCTTTAGGGTCAATCTGCAACAAAGCGTCACTTGTAAACTGCGGACGACTCCATTGGCCAATAGCCAAGCCGATAACGGCACCCGCCAAGATAAACAGCAGCAAAAAATAGCGACGCCGCCACAAAATAAAAAGGGCGTCCAGCAATGTAATCGTATTATTAGCAGGAGTCTGCAGTCCACCCGCGACGTTAATCTGTTGTTCGTTATCGGTCATCGTAATCTCCAAATTTTCGCCCAAATATAAAAAAATTCAATTTGTGCGTAAAATTTATGACACGCGAATTACGAACAAAAGGTTAAATCGGGCTGAGGTTCCCAACCCGCGAGGAGCCATACGGGCGGCCCTCCCGGCCATTCGGGCTTCGATCCCTAACGCGGACGCGGGAAAAAACTACCCAACGTTAATTTCAAGCAATCCATTTAAATCAGCCGACTTGCAGGATTGAGCAATATCAGACAAATCACCAATTTCAAGAGTTACATGCTTATCAACAGCGTCCTTTTTTCGTAATAAAAAGCGAAACTCTCTTTGATACGAGAACTCTCTTCTTTTTTGGAACGCAATTTTGGGGTATTCATCCAAAACTTTATCCTTGGCGAAATCGTAATAATCCACAGGGCCCATGGCAAAATCAAGATTCTCTTTCAAGGCGGCCTTTTTCAATCTTTCAACAAATAATTCCATACGCGGAATCGCAACCGCATATTCGCCATAATTAATCATTTTTTCAGAAAACAATACGTCCCGTTTCAAATCATCCAAAGAAGCGTACTGCTTTTGCGAATCAAATCTAATCGTCGAAAAGCACATTATATAGCTTTTCAAGACATCATCATTATAACAAATTGACACAGGTCCAGCTAGATCTTTCAATTCCTGCCGACCAAAGAAAACTTTTATTGAAATAGGCTGAAATATTTTGCAACATTCATAAGGATCGTTTTGTTTAAAACTATCAGATGCTTCCGCTCTCCGAAAATAATTCAAAGAATTAAAGTGCAGATGACCCCTTAAAAAATCATCGCGATACGTTTCACAACTGAAAAACTTGAATAAACCTCTACACATATTCCTGTCTTAATCACAAATCACTCATAGGAACACTTCCGTGCAATCCAACCCTGATATTACCTTTCGGATAGCATCCTACATTCTCACATCCAGAGCGCTTTTCTGTAATACTTTCAAAAACCCACGCTTTTCAAGTTCAGATTTGAATGTTTCAACGAGGCTCACATTAAAATTAGGAGCTAGCATAATTTCCATTTCAGGAATTGCCTTTTCGTTGTAAAAAACATCTATATAAGGATATTTGGTAAAAGAGACATCGTTCTTCAGAACTCCTCCCGATCCATAAATCTGTTTACAATAAGGATACTGCATCCAAAACCGATATTCATTTTCATACGCCCAATCATCAACCTTCTCATAACCAACATCTTTGGGAAAAAAAGAATAAAAACCAGGATGCTGACCTGGCTTTAAAATGCCTGAATATCGATCCGCATAATTTGCAAAAGAAATGTAATCCACTTTTACAGGGCCAACAACCTCTTTTCTTGTAAAATGATAATCATTTAGGTCAGCATCCTTCAGTTTTTCCTTTACATCCTCTCCTAGTTCTATATCTTTTGTCTTTACCTCAGTAACAACATTCCAGTTGTTTAAGACTTTATTTAATGCAAGTTCTTCCTTCAACCCGCCATTTCCATCAAAAGTAAACAGATTTGTCGGCACTTTGATTCTAACGCCTTGGTCCAAGACATTCTCTTTCTTGTCTCGGCCATAAAGAGACCACATAGGGATACTTTCGCGTTCGTCGGCGCTCCACGAAGATATATACACATATTTCTTAAGATGAGCGTATTCACCACAACAACCCTCGTTGAGGTCGTTTAAGGAATCCAAACGAGTGAAACGAATTGTCTTGTTTTCTAGAATCGCCAAGACAGAATTCATCGACGTGTATTGATATAGGTACGCAGGTATCATGTATTAGTCCTGATTTACATCTGTATTCTAATAATATAATCTTTTTCTCTAACATGGGAAGCTTACAACGGTGCTAAAGCGGCTTAGCGAAATCGAGATGAGCGACGAGGGCGAATTCCGCAAGGTCCGCAGGGACCGGATTTTCGCTAGACAATAGGATTCTCCGAATGATCATCAAAAAATGTCATCGATAACACTCAATTTTAGAATTTTCTACATGTATATTTAATCCCAAGCTTTTCACCATTTCTTCTAGTTGGTTTTTATTTAGTTCTTTTTCGGGAAACTTCGGCCCTAAAACAATTGTATCCAGCCGCAACGGAAAAAATTCATCCGTCAAGGAAAAATCAATAATCGGATTAATAATCGAATGATCGTTCGTTTTCACCCAATTTCTGTTTAGTGAAATATTCAAATAATCATCTGTAAAAATAAGACGGACTTCTTTTTCATTTTCAAATTCTTTCGGTTTAAAGAAATGTTTCCATTTCTTTAAATTTCTGAACACAAAGCCCTTATCACACAAATCTTTAATCAACTTCATTTCCCTATGTTCCTTATCTTTTGCATAAGATACCTTAAATATGTCAAATTTTTTTGAATAGTCTTCGCGAATTGTAAAAACAAGACATGCCCCCCTTGCATCATCACCATAAAGTCTCCACATCATTAAATTATCTTCTAATGAACTACATGATGATATATATATATCATTTTCCACTTTATCTGTCTTATTTGGACCGAAGTAGTTTATTTCAGTTTTGTCGTTCATTCCCGCCAAACCACACATTCGATACGATTTACCCTTTAACATACTAAAAAGCGTTTCGAAGGGAACATATCTATAAACAACCCGTTCTTCGATATCCAGTAATCTTTTGAAAAAACTACATTCATCTATTTCAGAAAAGTATGCCCTTTCATTTTCAAAAATAACCTTTTCCGCAAAATCAGAACACTCAACAATTTCTTTTATCAATTCGACAATGTCGCCCTTAAATTTAAGCAAACTTTCATCATTTAAAAAAGCATATGATTTTTTCTTATCTTCTAAAAAATGAATCAATTCTCTTTCTTCCACATCCTTAAATTCGTTCTCATTTGAATCAATCGTATAATCTTTTAACAAGTAATGGTCATCATCAGCAATCAATCCAAATGTAGCGCCCAATATTTTAACACGCTCATCAAAGCCGTTCATGATCATTCTTTTTAAAGATGATTGTTTGAAATTTTCCTTTATATCAACAACCATCCATATTTTATCATTTTGACAGACAACTATGTCAAAAGAATAATACGTATCATTCAATCGCCATACCGACTCGCGATACATAGAAAAGGGGGAGACATTATACCCCATCTTTTCAAGTAAATGATATATTTTTTCACGCTGTTCAAGAGATTGTCTATTTATTATTTTCATTTTCTTTACCTAGGAAAAATCAACATGCAAAATTCCAAAAAAATCAACCGACATCTTTTTTCAAGCGTTCCCATTCGCGCTTTAGAATTCTCTGACAAACTTTAACATACTTTTCATCAACAGAAAATTTCTCGTACTCAGCTTTAGTTCCTGCATCATAAAAAGCTTCTAGTGTTTCATGCAAAGCACTGTAATCTTCATCATCCGGATTCATCAGCAACTCTATTTTTGTTCCCAATAAATAGAAATCACGGATTCTAGAGGGATCATTTCCAGGAAGCGCACCATAACTTTGGAATTCTGCCATAGAATTTCGAAGATCATTAATCCATTGCTGACGAAATTCTGCAATTTTAAGAACACTATCAAAAGAACGTTTCTTATCGGCATTCTTTATCATGCACATACTTGTTATTATTGCAGCAACAATAGCGCCAATACCGCTTATTAGAGGAATAATAAAATCATGCATAAAAAACTCCTAAAAAATCATCTAGTGTAAATATAAACCTATTTACAATCACTTATCTAATATAATCTATTCTTTTATAGCAAAGAATATACATTCCGTATTTCTTCATTCTATAAAAAAACGCTTTATACAGTCCTAAACCTCTTACGAGCAAAAACATATGGTATCATACCCAAAACCGTGGCGTCACCCCACGGTTTCCCCGCCTAGAGGGCCAAGCGCAGGACACGGGCGGCCCTCCCAGCCCTACGGGCTTCGATTCCCCCTAAAGAGGACCATAGCCACTAAGCAGCAGAGCTGCAAGTGGCTGGAGGCCTAACGCGAAATGCAAAAAAAAGCAATCCCTTATGGCTACGAAAACAAGGTCATAATTATTTGCATTGATTTGAGAAAACGAATTGGCTAATGACCATAGTCGTTTCTATAAAAATTAAATTACAAATCAAGGCAGCGAGTCAATATCATTCATAGGACCAGGTTGATTTTTTGAGATGCTTACACAGTCCTTGTCCCAACGTTGAAATTTCTCCAAATCAGCCAAAGTCACCTCATCCTTTGTAAGAACCCTTGAATAAGCCTCTATTCCATCAACATTAAAAGCGTTTTCATAAGCATCCTGGATATCCCGCTTTTCCTTTTCGGGAATTCCACAATCAACGACGATAATGATATTGAGATGATAAAACTCATCAGGCAATTCTATTTCTCGATCTTCAACTTCGAAATACACGCAATTTACATTTTTTGATATACCTTTATTTGCTATTTGAAACGCCTTTTTAGCTCTCTCGTTAAAATTATCTGGAAATGCGGCGCGAGTGTATCGTCGTCCCATCCATAATCTAAGTAATCTCTTATTATCCGAAGACAAACATATTGTATGCTTGTCTAGATTAACATTTCTAAGGTCTTCTTTTTTTATAAAAAAACGATTGTGAACAGAAAATTCAAAAAAACATTCACCTTCTTTAATTTGCAAAATTCTTGGATTACGATTGTTCAAATAATTCCCATTTTCGTTCGCTATTTGTTTCCCTACAATGAACTCCACATAAGGTTCATTCAATGCTGGCTGCGCGATATCGCAATCTTGCGTCAAAACAACACAAAAATTCCCATCTGGTGCACCGGTAAAAAGTCTTATCAAAGGAAACTTCAACAACTCCTGAAATGTTTTTTCAGAAACAACGTCTCCTTGTCTTAAATCATTTTTACACATGTACTCTTATTCCTATACATTGCCTTCTAAATTCAATTCTTTTTCTACGTCGGAATGATTTATTTGAGAAAAAACTCTTTTACCACCCTTCATATTCTGTTCTCGGAGCATAGACATTTTATAAGCCGTTATTATTTGCTCTTTAACATCGGGGCCTAGTTTTGAATTTTTAGACAAAGTGTCTAACAGACTTTCCTCATAACCGAATATTGGTCGATCAATGAATCCATGATATATGGAATGTTCCAACGAACCACCAATCTCTTTTGCAATTGTATAAAGCTGATTTAGTTTATCCAAATTTTTTTCATCTGGATCCGATTCGCCGCCAATCCAAGCATATAAAGTGGGACGAGAGACACCAATTATCTTACTTAAATGAGATTTACCTAAATTATAAAAAGAAAGAATTACATTTATTTTTTCTTCTACAGAAAGAAATCTTTCACTTCTTGTTTTTTCAAATTGCACGTAAACACTTGGCACAGTAATCACAGACGGGAGAAACTGTGTTTTATCGTTTTCCATCACCGGAGCAACAGCCAAAAAAGCAGCTAGGGCAAAGCTACTTCTATTCAAAATGTTGTTATCAACATTCATTCGGATTGTCGGTTCTCCATTTGAAACCGAAACATTATAAGAATCAGGGCTAGTATTAATTTCTGTTAAAGGTTCCATTACTTCCATAATTTAACCCCTTCTTCGCTAACAATCGAATAAAACAATTCATGCACATTATCATGCATCGCAAAAAACATTCTTTTCAATTCAATTTTATCATACTTTTCATGAATCACCGGTTGATAAGAATGATCAATATCTATAAAGCCTATATTATCCTTCCCATTAATCTGCTTTCTTAATTTCGGCGCCTTATGCATAAGATCAGGAGGAAGAATTAAGCTATTTTCACCTTGAGTCAACCGAAATGCCAAAGGACCTTTTTTCTCATCTAATATATTAACTTCACCAGCTTGAATAATTTTACATACTTTTTGCTGATTTTTAAAAATTTTTGCTTTTTTTATATTAAAATCAGAAGAGATGTACGTATCAATAGTTGCTTTTGAATCTCCAGATTCCTGAGGATTGATACAATCTACATACCTCAATCCATACCGCTGCATAAAAACTGTTGTACTAAAATTTTGAATAACCTTTGATATCGCATCACATATTTTTTCAAATTTTCCGTAAAAATTTTCAAACATGTCATAATCCGCAGACTGGTAGGTAATTTGCTGAGAATCCAACACTATATTCTCATATTCATCCAAAGACTTAAAAATCCATTGTTGTCGCTTCTGAGGTGTAACTCCCATTTGGTTCAAAGTTATTTCAAGGCTTTCTTCAACATTGCACCTAGGATAACACAAATCCCTAAACACCGATTGTATCTTCGGAATATAACTAGATATTTCCATTATCGGAGTAAAACGAATTTGGATTAATACCAAAGCTAATGGTTGTTTAGACAAGATCTTTTTCTGACATTTTCTTACAATTTCCATAGAGTGAACCTCCACTGGCGGTTTACACTTCGGTTTACACTCTATAATTTAACATAATTTATTTTATAAAACCACATAATTTTTAGAGAAACCAAAATATTTAGATAAAATACTCTTTTAGAACCCATGTCAGAGGAGCCCTCCCTCAACAGGGTGAGCGGTGTAGGAGAAATCCCGTGCCATCGGGGAAAGGGGCTGCTTATACAAAAATCGGGGCCGTCAGGCTCCGATTTTGTAATAAAAAGCACCTTTTCCCACGAGCACCCGATGGCGCTATACTCGAATCCGGCTTCGGCGAGTTCTTTGGGGTCGTAGATGTTGCGGCCGTCGATGATGAGGGCGTTCTTCATGGACTTTTTCATCACGCCGAAGCTCGGCATGCGGAACTGCTTCCATTCGGTCACGAGCAGCAAGGCGTCGGCGTCGAGCAAGGCTTCGAACATGTCGTTGCAATAAACGATCTGCTTTACGATTGCCACGGCATCGGGGCGCCCAGTCATTCTGCGCTTGCATTCGTTCATGGCGACCGGGTCATACACGCGCACAACAGCACCGGCCTTTACCAGCAAATCAATCAGCACGAGTGCAGTGGCTTCGCGCATGTCGTCGGTCTCGGGCTTGAAAGCGAGGCCCCACATGGCGATGGTCTTGCCTTTCAGATTCTCCACCCCGCCGAAACGGGCCGCCAACTTTTTGAAAAGCACTGTCTTCTGGTATTCGTTGACTTCTTCGACGGCCTTCAGCACGCCCATCTTGTAGCCGTTCTTCTCGGCGGTCTTGATGAGGGCCTTCACATCCTCGGGCCTTTTAGACTGATGCGGGTCGCGAGCATGGAGTTCGCGGCATACTTGATCATCTCGGCGCTCGGGATGTCGCTGAAAATCACGCGGAAGTTGTTGAGCATCATCGGACGGTAGACAGAACTTACGGGCGTTCCCTGCTGCGCAGGAGCGGGCTCTCGCGGCATAAAATTGCGGCCTCACGCCGCAATTTTTCCACCTAGAGGGCCGAGCGCGGGAAACCAGTGGCCCTCCCGGCCCTACGGGCTTCGATCCCTAACGCAACCTCCGGTGTCAATAAGCACACCCGCAAATGGCAGATGGCCTAACACAACTCTCGAGAAACGAGGTTTCAGCCAAAGTGAATTGTGCAATAAGAATCTGCACATTTTTTGAAAGGTTCAAATGAATTACTCCATCTGAACCAAGTTGTTTCGCGTGTTATATTTTAATTCTGCAAAACATTTTGAATAAAGGCCTTAAATGAATTTGCTGTATGAACTTCTATACAGTCATAATAGAAATCATTACCATTCTGGTCTTTTTGCAAGGAAAAAAGGCTTTTTAAGGATTCCTGCACATTAAAAAAAACATTACTTTGTTGTTTTCCACCGGATTCAAATTCTAATTCTTCATCAGCATTTCCATCCATAACAACAATCAAACTCAATTTTATTTTTTTCTCAGTAGCATTACATTGAGGCAAAATTTTCTTTTCAAACAAAGTGTACGATCCAGCAGCCTTTAAGAGTAAACTAGACTTTAAATCTTCAGTCTCTAAATCCTTATTTTTAAAAAAAATTTCTTTATAAAAATGGCAAAAGAACGTTTTATCATCTTTACAAGTCATTTTCTGTTTGTCAAAATTTTCCTTAGTAATCTTCTTCTTAAAACCTTGTTTAAACTCTATAAAATAGACAATGTTGTTAGATACAATCATCCCATCGACAGAAGAGGGCAACAAATGTCGTCCAGACAAAATCTTTGTCAATTCATCAAAATCATATAATTTTTCATTAGAATCAACAAGAGGAACAGAATCCGGATTATCCTTTTGGGCCTTTGATAAAACAGAAATTGATTCAAAATAAGGATTTCCCTTTTCAGAAGACTGTGTCTTGTAAGTGTTTAAAAAAGCCTCTACATCTTTTTTTACCATTAATCAGTTTCTCCATTCAGGTAAGAATCACGCACGACCTTCATTTCCGAGAGATACTGAACAAAATCTTGATAAATAACGTCAAGATTTTCATTTACACAATCATATCTGACGAGTCCATTTTCATTAAAATTCGCTTTATAAAAATTTGTTTTTTCCGTAATTTTGTATTTCCTCATACAAGCATCTACAGCCATCATGAAATTTGGACTGTGTGTTGTAAGAAGTACATGGCATCCTACATCCTTCACAAGTAGCGCAACCAGCGTAACAAAAACATTCTGCCATTCTGGATGCAAATGCGCTTCAGGTTCATCTAAAACAAGCAATGTATTCTCTGTAATCATTCCCGATTCTAAAAAAGTTTTCAAAATCGCAAAAAATTTCGAACCCGTAGCCAAATTACCAGCCTTGAGCCTGACACCTTTATTCACATAATAATGCTCATTATCTACAATATCAAACGAACCAGGAACAATCTCATTGATTTTTTCTTTTATGGCCTTATACTTAGTTTCATTCAAAGTTTTCTCTAAGTTATTCCTTCGGAGCATTGAACCTAAATAAAATTTGGTATCATTCGAATGAGTCAAAACACGATTTTCATTGAAAATGGTTGATTCATCTTCTATATATCTATGTTGCGTTCCATAAGGCGGTTCATCAAACGCATATGCATTATCTAAAAACAATGCATTATCATAAGGCATTTTTTCTAGGAAAGTCTTTTTTTCCTGAAGAACTTTATTCTTGGAGATAAATAAGCGACAACATGGATTACCTCCTGCTGAAATTTCTATTTCGGATTCCACATCAGGATTTGCTGCAGGCTGTATCTGTCCAAAAAATTCAACCGCAAGTTTTGTGCCGACAGCAGTAAGCATATATGTTCGCATATCTAAACTACGAAGATCAACTAGCAACTTATTCAATACTTCACAGACCGTTTTTCTATCCGCATCAAAAGACGTTTCTAAATATCGTTTCAAATCATCAATTTCATAGGAGAGCTGTTTCAAATTAGATTGTCCTTCATCAAAAGGATCAAAATTTTCAAGTGCATGTACCGTTTCACCTATAAATTCATTAATATGAGTGTTTATAACAACATGACCAATACCCATGGAAAAATAATTTTTCAAGAATTCATTTTTAAAGGAAGCTTGAAACCGAAGAATTGAACGAAATGACATTCCAAAGATTTTTTTTGTTTCTTGCAACTTATCCAAGGATACTTGAATTGAATCATTTCTTATTCGTTCTTCGATATTACTGACAGACTCAACTACGGAGTATAGAGCCTTTCCTACAGTCGTCTTACCACTATTATTGCGGCCAACAATAACAGTCAGTCCATTTAATTCAATTGTAGAATTTTCAACAATTCCAATATTTTTCAGCGTAATTTTCATTCAGATTCCCGCCATTACAAAAACATAAATTATTCATCAATGTTAAGTTTCAGAAAAAAAATACTAATAGTGAAAATATACTTTATTTTTTTGTTCCATTTACGCAAACACAAAAAATAACTTGAAATTGTATATTACACAGATTTCATTAATTCCTCGCCATCATTCCACCAAACTCTTGCCAAACCCGCCAAAACATCCTCGTCTAGGGGGGCGGGTACGAGCAATGTCCTCTAATAAATTGCGGAATTGACGAAGAATTCGGCACGGCGGGGGGCGCGGCTCATTGGAACGAACTATGCAGGGGTAACCATTAGAACGCCTTCCTTTTTTTACCAGAATGCCGATTTCATCACTCAGGTTTCATGGTGTACATCACTTCAGTATATTCGCCATTCCTACTGTTTTTTTATATTGGACGATATGATACGTAATTTAAAACAATTTTTCATTTCTTTATTTGTAGGATTGATATTTTCATCAATTCTGTTTTACATACCAGGGGTAGACTACCGCTACTACCTCATAATATTTTTTTGCGTATCCGCAATTTTAATCTTTGCTTATCCTATATCACGAAACAAAAGGCTTTGGCTTACTGTTTGTATCCCTACGATATTTGCTTTTGCCCTGATTCACTTTTTTAGTTCTAATTGCAGCTGTTGCGTATGGTACATAATTGTCGCATTATCTGGATTAGCTGTTGTTGTTGAAATTTGCAGACTTATTGCAAAAAAAATGCACAAGAATAAGAAAGCTAAAGAACTTCCAAACTATTTTTTTGAAAGAAAATACGATTTAGATAAAATTGAAGAATATCTTGAAAAGATTAATGTTGTAGGCATCAATGCACCATGGGGAGGAGGAAAGACTTATCTTTTTAACATTCTAAAAAGCAGGCTTAACGAGAAGTTCCATTTTGTAACAATCGAAGCAATGGCTTCGACGGTTGACTCCATAAAAAGTTATTTTATTTCAGAACTTGGTCATGTGCTTGAAAATAAAGGCTATTTTTCAACTTCAACGACTAGGATTAAAAGACTTTTGAAGGATTCTAGCTGGTCTTGGCTTGCGAACTTCCTATGGGGGCAAGATTCATATACCAATTTAATTCAATCCCTAAAATCAGAAATTTGTAACCTCGATAAAAAAATTCTTATTGCAATAGAAGATGTTGATCGAGTTTCTGAAAAATCCATCGTTGAAAAAATATTCTATTTGTCAGAACAACTAACCAGTTCGAACGAAAACATCAAGATTCTATTCCTTTATAACGAAAATAATTTGCTGGACCTCCTCCAACAAGATCGTTATTATATAGAAAAATACATTCCCTATGTTGTTGACCTGACTCCAGTTTCCTTACGCACCACAATAGAGCGTGTATATGACAACGAGAAACGTTCCTTACCGAATATTGACACGAAAATATTAAAGGAAATTTTCACTCCTTTTTATACAGAGTATTACACTAATAAATTATTTAACGCAGACCTAACCATTCGATTTGTCCCCAATGGCGTAAATATCCGAAGAGTAAAATTATATTTGAATGATGTTAATTTGGCTCTAGACACGCCACAGCTAAAACAGAATGCCAGGGCTGTTTATGCCTATTATTTCACAAAGCATTTTGTTTATGAAATATACAAAAAGATAGATGTTGCCACACCTTTTAGCAAACTTAAATTGTTTAACTGGAAAGGGGAATCTATCGCCATAAAGGATATCCCTGAAATGCAAGCTCAGGATTCTCAAAAATTTATGGGAAATATATATAATGAGACGGCCTTTGCCCTTTTCCGCATCTTTGACTATAAGTTTGATATCCTTATTGATAGGGAAATGAAAAAGTTTGACGACAACTTTGAAAATATTAAAGTCATGAAGTCTCAGGAACATAACGATAAAATTGACAGGTTGATTCGTTATTTACGTTGGCGCGGAAAATCTGAATACACCGATTTAGAAAACGCAAGATTACAATTCATAGAGCACGTCCTTAACAAGAATGACGATAATCTAGATGCAAACTTTCACGCATTCATGGAATCTTTGTATAACAATTTATCTCCCAAAAGAGATAATACAACCGTCATGAGAATTGCTGTTGATTGGTTTTATACGTTATTGCCCGCTTTTATATTACACGAAGAAGATTCTAGTGTATTCAACCGTCTGTTGGATTTTTATATCAAAAAAGAAAATGTGCATACAATTAGTTACGAGCTAATAAAAAACCTAAATTTATGCTGGGGAATAAAAAGAAATGTGTATTTGCACATTTTGAAGATATTCAACGAACAAAATATTGTTGGAAATATGAATGCGATCCCCGAATATCGAAAATTTCTCGTACTTTATTTGAATGACATGTCAAGATATGGCTTTGTTGACACGCACAATGTCGGCCTACTTGAAAAAAAAGATTTTAAGATTATCGGCAATGACGAAAAAATCAATTATTTGATATTTGATTCATTAATGGAAAAACTTCAGAACTTAAAACAGAATGTAACTGAATCGGTTAGAAAAGATATTGACACCATGATTTCTTTTGTTGAAAAGAATAAAAAAATGGTCAATACCCCAAACGAAATGAAACCGTCCAAAGAAAAAAATCCTTTTGAAATTTCTTTTGTTCCGCAAAATTTCAAAAAAGAACTTGAAATGGTAAAATCTGCGCATTTAAGTGATGATGAATTTGATCAATATGTCGACGCGATGTACAGGAAGGAGGAGTTTTCTGTGGATTGCGTGAGCTTCCTGATGCAGCAAAAAAAGAACCTTATTGTGCGCCAGCCCTAAAAATGGGTAGCTGACAGAGTAATTTCAAGAATGCCGAAGAATAAGTTGTGTAATTACATATATCAAACGCAACAAATCGTTCCGTCTGAATAAATTCTTCTTCTATGGAGATGTAATTCTTCCAATAAAGCTTTCTAAAGGTCTCTGCAGTCATTTCTCCCATTTTATGCATCCTTTTTTAAAATTGAACATCGGCTACACCACTCTTTTCAGGAGGATCAAGAATTTCCATGTAATCGTCCAGTGTTATTGGATCATAAGTGTATTTGACAAAAACAAGACAATCTTCAAATTTATTCAGGCCGCACATATAATTATGGAAGACCGCCAGCCATTTATACTTTCGTATGATCTTATTTTTCAGAGCAACAGCATTTTTGTCGTCTTTGTTGACATCGCTATAACCACAATACTTCTGAATGCTTCCATATAAAAACTTCTGATGCATAGCCAAATTGTTGTGAATTTGTTTTTTTACATCCGAAGATATCGCTGTTCGAGTTCTCTCATATTCTTCTGGAGAATCCTTTTCAAGTCGTTCCAACACTTCCATGCCACCATTTTTCAAAACGGGATAAACCTTTTCTAATTCGGGAACGGACAAATAATTCAGAAAAGGCTTTTTGTCTCCAACAGCACCGAATACCAACGATTCAACCCACGCCAGCATACCGTCCTTTGTAAGAAAATCATTCGGGAATAGATTGTTGATTAAAGCAGAAACCGCCTTATCTATTGAATTATCGATAAGAATTCTTGGGTAAATCCCTGTCTCCTCCAGTTTTACAGCCTCTATCAGAGCGGGTCCCATAATCAGCGTTTCGTCCGAATAAAATTTTCCCGCCGTGACCCCTCCTCGTAACAATAACGCATGACCAAACAAAACTTCCCTTTGTAATTCAGCAATCACCTGAAGGAAAGTCAGCAATCGAATTATTTCCAAAGGAGAATCAGTAATCTTTAGGTACAAGGCAACATTATCCGAAAACAACCTATATTCTATTTTCATTTCAGGGAGCGTATTCAGAGGCCTTGAATTGTTTATTCCTAGTGCTGCTTTTAGCGAACAAGCAACCATCCCCTTCAATTGGTACAGAAAAGACAAGGCCGCATTGTCATCACCGGCAAAATAGGATTTACAGCCAAGAACATCAAAATAGGCTATGTAGTATTCACCAAACTCCATATTTGGCGCTCCTTTAAAGGAAAATAAATCACGATTAAATATACATTCCCATTTTGTCATAAAATGACAAAATAGCCCCTTTTTCAAGAAAATCATCCCCATCCGTGAGAGGCGACAGAGTCACCGCGCACGAAATTAGGATGATAGCGTCTAGATTATCTACTTTTCCTTTCTTACCCCCTTAAATGGCGCACCATTTTGCTTGACATCCATAAAGCGGCCCGTTTCGGCATTACGCTTTGTAAATAGATTGGTCTTAGGGTTTAACGTTTGCGAACGCGAACGCACCGCCCCGATTCTGTGATTATCGCCTGACGGTGGATTTGTAGCCATATCGGCCTCCTTTGTTATGCCGACACCATTGTCGAGCATTTTTTTCATGAATAAACAACCTTTTTTGCATTATAGCAGGCTTGTTACGCATCCTATCATGGATTTCAACAAAAAAAATTCTTTCACATCAGAAAAGTCATTTTTAGGAAAAACTTATAAATTCAGCCTCATTCATCCCGTTTTCTGGCGATTGCCCCCGCGCGATGCAAAATATCTGCAGCAAGGCAATAAAGCATGACACACCGTCCTTGGTTAAATGTTTATGTTTTCCCGCTAGGATCATGAGAATCCTAGCGAGGTTTAGACAGCTCTCCAACATTAGAGAAACGTCTCTCATTTATATTATACGGAGCAACAGGTACATCACCGGGCAAAAATGCAGCTCGTTTGGGACAAAAAAGTCCACCAGCCAGTGTTTTTTCGCCCTTTTTGAGCGAATTTGGCCAATTTAGGGCGTCAATCTTGTAAGAATATTTTTATAAAAATTGCCCAATATCGTGACCAGATTTGGTTCGCCGAGAAGGGCAAGCCCCACGAAGCGATAATTTCGACTTGATCGAGGCCATGAAGGGGTAAGAAAACAGCAAACCGAACATTCCAGGCACAAGGAGATGTCCGCCGGACTCGACCGCGCCGAGTCGATTCTCAAGCTGATTAAAAAATCAGGAATCAACCTCATCTATATAATCATACATATCAGGTTCAGATTCATGCATTTTTTCATAATTATCAAAACAAGCCGAAAGTGCATTATACGACATCAAAATAGAACTTACCTCATGAGCAACGTCTTCCGTGCCACGCAAATCAAACCACACCTTATCTTTTAAAATTAAAGAGATGTTGGCTGCAACAAAGGCAATTTGTTTATTCACCAAACTTTTCAAAGACTGAATTGAATTATAATTGTATGTACCAAACGGACTTAATGAAAGAAAATTAGGGTCGCCTATGTACGGTTCTATAGGCAATGCTGAAGACGAATTGGCGTGAATAAATTCCGAGAGTTTTGAGCCAATAGGATCCTTAATAAACTCATTATAATAGGCTTCGTCGACATCCTTTAAAACAGTTTCTATTTTCTTTGCAGCCTTGCCTCGGCCTACATGTTTATTCCAATACTCATTAGCATCCAAGGATTCTCCCATAATAGTTTGAGCTTCATTTTTATCCAATATAATCAACAATTCCAGTTGCATTTCTTCGAACACACGTCTATAAAGAGCCAACCCCATTGAAGAATATCCAGAAAGGAAAAGGATTCTAACAGAATTCACGTTCTTTATCAAATCCAATACCAGAGTAACAGGGGATTTCGGAGCGTCAATCCTTTCATACAATTTGGACAAGAGCCACATTAGATAAATACTTTCTTCATATAGCCTAAGCCAAGGTTGCAGCAGTCCATTAAGTTTCTGATCAATTTCACTCCGACGATTCAATTGACGATAGAATTCTTCTCGATGATTAATATCTTCTTTTGAAAATTCTTTTTCTTGTTGTTTCAAGTACCGCAAAATAGATAGGTCTATTTGATTGTCAACATAATCGTACATAATTCTCTGACCTTCATATTATTTTTATTATCGCACACCTGTCAGCCATCCTTTTTTTAGCTGCAACAAATGAATTCGCGTTCAACTTGCCACTTTCCAGAAATTCGTTGCTCTTCTTGCCCGCCGCATACAAACTAAACACGGCTGTCAACCCAGTCCCCGCTATAACGCAGAATCAAAGAATTTTTTCTGAAAGACGTTCAAGTGCCTACTATCAGCCGCAGCCAAAACGACCTTATCCATTGTATCAGAATTCAAATTTCCGATTAGGCTCACTTGACCGTTTTGCATCAGCACCTTAAAATCGGCCACGCTCTTGACAAAAAGAGCCGAACAATCCACAAACGAATCATGCTCCAAGAAAGCGAAATCCGAGGCACAAATCTTCAACTGCGTTTCCATTCCCTTCTTTGGATAAGGGCGGGAATTAATCGTAACCAAACCCACTTGACCGGACAACTCATTCACAAACACGAGCATCTTCTGATGGTCGCAGTTCACAATCGTGCCCGTCATGGAACGGACAACATCCCCTTGAACGAGATTGATTTCAGCCATTCTTTACACTCAGGGCAGCCAGGGTTTCGCGCTCGTTCTTCACGATTTCGCGAATTTCGTCATCGGCATCGATTTCGTCAAGGATTTCGCTCATGCGGATTGAGGTGTTCTCGCCCTCTTTCCACGCAGAGTTCCAAGCAGAGGCATGCGACTTTTGCACAAGCCCGTCAAAACTTAGTTTGGCATTCTCGTCAAACGCCTTCTGCAATGTTTCCACATCCGATTCCGACAGGTAATCCGTATTACACTTTTTCGAGATGTCGAAAAAGCCCTTGTCGTACTGCGTAAACACGCGGAGTTCAGGCGAACAGTTACCCTTAATCATGTCGTAAAGGGCCGACGGGACCGGGCCATAATTCATGGCAATATACGTATCCCCCGTCACAGAACGACCGTACTGTTTGAGATGCAGCAAGTCCGCAAACCACAGGATCTTGAACAGCTTATGGATGCGTCGATCCTGTTCCGGAAGACGCTCCGCAACCCAAAGTGCTGCATTCAGCAAGACATCTGTACCATATATGGGATTAATCATAAGCCATCACCCTTTCGGCCCAATATACATATTCTTTTATGCATCTGACAACATACACGCTCATAAATGCCGCCTTTTTTCACCGATTGCACATTTGTTCACCATCAAATATACACAAACGCGAAACGGTTGTCAATACCCCCGCCGCATTTTTTGAAAAATATTTCGCGGGGGCGCGCCAGCGACCCCGCGGGCATCTTGTGCCCCGCATCCAGCAACTGCCCTACCTCAGCGGGTTCTTGTCGCTCTTGTACCACTTCATAAACTCGGCGATGCCGTCGATGTAGGTGAAGTCGCGAATCATGTCGCCGTTGTTGAACACCTTGATGGCCTCGCCCTTCAAGATGTCGCGGGCAAAGAGCATAGGGCTCATGTCAGGGCGTTCCCCGGCCAAGGCCGGGGGCGGGCTCTCGCGGCACGAAGCCGTGGCGTCACCCCACGGCTTCCCCGCCTAGAGGGCCGAGCGAAGGATACGAGCGGCCCTCCCGGCCCTTCGGGCTTCGATCCCTAACGCAGGACGCTGGGAAACGAGAAGCCTATCGCAGAAAATAGGGGGCAGGCAAAAAGACAATTCTCAAACAGAACACTTTTTTCACCATAAAACTCCTTTTATGCACAAATGAATGTATTTTTCTTAAAGACAAGGAGCACAAATGTATCTATCCCAGCTCACTATCCAAAACTTCAGAAGCATTAAAGACTTAACGATTAACTTCGAGAAGGACCTAAATGTTTTCGTAGGAAAAAACAATACTGGAAAAAGTTCAATTATTGACGCAATCAGATTGGCTCTTAGTACATACGTGAATAATCCCAATCCAATTCGAATTACCGAAGATGATTTTTATAAAGAAACATCGGAATCAAGGCGCACCGAATCATTCACTATCAAAATGACATTTGCCGGCCTAACCGAGAATCAGCGAACAAAATTCTTTGAAATTGTTGATTTTGACTTAGCCAACATGGATAATTCCGTTGCCAAACTTGAATATACAGCATCTTGGCCTCTAAAGAATGGCAGCCGTGTTTCCGTAAAAAGGTTCGGAGGTCCGGAAGGTCCAGAAAAATCGGAAGTATCTCAAAAAATAATGGAACAATTTTCCGTAATCTATTTACCTGCATTACGAGATGCAGAAACGGCGTTAACAGCCGGAAACAAAAGTCAGTTAGCAATGCTTCTCAAGAATCTTTCAAAGGAAGAAAGTCAGCAACACATCGAGACTTTGCATTCTGAATTCAATAATAAAATTTCCGAAGAAAATTTCATCAAAGATGTAGTTAACGGCATAAACACTATAACTAAAGACGTGGCTGACGAAGATTCTCAAAATTCAAGAATCGTTGCTGCGGATACTGATTTTCTTAGAATCCTTCGAACACTCCAAGTCCAAATGGACGGAAATCCAGTAAAAGACTTATCAGCAAATGGACTAGGTTCAAACAATTTACTTTATGTCGCAATTGTTTTACAATATCTAAAAAAATTACAGAATGACGAATGTGCACTACTGTTGATTGAGGAACCAGAAGCACATTTGCATCCACAAATGGCCTTATCTCTGTCAAGATATTTGTCAAACAATCTTCCTACGGATTCCAAACCTCAGACCATCATAACAACGCACTCACCAACATTAGTAACCGATATACCCATAGACAAAATGCATATTCTTTTCAAGACGGATGGAGTGCATTGCAGCGCATTAAAAAAAGCAGAATTTACTGACCCAGAAAAGAGGCAATTTAGCCGTTTAATGGATATTACAAAATCTACACTGTATTTTGCAAAGGGCGTCATTCTTGTTGAAGGAATATCAGAGGCAATACTAATTCCTGTTCTAGCGCAACGAATGGGAATTGACCTAAGAAAAAAACAAATCTCAGTGATTCCTATTTGCGGAGTTTCATTTGAAATCTTCAAAAAAATCTTTAATGAAAATGTTTTTGGCATCCCCGTAGCCATAATCACAGACGGGGATCCTAAAATTACATACCCGCCTGTATCAAACGATATAGACGATGATGTCGATAATGACGAAGATTCCGAAGAAAATGAAGAATCTTCAGATAAAGGACAAAACTGGAGAAAAGCATATATAAATTGGGAATCACTGAAGGGAATGAAAATCTGTAAGCGAACAAAAAAACTAAAAACTTCTTTGAAGGATCTTAGCAGTATCAAAGTTTTCAACTCTTCCATAACATTAGAATATGATTTAGCTCGAGTATCCAAAGACAACGCCTTGGTAATTTCACTTGCGTGGGAAAGATGTTTTAAAGGTAGGCCCAAATTATTAAATACCGGAGTTATAAACGGACTTCCAACACGCAAAGCCAAAGCAGAACATATTTGGAGAGTTGTTTGTCTTTCAAAAAACAAAAACGGGCCCGGGAAAGGAGACTTAGCCAGCAATTTGGCATTATTATTAGACGAAAAGAATACTGACGCGAATCCTTCGCATACATTTATCGTACCCCCGTATATTCAAAAGGCACTTAAATTTGTAGATGATAGAGTTAATTAATGCCAGAACCAAGCCCAGAACAACAACAAATAATAGACGATACAAGCCGTATTCGAATAGTCCGCGCCGCACCCGGTAGCGGCAAAACATGGCTTGTCGGCCAAATTATCAAAAAAGAACTAGAAACATGGAATAAACCCGGTGGAATCGCTGCATTGTCCTTCACACGAGTCGGAGGCGAAGAAATTCGTAAGGCTGTTTGCTATGAATTAGATTCACCTCATTTTGTGGGAACATTGGATTCTTTTTTGTTCCGATATATTGTAAAACCATTTTTATCAAAATGCAGTGGATATAAAGAACCTAAACTTATTCCGGCATTTTATGGTTCAGAATTTTGGACAAACAAAACGATAAAATATGAAACACGCGAAAAAGGGAAATACAAATCCTATAATTTATTAGATATTGATTATGGCATTCCTGAAAAAGGAAATATTAAACTTCTATATTCACCTTATAGAGGAGAAAAAAAAGAAGTTCCACAGCAACATCGCCCAGACATCATAAAAAAGAAAAAATCTATATGGCAAACTCTTGGTTGGGTTTCACATTCAGACGTTCATTTCCTTGCATTTAAAATTATAGAAAGTCCATATGGTCCAAGTATAATTAAAGAGCTTGAAAATAGATTCCCGCTTATTATCGTTGATGAATTGCAGGATACCGGTTACTATATATGCGAATTCTTAAAAAAATTGCTATCTGAATCAAATATCAAAGCGATACTTGTCGGCGACCCCAATCAATCAATATACGAATTCAACGGTGCTACGCCAGACATGTTTAATACATTTAAAGATTTAGCAGGATCCACCGAAATCACATTATTCGAAAGCCGACGTTGCCCCCAAAAGATAATTAACATTGCAAAGCAAATCATCCCCGATAATTCCCAAATAAAGACAAACAATCCAAAATCAGGGAAAGCAGTTATGCTTTGCTATGACAAAGATTTCTTTGCCAAAGAAGTCAACCGAGCTATAAATAAAATCCAAAACGAAAATTTCCAACATAAAATCATCAAAGCAATAGCAAGAAATTCATCAACACTAAACGAATTAAAGCACCATTGTGGAGAAAAAGAGATTAAATCAATTGGTTCGCAAATTTTAACTCACATAACTAGAGGTGTTCAACAGTTTCTTTTAAAACAGAACTCAAAAGCTTTGCGCCAAATTTCTGACGCACTATCACTTCTAATATTTAACAAGGAGGGATTTGGTGATGACGATTTAAAAGATAGAAATATTGATCCTTTTCTTTGGAAGGATTTAGTATGCGAAACCCTCTTAGTCAGTTCCAAAATAAAAACAAATCTTGTCACTTACAAAAATTGGCAAGAAATAGTAAAACAAGACGTAGTTCACATTTTAAAACAAAAAACTTTTTTGGAGCAATATATAAATGATAATTTACTAAGTTCAATGAAAGTGCAAAACAGAAATGGAGCGTCAGAACAAGTCACATTATTTTTACAGATTCCCCAAGAAAACAGAGATGTCCCTTTACTAACTGTACACGGAGTAAAAGGAGAAACACATGATGTTACAATATTCATTTGTCCTCCTCAAAAAAAGGGCATTCCATGTCCTTCTGATACATGGTGGAACGGAGAAGAGAGGCGCATTATGTATGTTGCATTTACCAGAAGTAGAGAAATCCTGTATGTAGTTGTTTCAAAAGAAACCGCACAAAACCTAAAGATAAACCACAAAGCTTTTTACGATTGTTTTGAGGTAATGAATATTGAAGACTTTGCTCCTGCACCAAATTGGATAGATTTAATCTGAAAGTAATTCTAGAAGGAAACATTTTGATGCATAGGTTTAAAGAAGAAAGAATTGCAGAATTGAATGCAAAAGCAGAAATTGCTAATACTGATTTTAATCTGTTATTGCAAGAAGACAGGATTGCATTTTATGAAAGTTGTGAAATGACTCAGATTTTTCTGTATAATAACGAAACAAAAGAGACCCAAAACTATTACACTCTCTTTGTTTTTGAGGAAATAGCCACAAAAGATACCAAGGATAAATATCTTTTTCCAAAATTGCAAAAAATTGATAATAAATTCAAATTTGGAGTTATCCAAAAGAGGATTTCCATAGGTAACGTATATTTTCTTTCGCAAATTCCTCTAAGGGGGTAAAAAAATAGGATGTTCCAATTTTTAGATTTGAAATAACCACAAATCAACCTAAAAGAAGAGCATCCTATGGATAACAATATAATC
>Ga0247609_10001694_pt1 | contig 25356 bp, 19 predicted proteins | sample 172DNAGHGlowgp2_FD_193487 | JGI IMG/M metagenome (GOLD analysis project Ga0247609, IMG submission 193487) | Sheep rumen microbial communities from Palmerston North, Manawatu-Wanganui, New Zealand - 1728 DNA GHGlow gp2 | ecosystem: Host-associated > Mammals > Digestive system > Stomach > Rumen ...
GTTTAATCATGCCCATAGGAGCCATGCCAGGACGGAATCCAGGAATGTTGGCACGCTTACGATAGTCTTTCAGGGTCTTCTCGACCTCCGGCTGGTAGTCAGCCTGCTCCAGCGTAATGGTCATCAGGCCATTGATCTTGTCGGGAGCTTCAAATTGAATCTTCATCTCTTGATACCTTATTTATAATATATTACTTTCGAGTTCACACTTTGAGCCTGCAAAGGTACGAATAATTGAGTAGAAAACCAAATTTTATTTCGATTTTCTCTTTTGAGCGTACTCTGAGACTTGTCTTCTTCATATCTGACTATACAATCGATACAGATCGGGGCTTCAGTTACTGTGTCAATAAAAACGATGGCAGGATAACCTAAGAAGTTGAGCATCTGCGAAACTTTTGTAAAGTAAGAAGTAAAAAAAGGCTGCGACGTCATTCAAACGCGCAGCCCTCCTTAATTTTTAATTTTTCGCGAAAGCGAACCGCTTCCCATCTTCCAATTTTCTCATCTTAATCTTTAATCTTTAATTTTTATTTTTTATTTTCTCACAGCATTCCCATGCAGCTGGTGGTTCCCAGTGCGGTCAGTGCTGCCGTCAGTGCCGCTACGACGATGCGTATCACGACTTCCCAAATGCTCTTCTTTTCCATGGTTTAAAAGTAAAAAAATTTTTAAAAGTAAAAAGGTAAAAAAGTAAAAAGTAAGAGGTTTCAGGTTCTGAGGTTTCAGTTTCTGAGGTTCCAGGCTCCGAGGTTTCAGTTTTTTACCTTTTTACCCTTTTACCCTTTTACCCTTTTACCTTTTTACCTTTCAGTTTACCCTTTCAGTTTACTCGTAGTTCGACCCGCCACCTTCACCTGGAGTCGGAGTGTCGGTGTTGCCGCCACCGCCGTTGTCGCTGGTGTTGCTGGGCTCGCTGGTGCTTGAGCCAGAGTTAGAGCCAGAGTTAGAGCCGCCGTTGCCGTTCTCGCCGGTGTTGTCCTGCTCGGGGTCCTCCACGGTGCCGTCGTCGGTAGAGGTGACGCGCTTCACCTCGTCGCCGTTGCGGTCGATGCAGGTAATCTGGATGGCGGTGTTCTTCAGCTCGTCCTTCAGGTCGACGCTGGGTGTGAAGATGATGCGGCGGCTCTTGATGAGCGATGCCTTCACGTCGTTCACGTCCTCCACGCTGGCGGCGCGCAGTCCGAAGCGCATGGTGCCCAGTCCGGGCAGTGCCACCGAGTGGCCCTCCGTTGCCCATGCCTTGATGACCTCGCCGGCGGCATCCCAGCAGGCCTGCATCACGCCGCGGCTCACACCACTGCGCAGGGCAGCCTCGCGGATCACCTTGTCCTGTGTCAAGCTGGTGTACAGTTCGGGCATCATCACGTAGCGATACTTACCAGGGTCGTTTGCGTCCTTGTTAAACTTGAGCTTACGCTCGATTGCTTTCACTTTCAGTGCCATAAATGTTATAAATTTTAAGAGTGTTAAAAATTTTCCACTTCCTTAAAACCTATTCCTTCGTGCGTGTTTTTGCGCTGAAGCCATGAAAAACATCCTCGTCGACTAGGAAAAATTTTTTCTTTGGCTATGCCGCAATTTTTTGATGCTGATGTCTGTTTTGCATCTATGATGCAAAGGTACGAACTTTTCATGATATTTCCAAATTTTCAGGCAACTTTTTTGCAAAAAATTATGCGAGGTTATTCACTTATTCACTTTTGACATTTGACATCTGCATTTTCAGAAAAACTTGAAATATACCCTTTACTTTATATATAATATATATATTATATATAAAGTAATTATAATATTAGTAAAATTGAAAAACCTAAATGTCAAAAGTGAATAAGTGCATAAGTGAATAAGTTCGGGGAATGTCTGTCTTTTCCCTGAATAAAAATAAATTGCAAAAACATGGCATCTGACGGTCTGTTAAAAAACCTTGCATTTCTGCATCTGACAAGGTGATTTTTCATAAAATCGCCGTTTTCTGCAATTTTTTCCCTATCTTTGCAGCGTAATAATTATATAAGTCATGACGAACAACAAGCATAACACTGCTATGAGGGGTCAAAAATTACCCCCCCCCAACTCCGCTAAATAACATATCATCGATTTCTACTAACAAGGCTACCCACACCGCCCTGCTGCACTCGGCATATGCCCGCGTCGGCAGGGCTCTTTTGTGTCTGTCACTCGCCGCTCTACCCTTTTTCGCCAGTTGCAGCAAGGAGTCTTCAGTACAGGAAAACACCCTGCAAGCCAGCATGAGTGCCTTCTATGCCGAGAGCTGCGGGCTGATGGAAACCTCCGCAGACAGCGTAGCCAACTACTATACTAAGTTTGCCCGCTTCCACAACCAGCATCCCGAGTGCGAGGCTGAGCCACTTTATCCGCCTACCATACAGAACCTTGGCAATGCCTTCACCAAGTACGGCATTGTCCGGATTGGCAGCATCATCGTGATAACCGAGTGGAATGGCGAAACGCATATCAATTTCTGAAGTAAAAAAAGACAATGACTTATGGCAGTACAGAGTGCAACCTATGCCGACATTCACCTGAGTGAAGAAGATATCAAGTCCCGCTACATCCAGCCGGCACTGGAGGACAAGGGATGGGATAAGTACCACATGCGGCTGGAATATCCCTACACCGCAGGTCAGATTGTAGTGCAAGGCTCGCTGAAACACCGCAAACGGGGTAAGCGGGTTGACTACCTGCTATATACCGAGGACAACTATCCCATTGCCGTTGTCGAGGCAAAGGACAGGAAACATGCCCCTGCTGACGGCATACAGCAAGCCATCGACTATGCACACGATCTGGACTTGCCCTATGCCTACGCTTCTAACGGTGAGCAGTTTGTGGAGCACGACATGAATACGGGTGCCGAACGGACTTTCGGGATGGACGACTTCCCGACACCCTTGGCACTGCGCGAACGCCACCGCCAATGGATGTATGAAAACATGAATCTTACTGACGAGGGTTCACAACTGCTTGACATACCTTATTATAGCGATAGCGACAGTTACCCGCCCCGCTACTACCAGCGCATCGCCATCAACAAAGTGATAGAGGCAGTAGCCTGCGGCAAGAATCGCATCCTGCTGGTGATGGCTACGGGAACAGGCAAGACCTATACAGCCTTTCAGATTATCCACCGTCTGCATGCCTCAGGACGCATGAAGCGCATTCTCTACTTGGCAGATCGCAACATCCTGATAGACCAGACCATGCGGCAAGACTTCAAGCCCTTCCGCAAGGTGATGTCGAAGGTGCAGGGCAAGAGTGCTGAGAGCGGGTTTGAAATCTACATGAGTCTCTATGGCCAGTGGGTGAAGAACGAGAAGGATATGCAGCCTGGCGAGAAGCAGCCCTACGAGAGCTACGCCAAGGACTTCTTCGACCTGATAGTGGTTGACGAGTGCCACCGCAGCAGCATCAACGAAGACAAGGAGTGGCACAAGATTCTGACCTATTTTGACAAAGCCACTCAGATAGGTCTTACCGCTACACCCAAAAGTGTGGAGGGAGCCGACAACTTTGAATACTTCGGGCTGCCCGTCTATACCTATTCACTGAAGCAAGGTATCGCCGACGGCTATCTGGCACCCTACCGCGTCACCAAGTCGTTTATCAATGTCGATATGGAAGGCTACGTGCCGGAGGAAGGCGAGCAAGACCTGTTTGGTCAGGACATAGAAGAGAGCATCTTCACCCGCAACACCTTCGGCAGGGAGATACACATCACGGAACGGCAGAAGGTAGTGGCCTACCGCATCACGCAGATGATGAAGGTGGTGGGACGCATGACCAAGACCATCGTCTTCTGCCCGGACCAAGAGGAAGCTGCCATCATGCGCGAACTGCTCATTGCCATGAATCAGGATATGGTGCAACGCTATCCTGACTACATCGTCCGCATCACCAGCGATGACAGAGTGGGAAAATCGCTGCTCGACAACTTCATCGACCCCTACGAGGCTTGCCCCGTCATTGCCACTACCAGCGAACTGCTGACAACGGGAGTTGACTGCAAGACCTGCGGGCTGATAGTGATAGACAAGGAGGTGAGCAACCCCACCACCTTTAAGCAGATGATAGGCCGAGGCACCCGAATCTTCGAGAAGAAGGAGAAGATGAACTTCGAGATTCTGGACTTCCGAGGCGCCACCCAGTTGTTTGAAAAGGGCTTTGACGATGATGTAGAGCCTGAAGATTATGGCGACCGCAAAAAAGGCGGTGAAACAGACAACGGGAAAGATGGTGGCAAGAAGGGTGGCGACAAACCCAAGCCAACACCTACGGATAAACACAAGAAATACCACGTTGACGGACATGACATCAGGATAGTACACGAAGTGGTGCAGTTTCTTGGCGAAGACGGCAAGACGCTGTTCACCGAACGGCTCAGCGACTTCACCCGTAAGACCATCAAGAAACACTACCCCACGCTGGATGTCTTCCGTGGTGCTTGGGCACAGGCAGACAAGAAACAGGCCATTCTCGACGAGTTGGCTGAAAACAACGTGCTGCTGGATGCCGTGCGTGAAGAGAACCCCGCCTTGGCAGACTGCGACTACTTCGACATCATCTGCCATGTGGCATTCGACCAGAAGCCGCTGACCCGCAAGGAACGTATCGAGGGTGTCAGGAAGCGCAACTATCTGGCCAAGTATGAGGGGCAGGCACGCAAGGTGGTTGAAGGGCTGATGGAGAAATACGGCGAGGTAGGTGTGACAAACATTGAGAACCCACAAATTCTGAGTCTCAATCCCTTCGCCCAGATAGCCAAGCGCCCCCGCATCATGAAGGGCATATTTAAAAGCCCCGAAGACTACAACGAGGCAGTCAGAGATTTAGAGAACGAATTGTATAAAGAAGCATAATAAAATATGGCAGTAGGAAACTTAGTAAAACGACTACAGGACATCATGCGCAAGGATGCGGGTATCAATGGCGATGCCCAGCGAATTGAGCAAATGGTATGGATGTTCTTTCTGAAAGTATATGATGCGGCAGAAGAAGACTGGGAACTGGATGCTTTCGACAAAGGAGAAGAGTTCAAGAGCATCATTCCCGAACCGCTACGTTGGCGCAACTGGGCCCCTTCAAAAGACGAGGAAGGAAAACTGAAAAGCGACTTCCTGACAGGACAGCCCCTGTTGGATTTCATCAATGAAAAGCTGTTCCGGGTGCTGAAAGGTGAAGACTCGATGGATGGCAGCATCAAGGGCATACAGGTGACCCGCGAGACTGCCCGCCATCAGGCTGTGGTGCACGACGTGTTCCAAGAGGTGAACCAGTACATGAAGAACGGTGTGCTGCTGCGCCAGATGATAGACGAGATTGACGCAGTAGATATGCTCGACAGCGAAGAGAGCCATCAGTTTGGCGACATGTACGAGACGCTGTTGAAAGACCTTCAGGCAGCAGGCAACGCTGGAGAATTCTATACCCCGCGTCCACTAACAGATTTCACCGTCCAGCATCTGGACCCCAAATTGGGCGAACTGATGGGTGACTTAGCAGCAGGAACGGGCGGTTTTATTATCTCCACACTGAATTATCTTGAAAAGCAGAAAAAGACAGCCGACGATGAAGAGAAGTTCCAACGAAGCGTGATGGGGCAGGAGTGGAAGCCCTTCCCCTATCTGCTGGGTGTTACCAACATCATGCTGCACGGCATCAAAGACCCGCAGTTTTTCCACATGGATTCATTAGGCAGGAATATGAGCGAATATCAGGAGGACGGCAAACTCGACACCATAGCCATGAATCCCCCATACGGAGGTGCAACTGACTCTGCCACAAAGATGAATTTCAAGGCAGAATACCGCTCCAGCGAGACAGCCGACCTCTTCATGGTGCTGATAATGCAGCGACTGAACAGAGGCGGACGTTCCGGTGTGGTGGTGCCCGATGGTTTCCTGTTCGGTACGGATGGTGCCAAATTGGCTATCAAGAAACGTCTGTTGCAGGAGTTCAACCTGCATACCGTCATCCGCTTGCCTGGCAGTGTATTCTCGCCTTATACCTCGATAGCCACCAACATTCTGTTCTTCAATAACGAACGGGCTGACGGTGCTCCAGAGGGTTATGCAACAAAGGAAACTTGGTTCTATCGTATGGATATGCCTGAGGGCTATAAGCATTTCTCTAAGACTCGCCCCATTTTGAACAGTCATTTCGAGGTGGTGAATGCATGGTGGCAGAACCGCCAAGTCTTAGAGGATGGTGAGAAATCACGCTCTTTCACTCCACAGGAGTTGATGGATACGGGTTGCAATTTCGACCAATGTAAGTTCCCCAAGGAAGAGGAAGAAGTGTTGCGCCCTGAAGAGCTGCTGAAACGCTATCATGAGGAGCGCACAGCCCTCGACAGCAAGATTGATGCACAGCTGCGTGAGATAGAAACAATACTGGGCATAGCCCTATAAAAATAAAGAAAGAATATAAACAATCGTTCTTTGACATCGTGGCACAGAATTCATGAGAAATATTTGGTGTTCTCAATTATTTGCCGTACATTTGCAGCAAGAAACACAGATGACGATGAAAGAGAACAAACCATATCCCATCATTGGCGAGGAAGACGGCAGTTGCCTGTCGGCACAGGAACCTGCGGCAGACGCAGCAATTGCCTACAATGAAACGGTTATCCCTGACGATGTGGACTATGCCCGCATCGTCAACGGTGTACTGCAGGTAACTCCCGATATTGAGGAGGAGATTTCCGAAGTGGAGCGTGGCGAGGTGGTTTCAATGGCAGAATTTAAAACCATCTTTTCGCAATGGCTCTGACTATTGAATTCAGTCGGCGCAGTACCAACCAGTTGCAGAAGATTCTTACTTTCTATGATGAGCGCAACGGCAGTGACACCTATAGTCGCCATCTGCTGCGTTGTCTTCTTGAGGAGCTGCAACGTCTGTCGTTAATGCCTACTGCCAGCAGTCCGTCCACGCGACCTGATGTCAGGTTCTTCCACCTGATGGGGTTTACCATCGTCTTTCGCTTTAACACACGAAAGTTGACGGTGCTCAGCATACGCTCATCGGCTCGCAAACCGCTGAAGATTTACAAAATGCCCTGACTTTTTCTGTGCCACGTTGTCCTGGACGCATAACAAATAATGTATATGACTGGACAACAATTAAAGAATTCTATCCTGCAAGAGGCCATTGAAGGCCGTCTTGTGCCTCAAGACCCCAACGATGAGCCCGCATCTGTGTTGCTGGATAAAATCCGCAAGGAGAAAGCAAAACTGGTGAAGGAGGGAAAACTCAAAAAGAAAGACCTCGAAGAAACACCAATCTCCGAGGATGAAAAGCCGTTTAAAGCACCTAATGGATGGGAATGGAAAAGGCTATCAGATCTCGCATTAGATTCTGCTGACGGTCCGTTTGGCAGTAATCTAAAAAGAGAACATTATACAAACGACAAAGAGGTTCGAATTATTCAACTCAGCAACATTGGTGAAGATGGTTGGATTGATAGAAATACCAAATACACGACCTTTGAGCATTTAAAAGTAATATCTCGGAGTGAAGCTTTTGCCGGAGATATTATCATTGCTAAAATGATGCCAGCAGGAAGGGCAATTATATGTCCGTCTAACGATGTAAAATATGTTCTTTCTTCTGATGCTGTAAGATTTGATTTCTACAAAGAGATAGAGAGAAAGTTTCTGTACTATGCAATCAATTCAAAAGTTTTTCTTAATCAAGTATACTCCGAGGTTCAAGGTATTACTAGAGTCAGAACAAGTCTGTCAAAATTGAGAACTTATGTTCTTCCTCTTCCCCCTCTCGCCGAGCAGAAGCGCATTGTGGCAAAGATAGAAGAGTTGCTTCCAAAGGTGGAGGAATATGGAAAGGCACAGGAGGCGCTTGACAAGTTGAATGAGGAACTGCCTGAGCGACTGAAAAAGAGCATCCTGCAAGAGGCCATTCAAGGGCGTTTAGTTCCTCAAGACCCCAACGATGAGCCTGCATCCGTATTGCTTGACAAAATTCGTAAGGAGAAAGCAAAGCTGGTGAAGGAAGGGAAACTCAAAAAGAAAGACCTTGAAGAGACTCCTATCTCAGAGGATGAAAAGCCGTTTGAGATTCCTGAAAGTTGGGAGTGGGTGAGGCTTGGTGTAATATCAACTTATGCTCATACAAAAAAGAAAATAAATGCCGTCAATGCTGCCCCAAATATGTGGGGCCTTGATTTGGAGGACATTGAAAAGGGAGGTAAGTTGTTGTCTCTTAAACTCGTAAGAGAGAGAAAAGCAATAGGAGACAAAACTTTTTTCTCAAAAGGCGATATCCTATATAGTAAACTACGCCCATATTTGCTGAAAATCCTTATTGCGCCTAAAGATGGAATATGTACACCTGAAATTATTCCATTTACATGCTATGGTAATATTAGCAAAGAATATATAGTTGGCTTATTAAAATCTGCGTACGTTGATAATTATATAAATTCAGTTACTTTTGGCATTAAAATGCCTCGTGTTGCAACTGAAACAATGGCTTCACTTATAGTCCCTCTCCCTCCTCTCGCCGAGCAGCACCGCATCGTGGCAAAGATAGAACAACTGATGAAAGAGATTGATAAATTGAAAGCATAAAACAATAAAACGAGAATTAGAACGTAATAATAATAAAGAGACAGAATTATAAGCGTCTTATCGTTTCGCGATACATAAGAATCTGGTAAATTCATTATAGCATAAAGAAGAAACGGTGACGAGTAATGACGCCTATGCTGATACAGCGTAGGGCGGCAAGACTTGTTGCTTTTCTTCGAGGTGCTATACCAGAGCCTTTGTATTGGGCTTCAGGTGACTACCGCCACTACGTTTTCTCTACAGCCCACAACAACAATGACTACTAATGATCATGAGAATATAGAACGAAAGCTGAACCATGTGCTGGATATGGGTAAACGTATCATCGACCTTTATCCCCACATCACCTGTACGGAGCGGGCTGCCCTGTTGTTGGCCATGACAGCTGCAGTAAGGCAGACAGCGGCTAATATGCGCACCGTGGCAGCCCTGCTGAGAAAGAACCTGCTGGACCCTTTTCGCATAGACTATACCGACTTTGCCCGCAAAGTGGAAAATCTGCACAAAATATGGGATGAGGAACTGAAAGGGGCTCCCATCTTTCATAACCTCGATACACAATCGATGCCCATCACCAATCCCAACGACATAGCACTGAAAGAGGATACCGACTACGACCTGACCATCCGCACGGCGGAAGAAGACGGATTTGACTTCTTGGAGACCCGCGTAGGGCTGATGGAGAACGCTCCGCTGATGTGTGAGGCTGTTGACAAGGGACTGGAGCAGATAGGACACACATTGCGTGAGATAGATCATGACTACGAGACCCTAAAGGCAGACAGCGACAGACAGGATAAGCGTCTGAAGGAACTGGAGAGGCAATACGAGGAACTGATGTGGGAGGACGAACTGCAACGGTTTATATCTGACGTGGAGGATTATACTGCAGAAAGTAAAGACAAATCAAAAAAGACCTATCAGCGTTATTTGAACCGGTTGGAAAGAAATGCCACAGACCCCTTGGAGAGAAAAGTGCTGGCAGAACTGAATGACTGGTACCTTGACAATATGAGACCAGCAGCCTTCATCGTAAGAAACAGAGACAAACTGACGTTTGAGGACATTGCCCTGCATTTCCGCTTCAGACGTTGTCGCAGATTGCTGAAGAATCATGTGGAAAGCTTCGACCTGCTGCAGCCTGCCGATGAAGAATACAAGGGGCTCTTTGTGAATCGTGCCTGTCAGGAGCTGGCCTTCCTGCTGGCTACCACCATCGGCACATACGTTGACTTTCGCCATAACTACCAGTATGCCGCCCTGCAAATGGCGATGCAGGATTTAGGACTTGTAAATAACGATGGAAGGAATGGCATACAGATGAGAGAATACATCAACAAAGCCTACCTCAAAAACGATAAACCCATAAAAGACCAGAAGACACTGACAGACTGGACGGGTAAACTCCTGGGCAACATGTTCGGGGCAATGGATGAACGGCACCTGATGGGCAATTATTCGAGGGAGGATTTCGAGAAGATGAAGGACTGCTACTGGCTATGCCTGAGCATCATCAATAAAGTGGTGCAACTGGACTTGCAGGAATTGCAGTTTGCACCCTACCTGCATAAAGAACACGAGAACACACCCAGCATTACTGATTACAAGAATAGCGAGGGGCAGAGCATCATGAAGAGGCTTTCGGTGCTGAAATCTGTCATCAAGAGCGAAAGCGTATTCAGCTGACGGAAAAATAAGGGTAAAATAATACAGAGACTTTCATCCGACGGATGGAAGTCTCTTTGTTTTTCCGTTGTTTGCAGAAATGTACGCTGAACGACGGAAAAGTCCTGAAGTGCTTTTATATATGTCGTACCTTTGCACCGTCGAAACAAGGAAACAGACAACAAGGAGAAGGATAGGAGAAAGGAATAAACTATTTTAATAAATTAAGGTTTAATGGAAAAAACTGTTAGAATTTTGGAGCAGTCGGCACTTTCAACACGAAAGTACACCGACAGGAAGACGGGTCAGGAAAAGGTGATGAACGCTGTTACCTTTAAGCTGACGGATGGTATCGACACGTTCTTGGGCGAGATGACTGGCGAGAGAGCCGTGAACTGTCCGGCGTACGACAAGAACTACTTCTACAGGGTGCAGTGCTCAATGGTGGTGAGAGACTGGATGTCGCAACAGACGGGTGAGCAGATGCAGGCTACCACGATTTATATCGACAAGATTTCAATGGCATGACTTTAGAATTTCTTGAAATTATGGAAGACATGAAAAGTAAAACCCAGACCGTACGCAGGAAACTGGTGGAGAGCTATAAGTCGAACACGCGCCGCTATGACGACGGAACGATAGAGATTGCACCGCAGGAGAAGGGCGAACCCAGTCAGAAGGATGTGAAGAAGGTGGGACGCAGCAAGCGTTATGCCACCACGGGCAAGAACCCGCTGACGTGTATTGAACTGAAGTGTCCCGACAACGTGCCCGACAAGGCGGCTTTCTTCCACAAGGAGCTGGAGAAGCTGACGAAGGACATGCAGATAGAGGAACCGCAGCTGCCGGAGGGGGAATACCTGCTGAACGAGAGCAACGTGAAGGTGCACCTGTCGGCAAAGGAGGGCAAGGTGACTGCCTGGCTTACCTTCGAGGCGAAAGGACTGATAGAAGTAAGGAGAGAGTTGTACAACCTGACAAGCAAGATTGACAAATGTTTTGTTATCAACGAAGCTTCGGTTTGCCAACTGAAGTAGTTACTGCTGAACAGTTCTGGGCGCTGGTCAAGGCGCCCAAAACTGTTGCCCTGGTGAAGGAGGGGCGACAGGCGCTGGCTGCGGGCGACAAGAAGACCTACGACGTGAAGAAGAAGGGGCTGCCGTTTGTGGTTTTTATTGCCACCTACACGGAGACGCTTGCTGAGAAGAGCAAGAAGATGGGGGCTTGGAGAAAACAGGCGGCATGCCAGCTGAACGGCTTGTGCGTGATAGACTTCGACCACATTGACGGCGACGTGCGCAAGGTGTGGGAGGAGGCTTACGGAAGGCTCGCTGACGAGGATAAGCGTCGGGTGCTGCTTGTCTATGTAACACCATCAGGTCACGGACTGAAGGTGGTCTTTATTGCCGACGCTGCTGTGGGCAACCTGATAGACAACCAGAAGGTGTTCTCGGCCAAGCTGGGACTGAACCCTGACGAGGCATGCAAGGATGCGTCAAGGGGCGCGTTTCTGACTACGAGTGACGACATTCTGTTGATTGACGAAGAAAGACTGTTTATGTATGAGAATAAAGAATTTGGTGAGAAATACAACCCGCTGTATCATGCTGGTCATAGCCAGCCTACTCTTCATTTTGCTGCGACTGCTGCTGATGGCGCTGGCGTGGCCTCTGTACAAACTGCTGGAGAAGAGCAACAGGGCGTTTACGACGGTAATGGTGGAGGTGCACAGCCTGCTGAGCCTCTGACGTACAACGGCGTGCCCCTTAGGAACATCATCGAGGCATGGATGGAGGGCAGAGAGCTGACTAACCACCGCCATGACACCCTGGTGGAGCTGACAAGTCAGCTGCGCTATCTGATAGGCAACAACCCTAAGAAGATAGAAGAGGTGGCGAGCCAGCTGCAGTGGGTGAAGGACTTGGCACAAGAGGGCGAGAACGTCAGCGGGACTATCGGCTCCGTCTGTCGGGACTTCCGTCTGAAGGAGTCGATGCCCAAGCCCATGCGACAGGCTCTGGAGAAAGCCGGTGCGGGTATTCAGCCCTCGAACATGAGCCAACGGACCTCCGGTGACGACATCTACGCCACGCTGCCGCTGGACGCATGGGCTGGGGAGTTGCAGGAGATGGCAGCCTATTACCCCTGCATGAAGGAGCTGTTTGTGAATGTGCATCCGTACAAGCTGGCAGCAGTGTGGTTCTCCAGTGCGGCGCTGTTCGGCACGCTGATGACGCGCACGTGGTATCACTTCTGGTATGAGCCCGAGCTGATGCGCCGCCTGAACTACTGCATCTTCATCATCGGCGACCCTGGAGCAGGTAAGAACATCGTTGAGAAGTTCTACAAGAAGATTGCCGACCCGATGATACAGGCTGACAGTTGTCTGATAGATGCCGTAAACCGCTACAAGGAGGGCAGAACGGAACGCTCAACGAGTAGCAAGGCACAGAAGGGCGACGCCCTGAAGCGACCCGTGGTGGGCATCAGGGTGCATCCGGCACGTACGGCAACAGGTGAATTTATTCGCCACATGAATGCAGCTATCGAGACGGTAGAGGGAAGACCGCTGAACCTGCACATGTTCTCGTTCGACGCGGAGCTGGACAACGTGACGAAGCAGAACAAGGGCGGCGACTGGAAAGACCGCGAGATTCTGGAGCTGAAGGCGTTCCACAACGAGGAAGACGGACAGATGTATGCCAATCAGGAGTCGGTAACGGGTATGTTCAACGTCTACTGGAACTTCATCTACACCGGCACACCGTATGCCCTGCACCGCAAGGTGAACCAGCGGAATTTCGGCACGGGTATGAGCACCCGACTGGCGGTAATACCGCTGCCCGACAAGGGTATGGCGACGAGACACCAGCAGGTGACCCCAGCAGCCAACGAGACGCTGCGCACGTGGGCTTACCGACTGGATAAGGTGGAGGGCGAACTGCCCATAGAACCGCTGAACGACGAGACCTACGACTGGCAGACCAGCCACATGGAGATAGCTGAGTTTAACGGCGACAAGGCTGACAGAACGCTCTTGAAACGTATACCTTACTACGGCATCGGCATCTCGCTGCCCTTCATCCTGATGCGTCATTGGGACGAGTGGCAAGAGAAAAAGACGCTGACGATGGACGACAGGGATAAACGCCTGTGCCGACTGGCTATGGAGATTCAGTACCGCTGTCAGCAGTTCTTCTTCGGCGAGATGGCATTCAACTATTTTGCCGACCAGAACAAAGAGTTTGTGGTAAGGAAGCGCAGCACCCGCTACAGTGAGTGTTTCCGCAAACTGCCCGACGAGTTCAATACTCAACAGTTCACCGACGTGTTCGGGTGCTCCCAACCAGCAGCTTCGCGTGCCATCAACCGCTTTCAGAAAGACGGCGCGGTGGAGAAGGTGAAATACGGACTGTATCGGAAAACGGTGAGTGAGTTGCCTTAAGGGCACTCACTTATTCACTTATTCACTTATTCACTTTTGACATTTGACATTTGACATCCTATTGAAAAGAGATTAATGATTAAAAATGAAAGATTAAGATTTTAGGATTGGAGAAACGGAAATTAAAAAAAAGTATTTATTATGGCATTACCAAGAGGAATCAGAAATAACAACCCGCTGAACATACGGCGTTCGAAGGACCAATGGAAGGGGTTGTCGAAAACGCAGAACGACCAAGCGTTCTGCCAGTTTGAAACGCTGGAGTGGGGCTGGCGAGCTGCCTTCTACCTGCTCACCCGCACCTACTACCACAAGTACCGGCTCTACACCATCAGGGGCATCATAAGCCGCTGGGCACCGCAGTGCGAGAACGACACCCGTGCCTACATCGGCAACGTCGTGCGACTGACGGGCATCGACCCCGACGAACCGCTGGGCATCCCGTCGGAAAAACCCTCGCGATGGATCATGGTGGGTATGGCGATGGCGATTCAGGAGAACGGCATCACGTCGATGGACTACTTCGCCATGCTGCGCGGCTGGGAACTGTGTAGGGAAAATAAAAATTAAGAAATAAAAAATAAGAATTAAGAAATAAAAAATAAGAATTTCAGCCATCATCCATGAGGGCTGAACAAACAAAAAGGGAAGCGATTCTTCACGAACAGCTTCCCTTCTTTGAGGAAAATGATAAATATAGATTAAAATTACTAGTTGTGTGCGAGTGCAAAGGTAGTGAAAATATTCAGAAATGCAAGGGTGTTGTCGAAAAAATTCAATAATTTCACTTTGTTTAACATTCGGGGGGGGGGGTAGTTAACGGAGATTAAAGATTAAAGATGAAAAATTAAAGATTAAAGATGAAAGATTAAAATGAGAGAATGAAAAATTTATGATTTGAACGTTCGAAATTTATGATTTGACGTGTGAGATTTACGATTTGAAGTCTGATGGCTGATGCTAAAATTTTTATTTTTTATTTTTTATTTCTTATTTCTTTCAACTCTCAGTTGGAAAAATACCTATTTTTAGGGATTGCACGTTTGTTGAGAACTGCTTACCTTTGCACCTCAAAATAATACGTATGTGCACGAGACTGATACTGACACTCCTGATGACGATGATGGTTGCCTGTGGGGCTAGGGCCCAGCAGCGGGTAAGCATCTCTGGACACGTGTTGGACGACGACAGTCGCAAGCCTGTGGAGTTTGCCTATGTCGCCCTGAAGGAGCAGGGCATCTGGGCTGTTACCGACGCCAAGGGAGCCTTCCACTTCAAGCAGGTGCCGGTGGGAAAGGTGACGGTGACGGTGCAGTGTCTGGGATACGTGACGCGCCAGATGCCGATAAACGTGGCGAAGGACATCACGAAGATGCGCCTCACCATCAAGCCAGAGAACCTGAAGCTGGACGAGGTGACAGTCACGGCACGTCGCAAGCACGACGAGGCAACGACAAGCTACACCATAGACCGTACGGCACTGGAGAACCAGCAGATCATCAACCTGAGCGACATTGACGCACTGCTGCCTGGCGGCAAGACGGTGAACCCGACGCTGATGAACGACAACCGCATGGCACTGCGCAGCGGCACCTCGGAGATGGGTAACGCCTCCTTCGGTACAGCGGTGGAGGTGGACGGCGTGCGACTGAACAACAACGCCACAGCGGGTGAGACGGCAGGCGCCTCGACACGTACCATCAGTACGGCAAACATCGAAAGCGTGGAAATCATCACAGGCATCCCCTCTGTTGAGTATGGCGACCTGTCGAACGGCGTCGTCAAGGTGAACACCCGCAAGGGTAAGTCGCCATTCTTCGTCGAGGGACGCATCAACCAGCATACCCACCAGATAGCCGTCAGCAAAGGCTTCAGCCTGAGCCGGCGGCGCGGCATGCTGAACGCCTCGTTCGAACACGCCCGCTCCTTCAGCGACGCGGCATCGCCACACACCGCCTATCAGCGCAACGTGCTGTCGCTGAACTATCAGAACACCTTCTTCGCCGAGACCACACCGCTGACGCTGAACGTCGGCGTGACAGGCAACGTAGGCGGCTACAACTCGGAGGCTGACCCTGACGAGGAGATGGACGACTACAGCAAGGCGCGCGACAACGTGGTGCGCACACGGCTGGAAGCCAACTGGCTGCTGAACAAGAAGTGGATTACCAACGTGCAGCTGAAAGCCGCCCTGTCGTATGGCGACCAGAAGTCGGAGTCGTACACACACACCACCAACGCCTCGACACAGCCCTACATCCACGCGCTGACGGAGGGCTACCACATAGCCCGCCAGTATGACGACGACCCCAGTGCCGACATCATTCTGAGTCCGACGGGAGCCTGGAACGAGCAGCACTTCGGCAGCAAGGACTGGTATGTGCGCCGATACAACGACTCGAAGCCCCTGAGCTGGGACGTGTCGCTGAAGGGCGAGTGGGCACGTCGCTTCGGCAGCGTGATGAGCAACCTGAAGGTGGGCGTCAACTACACAGGCAGCCGAAACGAGGGGCGCGGCACCTATTATGAGGACATGCGCTACGCGCCGACGTGGCGTGAATACCGCTACGACGCACTGCCCACGCTGCACAACATGGCACTCTATGCCGAAGAGAAGGTGAGCATCCCCACCAGCCGGCTGTCGACCTTCGAGCTGACGGCAGGACTGCGTGACGACATCACCATGATAAGCGGTTCGGACTACGGCACCGTGTCGAGTCTCTCGCCGCGTGTCAACAGCCGCTACATCTTCTGGCGCAACAAGCGCAGGCGCTGGGTGAGCGAACTCACGCTGCATGCAGGCTGGGGCAAGTCGGTGAAGCTGCCCTCCTTCCAGCTGCTATACCCCTCGCCACGCTACTACGACGACCTGGCATTCAGTTCGCCGAGTACTGCCGACAACACGTCGTTCTACGCCTACTACACCTACGTGTCGACACCCCTCTACAACCAGGCGCTGCGCTGGCAGTACACCAACCAGACCGACATCGGCATCGAGATGAAGATAAAGGGAACACGCATCGCCCTCTCGGCCTTCCACCACCGTACCCATCGCCCCTACATGAGCACCACCGTCTATAAGCCCTTCGCCTATAAATACACGCCCCCCAAGTCGCTCGACAACGTGGGAATAGCGTCAGCCAACAGGGAGTATCACATAGACCCCAAAACGGGTGTGGTCAGCGTGAGCGACAAGACAGGGGTGCAGGACGCCGTGACGCTGGCATACAACGAGCGCCGCACGTTCCAGACCAACACGCTCTACGACAACGGCTCGGCAGTGGACCGCTACGGACTGGAGTGGATGATAGACTTCCAGCAGATACGTGCCCTGCGCACTGCCATAAGGCTGGACGGCAACTACTATTATTATAAAGGTGTAGACGAGAAACTCGTTGCCGACGTACCCTTCGGCAACATGACGATGGCTGACGGACAGCCGTATAAGTACGTGGGCTACTACATTGGCGGCGCATCAGTGGGCAACGGCTCGCTGACGAAGAAACTCAACCTGAATACGACGCTGACGACCCACATCCCCAAGATACGACTCATCGTGACACTGCGACTGGAGGCCACCTTCTACAGCTACAGCCGCCGACTGTCAGAGCTGAGCGACGGCACACGGGGCTACGTGCTGGCCGACAAGGGCGACTATACAGGGACACCCTACGACGGCAGCGGCGAGAACCAGAACGTAGCGGTATATCCCGTCTACTATTCGTCGTGGGAGAATCCTGACGAGCGCATCCCCTTCGCCGAGAAGTTCCTGTGGGCAAAAGACAACGACCCCACGCTGTATAACGAACTGTCGAAGATGGTGGTGAAGACCAACTACGCCTACGTCATGAATCCTGACCGGCTGTCGGCCTACTATTCTGCCAACCTCAGCGTGACGAAGGAGATAGGCGACCACGTGACGGTGTCGTTCTATGCCAACAACTTCTTCAACACCATGCGCAAGGTGCACTCGTCGCAGACCGACCGCGAGACGTCACTCTTCGGAAGCGGCTACGTGCCCAGCTTCTACTACGGACTGTCGTTGAAACTGAAGATATAACCACATACACATCAGACGCGAAAATATGAAGAGACTGCTATACATCATCATCCTGCTCAGCACGCTGACAGCATGCAGCTATGACGAAGACATCGCACTGTGCGACGTCACCGTACAGCTGGTTTACCCTGAGGGCAGCATCGAACCCTATGAGGGGGCTCGCGTGGAGTTCAAGGACGCTGCCGCCTCCGTCTATGTCGCCCAGACCGACGCCACAGGACGAGCCCGCTTCCGTGTGCCGGCAGGCATCTACGAGGCGAGCAGCAGCAACAGCTATCTGGACCAGTCGACTGACACCTGGTGGCAGTACAACTTCAACGGGGTGCTGAGTCGGCAGCTCGTCAGCAACACGCAGCAGAACCAGCTAAGGCTGGAGCTGAAGATGTCGCGCAAGAGAGTAGTACACTAGTTCGTTTTTAACCACATAATATTTTTTAATCACATAAAAAAGTAATTGAGTTTATGAAGAAAAGAAGTTTAATCACACAGATGGTCCTGGGCATCATGCTCCTGCTGCCAGCAGCGATGCAGGCTCAAGGGATGACGGAGGTGCAGTATCTTGTGCTGACCGAGACCGACGGTACCATCAGCAAGTTTGCACTCAGCGACGGACCTGTGCTCACCTACAAGGGTGGCAACGTCGTCGTGACATGCGGAGAGCAGGCTGTCGAGACCAGCATGGATGCCGTCGCCTCCTGCACGTTCAACAGCGAACGGGTGTCGACAGGTATTGAAACCATTGCACAGGGCACCCAGGGCGAACAGTCGTCGTTTGCCTTCGGCACCGCTTCGTTCGAGGGAATGAAGGCAGGTGGCAAGGTCGTCGTCTATACCCTGGACGGCAAGGCCGTAGCCACTACCACTGCCGATGCCGAGGGACGCGCCAGCGTGTCGCTGGCAGGACTGCAGCGTGGCGTCTATATCCTGCGTACGCCAAGCAAGAGTTATAAAATCAACAAGTAAACAACAATCTTAATTTTAACAAGCAACAGTCATGAAGAAAAATATACTTTCACTGCTGGTGATGCTCGCCGTAGCTACCAGCGCCAACGCACAGACCTGGAAGATGGTCATCACCAAAGCCAACGGTGCCACACAGGAGTTGTACACCTCGGAAATCAAGGACATACAGTATGTCAAGGAAGTCAAGGAAGACCAAAACGTAGACCAGATCGTCATCAAGGAACTGTACAACGGCGGCTGCACCAAGGAGGACGGCAAGTCCTTCCAGTTCGACAAGGGTGTCATCCTGTATAACAACTGTCCGCAGAAGGCCGTCATCAACAACCTGTGCTTCGGCATATGCTCGCCCTCTAATGCACAGGCTAACAACAAGAACTACGGAACCGATGGTAAACTGACCTACGAGGCTGAGGGCTTCATTCCCGTCTGGCACGGCATCTGGTACTTCCCCAGCGCACTGGAGATAGAGCCTTACTCGCAGGTGGTGGTAAACATCTGTGGTGCCATCGACAACACGCAGACGGTGCCCAACTCGGTAAACTATGCCAATGCAGACTACTATGCCATGTACGACCCAGAGAGCGGCTATAACAACTCCAACTATTATCCCACACCCTCGGAACTCATTCCGACCTCTCACTACCTGAAAGCCGTTGAGCTGGGAATGGGAAACGGCTGGACCATGAGTGTGTCGTCACCAGCGCTGGTCATCTTCCAGGTGAAGGACAACACTCCGCTGGAGTATGCCACCAACACCGCTAACCAGTGGTATGACGGCGGCAACGTGGGCTCTCAGGTGTATACTTGCGTCAAGGTGCCCAACGAGTGGATAATCGACGGCGTCGAGGTCTTCGCCAGCGGCTATAAGGATACCTGCGTGAAGCGTCTGACCAGCGACGTCGACGGTGGCTACGTGTGGCTGACAAACTATCAGGGACACTCGCTCTACCGTAACGTAGACAAGACGGCTACAGAAGCCCTGACGGAGAATGCCGGCAAACTGGTGTATAACTACGCACTGGGTGTTGACGACAGCACCGACCCCAGCGGCATTGACGCTGAGGCGAGCACGAAGAACGGTGCCCACATCGTCTATCAGGACACCAACAACTCGACCGCTGACTTCCACGAGCGCCAGCGCTTCTCACTAAAGTAAACACGATGTCTGACACGAAGTAAAATGTAGAACGGGAACGATATGAAACAAGGTTTAACCATCCTCATCTGTTGTCTCTGCCTGAACCTCGCGGCTCAGACGGACCAGCCTGACTCTACGTTGCTTCGTGACTTTCGGTTCGTCAAACATTCCGACCCGTGGCTCACGAGTCGGAATGCTGCCGGACTGACGCATTACCATACACAAAACATCGCTGAGGCTGAGGCGTATGTCGCCTTCGCAAGAGGCGAACTGGCAGACTACTACCAGTCGCCTAAGGTGCTGCAGGCAGGAGCTGGCGTAGAAGCCTTCTACCGCATCAACCGCCGTACGGTGGTCTATGGACAGGTGAACTACGACAACTTCTCAGGACGCGACATGACAGGGTCGGCCTTCATCATGCCTGTAAGGAACCCCTTCGACATCGTGGAGGACTCGCTGACAAATGCCGGCACCAAGCATCGTGACACCTATCAGCTGAAAGGTGCGGTGGGCATCGACTTGGGACATGGCGTCAGCGTCGGACTCAGACTAGACTATACTGCTGCTAACTATGCCAAATACAAGGACCTGCGCCACAAGAACAAACTCATGGACCTCGTCTTCTCGGCAGGTGCCAGTTGGATGCCTGTCAGTTGGCTGACAATCGGTGCCGACTACTTCTATCACCGACAGACGGAGAGTGTCACCTTCAGCCTCTATGGACGTGACGACAAGGTGTATAAATCGATGATCAGCTACGGACCGTTCATCGGAAAGGTGGAGCAGCTGGGAAATTCAGGACTGACGGACAAGACACGCGAGATGCCTCTCGTTGACGACATCAACGGGGTGGGGGTGCAGTTGTCTGCCGACCTCATGCCACAGCTGACGTTCTACAATGCTTTCTCCTACTGTCACCGCAAAGGGTATTACGGCAGAAAGTCACCTTACACCATTACCTATACCAACCACGCCTCCGACAGCTATCAGTATCAGGGACAGCTGACGCTGAACACGACGTCGGCACGCCACCAGCTGGCATTCACCCTGGACGTGGAGAATCTGGAGAACAACATGCAGAGCTACCGTGAACTGCGCGACCAGAACGACGTCACCTATTACGAATACTATGACCCCGTCAAGACGGTCAACCGTCTCTGGATAGACTGGGACATCACCTATACAGGACATTTCGGCATTCGGCATGAGTTGCCGAAATGGACCGTCACAGCTGCGCTGGTAAGTCATCAGCGTAAGCAGACGGCTTACTTCTACCCCTATCTGCGACGTCAGAACTTGCGACAGACGGAGTGTCGTCTGCAGGGTGAACGAAACATCGTGCTGCGCAGTGGTGTGCTCTCTGTCGCTGCTACTGTTGCCTTTGCAAAGGGTAGCGGCGAACCTTACGAAGACGCTACGATGGCACTGCCCAGCGACAAGCAGAAAGCACCCGACTCGATGGATGCCTTCCTCTATCAGGAATACCACCTCATGACGGCACCCCAATATACCCTTGGCGTGCAGGCTAAATATGCCTTCCGATTTCCTGGTACACGCCTGCTGACACACGTGCGTGGAGCTGTGGAACACAGGAAAGCCAACACCCAGTATAATGACTATTGCGGACGGGACCGTACCAGCGGCATACTGGCCGTTGGTTGCACGTTCTGAAGGTGAGGACGACAGAAATGCGACCCCTATATACAAGATTATAACAGATAAAACAACATGATGATGAGAAAACTTCTGACAAGTGTGCTGCTGCTGACGGCTTCGCTGACGCTGGCGGCTCAGCCACTGAAACAAGACCCTGCCATCAGGAAGGGTAAGTTGAAAAACGGCATGACGTATTACATCCGCCATAATGCCAAGGAGGCAGGAATAGCTGACTTCTATATTGCACAGCAGGTGGGTAGCATCCTGGAGGAACCCCGTCAGCGCGGCTTGGCTCACTTCTTGGAGCACATGGCGTTTAACGGTACGAAACACTTCCCTGGAAAGGGCAAGCAACTGGGCATCGTACCCTGGTGTGAAACCATCGGCGTGAAGTTTGGCGCCAACCTTAACGCATATACCAGCATCGACGAGACGGTGTATAACATCTCGGCAGTACCCCTGAAGCGAGAAGGCATCGTGGACTCGTGTCTGCTCATACTGCATGACTGGAGCCACTACCTACTGCTGGAGGACAAAGAGATAGACAAGGAGCGTGGCGTCATTCATGAGGAGTGGCGTACGCGTCGTGCCGGCAAAGCCGTCAGCCGACTGATGGAACTGGCAGCTCCCAAGATATATAAAGGTACGAAGTACGAGGACTGCATGCCGATTGGTTCGATGGACATCGTCGACAACTTCCCCTATAACGACTTGCGCGACTATTACAAGAAGTGGTATCGTCCTGACCTGCAGGCTGTCATCGTGGTGGGTGACATCGATGTGGACAAGATGGAGAAGAAAATCAAGAAAGTGTTCTCTGCCATCCCCATGCCTAAGAATGCTGCTCGGCGTGAGTACTATCCTGTCAACGACAACGACACGATGATTGTCGACATTGAACGTGACAAGGAACAACCCATCGTGTTGGTGCACCTCTACCAGAAGCGCGAGGCTACACCCGACAGCGAGAAGAACGACGAGAAGTATGTGCGTGGCGACTATAAAGACTTCCTCATCCGCACCATGCTCAACGACCGTCTGGCAGAGCTGCGACAGCAGGCTAATCCGCCGTTCCAGAGCGCTACTGCCCGTTCGAGCAGCTTCTTCATCAGCAAGACGAAGGATGCCTTCTCGATGTCAATCAGTGCCAAGGAGAAAAACATACTGGGTGGCATCATTGCCGCTGTCGGCGTTGCCGAACAGGCTCGTCAGCATGGTTTCACTGAGGCAGAGCTGCAGCGTGCCAAAGCCTTGAAACTGAACCACGACGAACGAAAGCTGCGTGAGCGGGACGACCGACGTAACTCCAGATTTGTGGGGGCCTGCATGCGCAACTTCCTGGATAACGAACCGCTGATGGCTATCGAGGACCAGGTGGAACTGACACGCAAGTTCGACCGCGAGGTAACACTGCAGGAGGTCAACAAAGCCGTCAAGGAACTCATCACCGACAAGAACCAGGTGTTGGTGGTTTATGCTCCTGACAAGGAGGGACTGCTGCTACCCACCGAACAACAGCTGACCAACGTCATCGAGGCTACACAGCAGTTGCAGTATGCTCCCTACGTGGAGAAGGGGGTTGTGAAAGACCTTACCGCTTACCTCTCACCCCTTGCTAACAAGAAGGGTTCCATCGTCAGCGAGCAGCCCTATCGTCACGGCTTCACGGAATATACCCTGTCGAACGGTCTGAAGGTGTACGCCAAGAAGACCGACTATGCCAAGGATGCTGTGTCGCTTACCCTGCGTGGCGAAGGCGGCACGTCACTCTATACCGATGCCGACATTCCTAACTTCAACCTCATCAGCAGTGCCATTGCCGATGCCGGTGTGGCTGAATTCGATGCGATAACCCTGCGCAAGATGCTGACAGGAAAATCGGTACGCGTACAACCGTCGGTAGGCTCGCGTGGGCAGAGCATCAGCGGTGGCGTCAGCGTGAAGGACATGGAGACGCTGTTCCAGTTGGTACACCTCTACTTCACACAGCCACGTCGTGACACGGTGGCCTTCCAGAGTCTCATCAACCGCACACATGCCTTCCTCACCAACCGTAACGCTTCGCCACAGGTTGACTACAACGACAGCATACGTGCCATTCTCTATGGTCACCATCCGCGTCTGGAACCTGTCACACAAGCAACACTCGCCAAGGCAAACTACGAACGTATCTTCCAGATATACAAGGAGCGCTTCAGCGATGCCTCGGGCTTCAAGGCTGTTGTCATCGGAAACTATGACGAACAGCAGCTGAAGGATGCCATGTGTACCTATCTGGCTACGCTGCCCTCAACGCACAAGGGCGAACAGACCAACTGGAGCAACGTGCCACGCATCGTAAAAGGTGACTTTGCACGTACCTTCAAGAAGAAGATGGCAACGCCGCTGGCGAATGTCAGCATCTACTATACTGCCGACGTGCCCTTCACACCACAGAGCGACTTGGAACTGGACTTCCTGACGCGTGTGCTGAAGATAGCGTATACCGATAGCGTTCGCGAGGAGAAAGGCGGCACCTATGGCGTCGGCGTCAGCTTCGAACTGGATAAGGACGACCAGCCTAACACGACGGTACGCATCTCGTATAATGCTGACCCCTCACGCTACGAGGAACTGAACCCCATTGTCTATGAACAGCTTGCGTTGATAGCCAAGAACGGTCCTTCTGAGTCGTCGATGCAGAAAATCAAGGAGTACCTTGTCAAGCAGTATCAGCAGATCGTCATCACCAACGACTACTGGAACTACATCATCTGGCATGAACTGGACGATGACGCTGACTTCGACAAGAACTATTGTGAGATGGTACGACAGATGACACCACAGCAAGTTCAACAGATGGCACAACGACTGCTGGATGCCAAGCGACGCATCGAGGTGACGATGCTGTCGGAGTAATGGGCAAAACGCATGGAAAACGTCAATCCCCTGTTCCTGACGAACAGGGGATTGACGTATATTAGCGGTAACGTTATGCGTCGGCGAACGTCATGCCGTCGTCAAGGGTAATCGTCAGCTTCGTGTAGGTGCTGTGGAAATCGTTCTGCAAACGCTCCAGATAGCGACGGCACTCCCATTGGCACATGGGCAGGTCGTGTAGCAGGTAGTTGCCGCACGACTCAGGCTGGGTGGCAGGTACCGCTGTCTGCGTGAGAATCCATTGCAGACACGCGATGGTAAGCTGGCGCATGTCCTCAACGGTGTAAGCACCTGTCATGATGATATACATCCCCGTCAGACAACCCATGGGTCCGACATAAACCACGTCGTCCTTGGCGGCTGAGTTGCGAAACCACGTTGCCATCAGGTGTTCGAGACTATGCATGGCGGAAGGCGCTACAGCAGGCTCCTTGTTAGGCTCCGTGATGCGCAGGTCGAAGGTGGTGAAACCCTTGTCTTCGCGTGAGACGTAGATGCCAGGCTTCAGATGGGTGTGGTCGATGGTGAAACTTTTGATGACTTCCATAACTTATAGCAAGCTTTCTACAAATGTCTTGGTGACGTGGAAGGAGTGTGCAGCGACGGTATCCCAGAAGTTGTGGTACTGAGAAGCGTCAGTATCATGAAGCGGCATGTCGCTGACGACACGGAACGAGATGAAAGGTACGTTGTTGATGTAGCATGTCTGGGCAATGGCACACGACTCCATATCGACGGCTTTGGCATCGGGAAACTTCTCGATGATGCTAGCCATCTTGTCCTTAGTGTCAACGAACCAGTCGCCAGTGACGATGAGTCCTGGGACGATGCGTACCTCAGGGGTAGAGAGTGCCAACGCCTTCTCCAGCAGTTCTGGGGCAGGCTTGTAGCGTGCAGG
>Ga0247609_10001695_pt1 | contig 25326 bp, 38 predicted proteins | sample 172DNAGHGlowgp2_FD_193487 | JGI IMG/M metagenome (GOLD analysis project Ga0247609, IMG submission 193487) | Sheep rumen microbial communities from Palmerston North, Manawatu-Wanganui, New Zealand - 1728 DNA GHGlow gp2 | ecosystem: Host-associated > Mammals > Digestive system > Stomach > Rumen ...
CTTGTGCCTTTGACGGTTCAAACACTTGGTATAACGATAACAGAATCAATCATGAAAGAGCCTACGCAGATAACGTAATAGCATGGCAAGAAAACCCCGAACCATACAAGCCAGAGAAAGGTGGTGAGTGAATGGACGACTTAATCAGCAAACAAAAGGTTCTTAACACGCTTGACTTTGCGGACAACGCACTTGACGAGGAAAGAACAGTTGAGAACTACAAGGAACTGTTGACGGAATGTATTAAGGTGTTATCGAGCGATTCGGAATATCCGAACAAGTGCGATGACTTAATCAGCAGACAGGCGGTTATGGAGTGCTTTAAAAAGTGGCGTCCTTATATGGCTACAAGGCTTTGTGAGTTTGAAAAAGAATTAACCGCTATTCCGTCCGTAGAGAACAAGGGAGAGTGGATTCCTGTTTCCGAGAGGTTGCCAGAAAATAACAAGAATGTGTTGGCAACGGACGGATTAGATGTTTTCATAGCGTGGCATAATCCCGAAAAGGAAAAGTGGTACAGTTTTGATGAACTATTCGATGAACAATATCCGATTCTTGCGTGGCAACTTTTACCAGAACCATGGGAGGGGGAAAAGGAAAATGGGTGACTGGAGCGACAATCTGGAATATGAGCAAAGAGAATACTACGGACATTTTTATGATCCCGACAGGGAAGAAGAAACCGAAGAAGAGAACGGAGACTTAATCAGCAGAAAATCATTGCTTAACAAGATAGACGCTTATGTCGTTGGTTCACAGGATAAAGAGTTTATCTGCAAACTGATAAAGGAAATTCCGCCCGTAGAGAACAAGGGAGAGTGGATTTCTGTTACAGAAAAACTTCCCAAAGACCATGAAGAAGTATTGATTTATCTATCCTCAAGCCGAATAACAATAGGCTTATACAATAGCCACGTATTACCTCTTGCTCCATATAAACCGATTGGATGGGGAGTTAATGCACAGACAGCGGTACATAATTTTTGTAGTGATGATGTGGTTGCATGGATGCCTTTACCAAGTCCGTGGAAAGGAGAATGAATGGAACTACTTGAAATAATCCTAATCGCATTAGCCTGTCCGTTAGCATTACCACTTGTGACGGAAGAAAGTGAGAACAAGGAATGACAAAACTATTTTTGAGTTTAGAAGATGCCGTTTTAGTGGCTACAAGAGAGTTTAATATTGACCCACAGTTAGCAAGGCAAGAGTTTGAGCAAAAATGCTACGCCACAGACAAAGCATATGAGATTGGCTATCATCACGGACTTTACGATGCGATAGAAGCAATCAAGGACAAACACAGGAAAGAGAGGATAAATGAGAATACATAACGACCAATCAAAGTTTGGACGCATCCCAGACCCACCCGAACCGCCTTCTGATGAATGGTTTGAGGAGCATTGCCCGAGATGCAAGCATAACCATGAGTGGGAAGAGAACGGCAAGATATACGCTGAATGTACGCAAGGGGGATGCACAGGGTTTGTTGAGAGAGAGGATGAAAGGAGATAAGAAATGAAATTATCAGTCATTGTACCGTGTTATAACTCGGGAAAGTACCTCGACAGACTTCTCAGGTCAATTTACAAGCAGAAATACGACTGCGAGGTAATTCTTGCCGATGATCATTCCACGGAACCATATGACGATGTAGTTGACAGATGGAAAGATAAGCTGCGAATTGTAAGGACCCAAACTGAATACAACTGCTGCCCCGGCAATACGAGACAAGCCGGATATGATGCTTCCAGTGGTGAATGGGTAACATTTGCAGACCATGATGATGCGTTTTATCCCGGAGCATTCCAAAAAGTGTTCAGTGAAGCTAAAAAACACGACCTCGAAGTTATCCACACAGATTTTGACGAAGTAGATCCGAAAACAGAGAAGCCTTTGCGGAGTCACCACAACGCTGCAGGATGGACTCACGGAAAGTTCTTCAAGCGGTCTTTCTGGGAAAGGCATCATCTGAGATACAAAAAGGATCTGTTAAGCCACGAAGATATTTATATGAGTTCATTGGTATCGTGCTGCCTTGCACTGGATGACAAACAGTTTCTTTATATCCCAGTCAAAACATATATGTGGACAGCTCATCCTGAATCGGTATCGAGATCAGAGCAAGGCCTATTCATTGAACATCACTTTGAGGAATATCTTGAGTCCAGTGGGTATGTATTCACGGAATTTTATAAAAATCACCCTGCTCTATCGGATTTCACAAAAGAAAAAGCCCTTGCCGTGATCCTGGTTGCATACTTCTACCACATGGGAATCATCTTCAGGAATGCCCGGAAAGGAGTTAATCCTGACATAGCGGTATATGTGACCAAGTACATTCAGGAAGTGAAAAGCCTTTACGGAATGACCAACGATGATATCTTGGAATATTCTGCTGGCAATGAAGGAAAATTTTATTGGTCCTGCATGATATCCGCTGAGATAGCCACTGGCCCATATATCCCGATGATGACACTTCAACAGTATTTAAGTCTTGTAGGAGGTGAAGAATGACCGCTAAAGAATATCTTAATCAGATCCATAAACTTGAGAGGTCGGCTCTTCGCATTGCAGAACAGATTGAATATCTTGAATCAAAGTTCGGGTATCATCCACTGCAGCTTGATGATTCAGGCGGAAGTCACGGAACACCTGATGAAGATATAATGGCTGACATTCTCGGAGAAGTCACAGAGTTGGAAGTTGAACTTAAACGGAAGATGCTTGATTATGCCAAACGAAAGAAAGAAGCCATTGAACTGATAGAGCAGATCCCGAAGGAAACATACAAAGATTTGCTTATTAAGCGGTATATTGAAGTGAACCGTGCTCACCCGGATCGGCTTAAATCCTTCGAGATGATATCTGTTGAAATGGGTTACTCTTTTAACTCCATGAAAAAGATGCACTCCCGGGCTTTGAAAGAATTTGACAGAATATATAAAGTGTCTACCCAAAGTCACCAAAAAAAGGTTTAATATGATAGTGTGCAAATCTGAAGAGTAAATCATTTGGAACCCTCACTAAGAAAAGGGCATCGCAAGAGCGGTGCTCTTTTTATATGTTCATATGGCTGAAAAGAAAACTACAACCAAACGAAGAATAGACCGGCAGGGGTCGTTTAATACGGAGTTCTTGAAGAACAAGAAGAAAATATTGGCCACCCAGTCCGTATGTGCCATATGTGGCAAGCCCATCGACATGACCCTAAAAGGCAGTGATCCAATGGGCCCGACAGTTGACCACATAGTTCCCATCGACAAAGGCGGTCATCCCTCGGACATAAGCAATTTGCAATTAGCCCACCGGGTATGCAACCTGAAGAAGTCCAACAAGTTGCCTTCAGGCACTTCTGGAACTGCAAAAGCAAATTTAACAGTCCCCAACAACCTATTACCACAGGAGACGGATTGGTCATTGTATCGGGCCAAGCCATAGGGGGTGTACCACCCTCCCCCGGGGCTCGATTTACCTTCCCCGCCGTCCTGCTAAAATTTTTCCCAAAATTGTGGATAACTTCCCGTAAGCAAGAAAAGGAATCAAAGAAATGGCTGAACTGTTAGGCATCGAATACCTGAGAAAGAAACTGAATAAGGTGCGCAAGCGTGTACTTACAAGGTATGCGTATTATGACATGAAAAAGGCTGTGGAAGGGTATCAGCTTGTCATTCCGAATAAGTTTAAATACCTTGCGACCATATTAGGCTGGTGTGGAACAGCAACGGACTCGATGGCTGACAGGTTGGTTTTTCATGGGTTCAGGAATGATAGTTTTGACCTGAATGAGATATTCTCCATGAATAACCCTGATATAATGTCAGATTCCGCAATCCTTGCAGCTTGCATCGGATCTTGCAGCTTTATTTATATCTCCCCCGATTCCAACGGATATCCGAGGCTGCAGGTGATTGACGGATCTAATGCCACAGGAGCTTTAGATCCTATTACGAATCTGCTTACGGAAGGTTATGCAGTGCTTGAGAGGGACCCGAACAGCCAGAAGCCGACACTCGAAGCGTATTTCCTTCCTGGCACGACAACTTTTTACCGTGATAAGGAAGTTGTTAGGATTATGGAGCGGCCTAATGTACCTTATCCTCTGCTTGTGCCTATCATCTATCGTCCTGATGCGACAAGGCCTTTCGGTCATAGTAGGATATCCAGGGCGTGCATGGCAATCCAGCAGGAAGCAATGAGAACTCTTCAGCGTTCAGAAGTAAGTGCGGAGTTTTATTCATTCCCACAGAGGTATGTAATAGGACTCTCACCCGAAACTGAATTAGATTCATATAAAGCAACAATATCGTCTTATCTGTCGTTCACGGAAGCTGATGACGGAACCAAGCCTGCACTTGGACAGTTTGCTCAAATGTCAATGCAGCCGTTCACGGATCAGATAAGAATGCTTGCAAGTTTGTTTGCGGGCGAGACTGGATTAACATTGGATGACCTCGGCTTTGTAGCCGATAACCCATCAAGCGTGGAAGCTATCAAGGCATCACATGAGAGATTGAGGCTGACCGCACGGAAAGCTCAAAGAACGTTTGGAAGCGGATTCCTTAATGCCGGATATCTTGCCGCTTGTCTGAGGGATGATTTCAATTATGAACGGCTCGCCCTCTATCAAGAAAAGCCTGTTTGGGGTCCTCTGTTCGAGCCTGATATATCAGCACTCGGAATGATAGGCGATGCGATACTCAAACTTAATCAGGCTGTTCCGGGCATGATAGATGACAATGTTATATACGACCTCACAGGAATAGAGAATGAGTGATATAGTTCCCGAGCTTGAAACAATTTTATCCGAAACCTTTGCAAATCTGTGTATGACGGACAGTAAGCTGAAAAGACTGCAGAGGACTATGACCGCAGAGGGTGCATCACTTTATGCGGCACGGCTCGGAGAACTTGCTGGGAAGGCTATACAGTCGACTTTGACGGAAGATGTGCTTCCTGACGGAAGATTATATTACAACATAGTCGAGCGGCTTGTAATGCCGATGATGGAACGGAACTTCGGGACTATAACCGAACAGTCAACTATCGTTCAGCAGGTCCTTGATGAAGCGGATGGAATCGGAATCAAGCCGATCGCTCCGAAATTCAATGCCGAAAGGTTTGAAAACATTATCGGAGCGGCATCTTCAGACCAGTTGACATACGCAGAGGGGATTAAATTCCTCGGAGAACCCATAGTAAACGCTTCGCAGTGCATTTATGACGATTTTATTGATGAAAATGCCAGATTTCGTCAAAATGCGGGTTTAAAATGTACGATTATCCGCATTCCTGAGTCGGGATGCTGCGAGTGGTGCCGTGATATGTCGGGTTCATTTGAATACGGAACCGAACCGAAGGATATTTACCGCAGACACGACCGCTGCCGTTGCACAGTTACCTTTAAGAGTGAAAAGTACAGTCAGAATGTATGGACTCGCAGAACTTGGACAGGTGAAGATAAGATTGCAGAACGTGAGACAGTTGGTCGGGAGCTTGTCGGAAGGCTCACAAGTGCTGAACGCAGGGCAAGACGTATAGAACTGAACGAAAGGGTACGGAGTGGACAGGGAAGATAACCAAAACCCAACAAAAGAACTGACACTTGAATATAAGAACTCATACGGCGAAGAAGCCTGCGGTCTTTATGCGGAAACTGGTCGAGAGGTTCAGGAGTGGCAGAAACGGCTTGTTGATAAGATATTAGCTGTCAACGATGAGGGGCTATGGGTTCATACAAAATTTGGTTATTCCGTGCCAAGGCGAAATGGCAAAAACGAAGTAATTGCTATTCGTGAGATATATGGCCTTGAACACGCTGAACACATCCTACATACGGCACATAGAACTTCTACATCTTCTGCAGCGTTTAACAGGCTTATAAAGCTGATGAAACTCGCAGGATATACCGAGAGATTAAGACGAAGTAAAGAACCGCTCGGAGAAATGGAGTTCCTGGTCAACCGTACACATGGGTTTGAATCAATTGAACTTTACAACGAAGGGCACATATCCTTCAGGACAAGGACAGACTCTGGCGGACTCGGTGAGGGCTTCGACCTTCTGATCATAGATGAGGCCCAAGAGTATACAGACTCACAGGCTACGGCTTTAAAATACACGGTATCTGACTCGAAGAATCCACAGACAATATTCTGTGGGACTCCACCGACAGCAGTTTCGGGCGGAACAGTCTTTGTTAAGATGCGAGACAAGGCCCTTGCCGGAGAAAGTGAAAACACAGGCTGGGCTGAATGGTCAGTGGTTGAAATGACCGATGTGCATGACCGTGAAGCATGGTACCGAATGAATCCGAGCTTTGGGACCATCATAAGCGAGAGGTCAATTGCTGATGAAGTCGGAGATGATGACCTTGATTTCAACATCCAGCGACTCGGCTATTGGATCCGATACAACCTTAAGTCGGTAATAAGTGAGAAGCAGTGGAAAGAACTCACGCTGGAAAAGCCACCTGAAGCCGTTGGCAAGATTCATGTCGGAATAAAATACGGCAAGGACGGCCACAACGTATCAATGAGCATTGCCGTCAAGTGTAAAGATGGCAGAGATTTTGTATCAGGCATCGGATGTCAGAACTTCCGAAACGGATCCGATTGGATTATCAATTGGCTTGCAAAAGCAGACCCGGCAAGAGTGGTCGTTGACGGAATGAATGGTCAGCAACTACTCACCAAGGCTATGGCAGAAGCAAGGCTGAAAAAACCTATCCTTCCGACTGTTAAGGAAATTATAACGGCGAATGCGATGTTTGAGCAGATGCTCATTAACAAAGAAATCTGTCACAGAGACCAGCCAGCACTTACTCAGTCAGTGAGCAACTGTGATCATAGAGCCATTGGTTCAAACGGCGGATTTGGTTATAAATCCATCAAAGATTCCGTTGATGTATCACTCATGGAGTCAATGATCCTTGCTCTTTGGTCTTTGGAGACACAAAAAGCCGTAAGGCAACAGGTAAATTATTAAGGCATCCGAAAGGGTGCTTTTTTAATACAAAAATTTACGCAACTGTGCGGAAAAACAGGGAGGACACAAAATGGACGAAAATAATTTTGAACCAATCACGACTCAGGAGGACTTTACAGCACGAATCGAACCTATCATCAAGGACCGAGTGGCAAGAGCACAGGAGACTGCATCAAAGAAGTATGCGGATTATGATTCTCTGAAGGCAAAAGTCACGGAACTCACCAAGGTGAACGAGGAACTTGCAGAACAGGTGAAATCTGTAGCTGAGAAGGACACCGAAATTGAAGCACTCAAACTTCAGAATGCAAAATACGAGACGGACTCGGCAAAAACCCGAATTGCATTAGAGAAGAAAATCCCCACGGAATACTGGAAGTATATTACAGGTTCCAACGAAGAAGAGATTACTGCTTCGGCTGACGGAGTGCTTAAGGATTGGGGAACAAAACAGAACGCAGACATCCCACTTGCATCGGCAGAAACTAAATCTGCAGATGACAAGAAGGAACTTATGAGAGAGACCCTTAGAGGTCTTAATTTAGGAGGTTAATTATTATGGCAGACGCAAACACTGTAAAAGCAGGTAGCCTTTTCGATCCTGAACTCGTTAAAGAAATGTTTTCCAAGGTTGGCGGACATTCATCTGTTGCCAAGCTTGCAAATCAGGTTCCCGTTGCATTTTCCGGCAACGAGTACATGACCTTCTCACTCGACAACGAGATTTCCATCGTTGGTGAGTCTGGTGCAAAGCCTGCAGGCGGCGCAACTATTAGTCCTGTTACCGTAAAGCCCCTCAAGGTTGTTTATCAGGCAAGAATTACCGATGAGTTCATTAAGTGCTCTGAGGAGAAGCAGCTTTCTTACCTTGAGACTTTCGCAGAGGGATTTGCAAAGAAGATTGCTCGTGGCCTTGATATCATGGTATTCCACGGACTTAATCCTGCAACTTCTTCCGCATCAGCAGCAATCGGAACCAACAGCTTCGATACCTGCACTGCAGTATCAACCGTAGCATTCTCCACTGCTGATTATGAAGCACTGATCACCGGCGGCGTAAATGCACTTGCATCTCAGTATGACTGCAATGGTATTGCAATCAGCAAGTCTTATGCTGCAGATCTCGCTGGAATCACCCTCAATGGCGGACAGAGACCTTACGAAGCATTCATGTGGGGCGGAAATCCTGGTGCAATCAGAGGAATTGCTTGTGATGTCAACGACACTGTTGCCGTCAGTGCAAGCACCGCAGTATCTAATTACTGCTACCTCGGTGACTTCCAGAACGCATTCAAGTGGGGCTATGCAGAGCAGATTCCTCTTGAGGTTATCCAGTATGGTAATCCTGATGGTGGAGCCCTTGATCTTAAGCAGGCTAACGAGGTTCTTCTCCGCACCGAAGCATATGTCGGATGGGGAATCCTTGACGGCTCCGCATTCAGCCGCATAGTTAAGGCTTGATGGCAATATTCACAAATACCCTCTCCGGGATAACGACCGAACTTCCCGATGATTTCAGCGGTACGAACTGGGTAAAGGTGGCGGCATCCAAACCCAAGAAAACGACCGCTGAAACCGAAGAGGTTGAGACCCCGAAAAAGAGGGCGAAGAAGAAAGAGGATTGAACATGGGTGCAGTATACGCTACCACACAGGAATTAGCAGCATATTGGAGACCACTTACTACGGAAGAAATCAGCAGAGCAGATGTTTTGCTTGAGAAGGTTTCTGCAGAAATGCGAATCATGGCAAGTGGTATAGGGCATGACCTTGACGCCGAGATCAGTGAGAATGATGACCTTGCTGCTATGGCAAATACAGTATGTATGGACACGGTAGCACGCATCCTTAATCAGTCTACTACTGATGAAGCAATGAGCCAGTATTCACAGTCTGCTATGGGATATACCGTATCAGGAACTTATTTGGTTCCCGGTGGCGGTTCTCTCGTACTGAAGAGAGACTTTAAGCGGCTTGGACTGTCTCGCCCACAGCTTCAGATACTGGAGGTGTTCGATGTCGAAACTGAAAGGCATTAAGGTTGTATTACACCTCAAAACACAGAATGGAGTGGATGGCTTCAATCGCCCGATATACATTGACACAACTAAAGAAGTGGACAATGTGCTTATCGGTGAACCGAGTACGGATGACATCACGAACGAATTAAACCTTACTGGAAAAAAATTAGCGTACACTCTTGGGATTCCCAAGGGTGACACTAATGTATGGACCGATACAGTGGTTGAGTTCTTCGGCGAGAAATTCAGGACTTTCGGAGAGCCGACACAGGGCATTGAAGCAATGATCCCTCTTGAATGGAACAAAAAGGTCAAGGTTGAACGCTATGGCTAAAGTTAAAGTTGTACTGAATCGGTCAGAGATACGGAAGCAGATACTCAATGGAGATTCCACAATGCAATACCTCACGGAACTTGCAGAGGGCATTCAGGGCAGATGCGGAGACGGCTACGAAGTGTCATCCCAGAAGGGAAAAACACGTTGTAATGCCAGGATATCAACCGAAAATTACAGAGCTATGCGTGATAACTACAAGAACAACACATTGTTAAAGGCGATGAAATGATAGAAAAAACTGTACTTGATTGCTTAAAAGCAAACGATTTAACAGCATACATGGAAGTGCCGGAAACGTTCCCTACGGGGGATTTTTGCGTTGTTGAAAAGACCGGGAGTTCCTATAACAACAAAATATTTTCTGCCACTATCGCAATTCAAAGTTATTCTGATTCTCTTTACGGAGCTTCACAGTTAAATGAAGCGGTTAAAGGAATCATGTTGGATAACCTTCTTGAAGAAGATGAAATCGGTAGTGTTGACCTGAACAGTGATTATAACTACACCGATTCGGAAACGAAGAGATATCGCTATCAGGCCGTATACGACATCACTCATTATTGAGGAAGGAGTTAAAAAATGGCAAATACCGCAGCAAATGTCAGTGTCGGAAAACCTGCCGTTGCGGGTTCGATATATGTCGCACCCCTCGGGACCACACTTCCGACCGACACCTCAACCGCACTTGATGTTGCCTTTAAATCACTCGGTTTTGTATCTGAAGATGGAGTTACCAACTCCAACAGCATGGAAACCGATGATATTAAGGAGTGGGGCGGAGCAACTGTTCTTCCGCTTCAGACAAGCAAGGACGATACATTCCAGTTCACTCTTATCGAGGCTCTGAATGTGGATGTCCTTAAGACTGTTTACGGAGCTTCAAACGTAACCGGCACGCTTGCAGCTGGACTTACAATCAAAGCCAACGCTGCTGATCCTGTTCAGTATGAATGGGTTATCGAGATGGTGCTTCGTGGCGGAGTTGCAAAGAGAATTGTTATTCCTGCAGCATCTATTACCGAGCTCGGAGACATTGCATACACCACAAGTGATGCAATTGGCTATGAAGTCACACTTACTGCAACTGCTGACAGTGCAGGAAATACTCATTATGAGTATCTCAAGTCAGCTTAAATGTTAAAAAGGGGAAAATCGCATGAAGGAAATTACATTAGATAGCGGATTCGTCTGCCAGATAGACGAAGCGGCATTGGATGATCAGGAACTGCTCGATGATCTCATCGGGTTAGATCAGAACCCTGTACGGTATTCTTCCGTGCTGGTAAGGCTTTTCGGAGAAGAGCAGAAGAAGGCTTTATATGAGCATCTTCGCAATAAAGAAACGGGCAGAGTTCCCGCTACACTTGTTGCAAAGACGGTCGGAGAGGTCTTTTCTAAACTCAATGGAAAAGCAAAAAACTGATAATCCTCGCCGGGCTTATCCGTTATGATGAAGATTCTTTAATCTGCGATTTTGCCGAAACCTACGGAATCTATGACTATCGGTCGCTGTCACCAACCATGGCGGCGACCCTTGCCGTAGGGTTAAGAAACGATTCACGGATAAAAATGAAGATTCAGGAGCGGTCTTATTCGTCTGAAATCCTTTTATTGGCTTCAGCGATAGACCGTTTATCTATTTTAATATGGCAGAACACCAAAGACGGGCAGAAGGGCATTAACAAGCCTGAAATGCTCGTTGAAAAGCTGACGAAGAAAGATAAACCGAAAGAAATCGTGTCTTTCAAGTCAGGCGAGGATTTCTTGAAAGAATGGGAGCGCATAAATGGCAACTGAAATTGCAAAAGCATATGTGCAGATAATTCCATCGGCGGAAGGCATACAAGGTGGCATCGCAAGTGCTCTCGGAGATGCTGGCATTGATTCGGCTGCAACGGGTGCCGGAACTCGAATTGCATCTTTGATAAAGGGAGCAATTGGAGCTGCAGCCATTGGCACAGTTATCAAAGAGGCCCTGAATGAAGGTGCGGCATTTGAGCAGAACATCGGCGGCATTGAAACTTTGTATAAAGATTCTGCTGACCTGATGAAAGAATATGCGGCACAGGCATTTGAGACTGCAGGACTTTCTGCTAATGCCTACATGGAAACCGCTACGAGCTTTGCCGCAGGACTTGTTAATTCACTTGGCGGAGACACTCAGGCGGCTGCAGAAGCGGCAAACACGGCTATCATTGACATGGCTGATAATGCTAATAAGATGGGCTCTTCGATGGAATCCATTCAGAACGCATATCAGGGATTCGCAAAACAGAACTACACCATGTTGGACAACCTGAAGTTAGGTTATGGCGGAACCAAAACGGAAATGGAACGTTTGCTTGCAGATGCTCAGGCCATCACTGGTGTTGAATATGATATTGAGAACCTGGCGGACGTATATGAAGCAATTCATGTTATCCAGGGCGAATTAGGCATCACAGGAACCACTGCCGAAGAAGCAACAGCGACTTTTTCAGGATCACTTGCATCCATGAAGGCTTCGCTCTCAAACTTTTTGGCGGCTATGGCTACTGGCGGTGATGTTACAAGTGCATTGTCTACGCTGGTCAATACGGCTACCACATTTCTGATGAATAACGCTCTTCCCATGATCATGAACGTGGCACAGGGAGTTGTTGCGGCACTTCCTGAGCTTGTAAATCAGGTAATTGCATTCCTGACGGATCCGGCAGCGATAAACATGATCATTGAAGCAGGTTTTACCTTGCTGACAAGCCTGATTGGAAACCTTCCGGGGATAATCACAACTATTATTCAGGCACTTCCAGATATCATCGTGAATATAGTTGATGCGTTAATCAGCAATATTCCTTTGTTAGTGGATGCAGGCTTTCAACTGTTTGTGGCACTTATAGCAAATCTTCCGCAGATAATCGTTGCGGTTGTAGCGGCTATTCCGCAGATAATCAATGGTATTCTCAATTCACTCAAAAATGCGATGCCGAAGATTGCTGAAGCAGGTTTTAATCTTATTGTTTCGCTGGTTGATAAACTCAGCGAGATTGATGCGAAGATTAAAGATGCCATCAAGCAGTTGATAGACAACCTTCTGGGTAAGATAGCCGATACCAAGGATGCAATGGTTGATGCAGGAAAGAATCTTTTGTTTGGAATAGGCGAAGGCATTACGAATGCCATATCTTCTGTTGTCGCAAAGGCAAAAGATGCGGCTGCTTCCATTGTTGACGGAATCAAGTCATTCCTGCAAATCGGATCACCTTCAAGGCTCCTTGCCAATGAAGTAGGCCAGTGGATTCCTGCTGGAATTGCTGAAGGTATAACCGAAAATTCGGATTTGGTTACAGATGCGATGAACGATGTCACGATGTCAGGAATCGGATCGAGTATTGAACCGATGATGAGTAATGTCGGCCAACTTGCTGGAGCAGGAAATATCACAATCCCGGTATACATCGGGCAGGAGAAGATTGACACAATCATAATCACTGCACAGCAGAGACAAGCATTGGTAAGCGGGGGAAGATAAATGGCACAGAAACTTAAACTGAAATTCGATACCGAATATTTCCCTTTAACAAAGGGAAGTTATTCTTTCACACCGCAGAACAAAGAGACTATTAACGAAACAGAAGCCGGAACCCTTATCCGTGATATAAAACGCTTGGGGGTTCCACATATCTCTGTATCCTCGACCGTAAACGATACCTGGTTTCAGAAGCTGTACAACTATTACACTTCGGGATCAGAGATTACGGTTTATCATTTGTCTCCCGCTACGCTTGTGGAGGCTTCTTTTAGTGGATTCATTCAGAACTTGACCTATAACGCAATCACAGACAATGGCACCAATGTATATTGGGATGTATCATTTGAGGTCACGGCATACTAATGTATTCAGCATCAGCAGATTTTCTCACAAAAATAAAATCAAATACAAGGGATATCACATGGAACGGTACCATCACAACAACTGGTGGTGCCGTTTATACGTTTGATGATGAGAATATTATCAACAGCGGTTCGATTACCAGGATGATATCGCAGCAGAGTTTGAGGATAGGAACAGTTTATGCTGCTTCGCTGTCTATAGAACTAATTCTCCCCGGTGTTTCACGTTACGAACTGTATAACGGAACCATCGAGCTTGAATGTTCTATTGACGGAGCATTAGATGTCATTCCGATGGGCAGCTATACCATCGGAGAAGCTCTTCAGGCATCGGACCATATAACGCTCAAGGCATATGACAATATGCTGTTGTTTGACAGCGTTGGGTTCGTTCCTGCCTCGCACGTTGACATACAGACTCCGTACAATTGGCTTGTGGAAGCGTGTACGGCTTGTGGAGTGGTGTTAGGTAGCACAAGCGCAGAAATATCCGTCATGCCAAATGGCGGTCGTAAAACAGGCTTTGCGGACGTTGTAAGCGATGTTAAGACGTGGAGAGATGTATTAGGGTATCTGACAGCGTACATCGGCGGATTTGCGTTTATTGGTCGTGATGGAAAGCTGTACGTTAAGCAGTACAAGGCGGCGAGTGATGATACTGTTCCGTCATCGTTCAGATATTCGTCTGATTTGTCGGACTTCAGGACAACTTATGACGGACTCTATGCCGTGTTTAAAGAGGGCGGAGTCCAGGAATACGTCAGCAATTCAAATGTAGGCGGATTAGTTCTCGATTTGGGTACTAATCCGTTTTTGCAATTCACAGACCAAAGCAACCGATTAGATGCCCTTCAGGAGATTATTAATAGCTGGAATGGGATTTATTACGTTCCGTTCAATGCTGATATGCCCTTGGTGCCGACATATGATCCCGGTGATGTCCTGACGTTCACGGATAATCAGGCGGCACAGTATGACATTGGAGCTATTACGGAGATAACGTATAACATCAGCGGTACGATGTCGGTTAAATGTTCCGGAGATAACCCGATACTTGCATCGGCTCAAGATAGGTTCAGCAAAACAGTAGCTGGACTCTCCTCTGACTACAACAATGGTCAGGAGATTGGTGGAAAAGGCTTTTGGATGCTCCATACCGAAAACACATCGGCTCTGACGGTCGGCTCGACCAAAACGCAAGTGGCAGAGATTGAGTTTCAGCAGACCGTTGATGTGCAGAAAGTCGGGCTTGTGTTCACTTGCGAGGCATCATTGAGTGCAACGGCTGTGGTGGATATTCTCATAACTGTTGACGATAGCGATGATTATAAATTTGAGTACACGAGTGAAAAAACTCTCAAAGGCAAAAGACCATTTGCAAGGACTTGTGCATTCAGAGTGACAGGCAAAGGAACACACACGGCAAAGGTTTATATGACAATAACTGATAACGCATTGAAGTGGAGCGATTTGGTATAAGTGCAACGATAGCAAAAAATGATTTGAGTTTTTTCATATTCGGGAGTGGGCATGATTACACTCTTGCAAATTCGGGCAAGGGCGAGGTGCGGTGGTTCTCTCATCCTTTCATGGCAAAAGGTGCGAGAGCCTATGCAGGAATGTACTACTTCCAAGTACCGAACGAACAGGGTGAGATGTTCGATGCTGTCAAAGACGATATCGAGCATTGTACGTTCACTCCTGCACTCGGCGATACTTTCGACACCGTGGGCGAACAGGAAATCCGTGTCGATTACTACAGAGAATATCCGCACGATGAGGACACTCTTGTTGTTGAAAAGCACCTTAAACAGACCATCACAGTAGTTGACCATGGAGCGGTCGCATCCTCATATTACAACAACATAATCTATGCTGACGGCTATTGCTATGTAAATCCTGCATCGGACTACGTGTCAAGGAATAACGGATGGTGGCTGTCGGGTTCGTTCAAGAAGATATCATCACTCCCTTGGGGAACGGAAAGCATATCAAATATATCGACCGATATCGAAGATGCGAGCGAGTTGGGATTTGCCGACTTCTCGCAGATGACGACATTCAAGAAACTGTTCTACGGCTGTTCAAAACTGTGGAACATTCAGAACTTTGACCAGATAGATGTGTCGCACATCACCAACATGAGTCAGACATTCTACGGATGTGATTCGCTTGTTGATATCACACCGCTCAAGACTTGGAGAACAAGGAGCGTGACGGACTTTTCGGGATTCCTCGGAGCAACAGGCATCACAAACACGGACGGATTGCAGGGCTTTACTTTCGAGTCTGCATATAGTCTGTATGAGTTCTTCTTCGGTTGCGATTTCCTTGTTGATCTCAAGGGTATCAGCGGATGGAAACTCAAGGGCATCAGCGAAACGGCAAGGATGTTCATGGGCAACGGTAGCCTTAAGGATTTGACACCTCTCAAGGATTGGGATATGTCCACAGTATCAAACGTGGACTCAATGTTCGCGATTGATGGCGGTTCAAAGTGTGGAAAATTAACCACATTGAACGGCTTGCAGAATTGGAATATGTCAAACGTGAGGTTCTTCACCAGAATGTTTGGAGGTCAGACTTGGCTTAACGATATTTCTGCAATATCGGGATGGGATGTATCAAACGGTGTCAACTTTGAACGGATGCTACTCGGTGTCGCTTGCCTTACACTCGGAGCATTGAGCGGTTGGAACATGGCAAGGGCGAATGCGATGACGGATATGTTCTTCCGCTCTTACAAGGTATACTCGGAGAAACTCGGAAAATATGTAGTGATATGGGGCAATGTATACCGCGATTATGCTGACAACGAGTATGTCGAATACGAAGTCACTCCACCAGACCTTGAGAAACTGACACAGGACGCATCAGCGGTCAGCGGATGGAGCGTGTCGAATGGCAGACAGGCGTTTGATACGACCGAGGGATATGCAACATGGATTAACATACCTGCATGGAATTAAGGGGGCAACATGGCAAGTTATACTCCAAATCTAAATCTATACAAGCCCGATGATTCGGACGATTACAAGGATTTCCGTGAGGGCTTTAATGACAACATGGACATCCTCGATCAAGGCGGTGGTGGTGGAAATCAGAACATCGCCACAGACTATGACGACACACAGACATACACCCAAGGCGACTACGTAATACAAGGTGGAGTTCTGTATAAATGTGTCACGGCTGTCACAACACCCGAATCCTTTGACCCTACGAAGTGGACACAAGTGACCGTGGGTAATGAACTTAAGGACAAGATATCGGATGTGTCGTGGTTCGGTAACTTTTCGAATGGCGACATAATGGGGCAACTTTACATTGACAACGGATACTACTTCTTGAGGTCAAGGAAGTACACAGGTGGTGACGGTGTAAACGTGAACCTCATACCGAACGGTGACGGAGAGATAAGCCTTGAATATCTGAAAGTCGTTGACGGAGCGGTGAACCTTGTATTTGATGATGGGAATTGAAAGGGGAAGACATGGCAACAGTTACAAAACCGATAGCACTTGACAGAAGTTTTAACACGACAGAGCAGACAAGCCGAAACATTGCTGATGTTCTTGCGGAAGAACTGTCAGCAATCATCACGGCTCTCGGTGGCTTGAATTTCATCAACTACGAAGTCGTGGAAGAACTTCCGACTACAGGAATATCAACGACTACGATTTACCTCGTACCGAGTGACGATCCGCAGAGTGGGAACACCTACGATGAATATATCAACCTCAATGGCACAGTTAGCGGATGGGAGAAAATCGGCTCGACCGCCATTGACTTGTCGGGGTATTACACGTCAGCCGAAACCGATGCACTTCTGGACGAAAAGGTGGATAAGGATTCGTTTGACGAGCAGACAGCAACCGATGAATTTACAACTATCAATGGTGGTCTTTTATCCTCATGCAAAGTCTCCCTTTCACCTAACCAAGACTTACACGGATATTCAGAGCCGTGGGTAGGGGGAGCGAACGAAAACAAAGCCGATTTTGTTGATGGATATAGTATATCCCCTTCGGGTGAAGTGGTTGAATTTGTCGGGCGTTGTGCGACAGTTAATCCGATAACAATAGAATCAAATACAACGTACTATGTAAAGAGATTTAATACTGCTGATGCGGGCAAGTTTATATATGCGGTTTATAACGGTAGCACACTTGTAAGACGTGTGGCAAACATTGATAACAATTCGGTACTTGATACAAGCGGTGGCGATAAGTTATATGTTTGTGCTTATGACGGTACGATTGCTGAACTCTTACCGATGGTAACAAAAAACACGTTGCCTACGGCTTATTCCCCCTACTCCAACATCTGCCCCATAAGCGGACATACACAGGTTGAGGTTGATGTATCAGACGGACAGACAACACAGGAACAAATAACCGTCAACCTCGGTGGAACATATTACAGTGGAACTCTTGATATGGTAAGTGGGGTGCTGACAGTTGATAAGGCAAAATTAGCAATAAATACATCTACCATTGCAACGATATCCAAGAGTGGACTTACAAGTGCTGATATATTTACATTAGCATTGCCAAGCACTTATAAGTTATCCGCAAATGCAATCCTTTCGCATTATCCGTATATAAACACCGAGAATGTCAACGAAGTCGGCAAAGCATGGTTAGGATCATCAAATACACAGTTAAGAATTGGTTTTTCTGCGTATGGAACTACCACGTTGGAAGATTTCAAAACATGGCTTGATGCAAACAATGTTGAGGGATGTTTTGAACTTGCCACTCCTCAATCCATCCAACTTACTCCACAGCAAGTAAAGGCTCTTGTTAGAGAGAATCATCTCTCCGCTCCACTTGAGGGACAGGAGATTACAGAGAGTAAGTACAAGAAGATGTTCACTTTTGATGATGTCATCGCTTATATTCAATCGCTATAAGCCGACAAAAGGAGACTAAATAGATGTGGTGGTGGAATAGGTAGACACAGCGGAAACAACGACTACGATTCTTGCGGAAGTGGTGGCAAAAATAAGCCATGTTAGGTGCAAATCCTAACCCACATCAAATAAGGAGACTAAATGGCAGACAAAATAATCGTGATATATGACAAGAGTATGCACGGAATAAGTATCGGCAGATATAAAGAGGGCAAGACAAAAGCCGAAACTCTTAAAGTCAATTTTGGAGAACAAGCCGATATAATCTATCGCATCTTAACCGAGCAAGACACCAGAGCAAGTATCAAAGAGAGCAACTAAAGGAGGTAGTCATGCTGTTATCAGATTTTATTGCAAAGTTAAGACTTGCCCATGATGTGCCGAACTATTACAACAATCACTTTCCAAAGAACCTCGGGTATTATGACGGCACGAGATATTCATTTGATTGTTGGAATTTGATTAAAGCCGTTTTAAGTGGTTGGACGGATAACCGAACTGTCGGCTATTACGTCCACACCAATGAGTTAGTCACAGGCGACATTGACGGCTATACGATGTTAAAAAAATGCTCGGGGAGATCAAAAGATTTCTCCAAACTCAAGCAAGTCGGTACATACCTTTACATCTACAAGTCACCACACGCAGGAGTGTACATCGGTGACTTTGAGATAGACGGATATTGGTTCAATGTCGTTGAGTGTACAGGTGCTTGGGAGTCAAAGGTTCAGTACACCTATGTTGACGAAAAGGGTGGCAGATATCTGTACAAGGGTGGTTCAAAGTCACCTTATTCATGGGAAGAATACGGACTTTTACCGTGGGTGGAGTACGATGAAAAGCCGACACCCATTCCCGAACCCGAGCCGATTACTAATGTCGCATTCGGTGTGGATGTGTCAAGGTGGCAAAAGGGATTCAACCTCGGGAACGCAAAAGCCGAGGGATTCACGTATTCCATCATAAAGGCAGGTGGAGCAGACTCGGGATTCTATAAAGACCCCTCGTTTGAGAACTTCTACGCTCAAGCCAAGGCACTCGGGATGAAGATTGGAGCGTATTACTACGGCAATGCTTTTTCCACGGAAGATGCACTCCAAGAAGCGAATTACTTTATCTCATACCTTAAGGGCAAGCAGATAACCCATGTCTACTATGACGTTGAGGGTAGGATGCTGAACCAAGGCTACACCCATTTGACGGACATCATCAACGTGTTCTGCCAGACCATGATAAACAACGGCTATGCTTGCGGTATATACACGAGTGAGAGCCACTTCAACTCTCGATTTGACGATGCAAGGCTTATCATGTTCCCTCATTGGGTCGCAAGGTACTCCAAGACACCGCCAAAACTGAACAGCATCGCTCTTGTGGAGATATGGCAATATGGCGGTTCGGTCAATTACGTAAGAGACCCGAAGATAAAGGGGACAACCGTTGACCAAGATCAGATAAACATTCAATGGGTGGATGAGCCGAAACTGACCGCACAGCCTGTTGAGGTTGCCATCATCGACAAGAAGAACGTTGACCAACTTGCAAACGAGGTGCTCGCTGGCGAATGGGGCTCCGGCTTAATTAGACGTGCCAGACTCACGCTTGCCGGATATGACTACTACACCGTTCAGCAGAGAGTCAATGAGTTGGTCGAGGAGAGAAGTGCCAAGGGCAAAAAGTATGTCGTGGTTAAGGGCGACACCCTGTCAGGCATCGGCAGAAGATTCGGAGTTGATTGGCACAAGATAGCCGAGGATAATGGAATTGAAAAGCCGTACACGATTCAAATTGGTCAGTATCTCTTGATAAATAAGTGAGGGAGAAGAAATGGAGACAATAATTTCATCAATCATCACAGGAGTAGTCGCTCTTGCGACCTGTCTCATCACACAAGGCGTGGCGAACCGCAAGACGACAGCTCTGATTGAGTTCAAATTGGACGAACTGACCAAGAGAGTGGACAAGCACAACAACGTTATCGAGAGAACTTACAAGCTTGAGGAACAGACAGCCTTACAAGACGAAAAAATCCGTGTGGCTAATCACAGAATCGCTGATCTCGAAGGAAAAGTGGAAAGGAGAAAAGATGATGCTAAATAATCGAATTTATGATGTGTTGAAGTACATCGCACAGATTGTACTCCCTGCAATAGCAACCTTGTATTTTGCTCTCTCGCAGATATGGGGTCTGCCTTATGGCGAGGAGATTGTCGGAACAATAACCGCTGTTGATTGTTTCCTTGGGGCTCTTCTGGGAATCAGCAATGTTCAGTACAAGAAGAGCAAAAACGAAGGTCGCTCGGGTGTATAACCCTGACGATATATTCCTGCCTTTCCCCTTTAGCCCTCTCACCCCTTAAAAGGTGAGGGGGTGTTTTTTTATGCCTATTTCGACAGTTATTGAAATGATTATCGGAGTAGGTATAGAAATCAAAACTCATCAAAACTTAATCAAAACTCCAATAGATGTATACGTTCTCACCGTCAACTTCTATGCGGTCAATGAGTGATTTGATAGCGGTTCGGACATCCTCAATGGATCCCTTTTCCAATAGATCGTCAAATGACTTGACCACTCGCTTGGCTTCCTCAGGTGTCACTTTTATATCTTCCGTCACCTGTTCCAATTTGGCTTTTTGAACGTTTATCTCATGAACCTTTTTCTGAATAATATCAAGCGGCATCTCTCCGAGTGTGTATAGGGTCATAATGCGCTCTAATTGTTTGTTTAGTTCATTTATCCGTTTGTCGATGATGTTGGGCTTGTTGGGCGTTTTAGAGCGTTTGGCGGTGGTGAACTTTAACTTCCGTATTTCGCCAAATATCAGCTCGTCAAGTTCTTCCATCCGCCAAGTGTCGTTTTTACAAGTTCCGACACCTGTTTTCGGAGCTCGACTAAAACAGCAGTAGTAGTCATAAGCGTACTTTTTGCCATCATGGATGGATGAGCGGTGGTATTTGATGTATTTGGCTCCGCACCGCTTACAGTAGACCATTCCGCCGAGATACGATGTAGGTCTGCCGCCTGAGCCGTTGTGTTCGGTTGCGAGTCGCCTTTGGTGAACCTTCTGAACATTCAAAAATAAATCATCGTCAATTATCGGTTCATGGGTGCCTTTATACCATTCCGAACCGAACTTTACATATCCGATGTATGTTTTGGACTGTAACAGCCTGCCGATAACGTCAGCGTTCCATTTTCCGTATTTGTGGAACAATCCCTTGGAGTTGTAGTCCTTGGCTATCGCTCGGGATGATTTGCCCCCGGAATAGTCCTCAAACATCTTCCTGATCAGATTCGCCTCGTACTCGTTTGGGATTAGTTCTCCGTGAATGTAATCGTACCCTATCGGAAGCCGCCAAGAGCCTGCATATTTGCCCTGTTTTGCCCGAGCTTCCCTGCCCATGGACATACGTTCCTTTATTTGCTCACGTTCCAATTGAGCAAACACGGCTAATATACCTATCATTGCCCTGCCTAACGGAGTTGATGTGTCAAAGTTTTCCGATATCGACACGAAATCACACCCATTTTGCAGGAATATATCTTCAATGAGCATGAGCGTATCCTTCTGACTTCTCGATAATCTGTCCAATTTATAGACCAGCACTTTTTCAACCTTCCGTGCCTTAACATCATTTATCAGCACAGAAAGAGCAGGGCGGTCGAGCGTTGCTCCCGAATACCCTGCATCGTTGTAAATTTGTGGTTTGTCATAACCAAGAGCTTCACAGTATTTGGTTAGTCTGTCCTGCTGCTCTGCAATAGAGTGACCATGCTCGGCTTGTTCCCTGGATGAAACTCGAACATATATTGCAATCATTTCTCGTCTCCATACATTTGGGCAAGAGTTTTGCCATAGTATTTTGCAAGCCTATGCAGCGTTACAATGTCCGGCAACGATAATCCCTGTTCCCAAGAAGCAACAGCATTTTTACTCTTGCCGACAGCCTTTCCAACTTCTGTTTGTGTGACATCTTTTTCGGTTCTGCACTCAATCAAAATATCCTTTATTCGGTTTCTTAATATCAAATCCACTTCGTTTTTCATTTTGTCTACCTCTTAACAAGTTATCGGCATTATACAACAAAAAATAACGGAAGTACTAAAAAATAATATTAAAAACAGAAAAATAAATATTGACAGTACTAAACTTTAGGACTACTATTGCCATAGGTACTAAAATTTAATACTTACTCATACCTTTCAAGTACTAAAAATTAGTACCAATACAACGAAAGGAGATAGAAAATGGTTGGAAAGAGAATTAAAGACTACCTCGAAAGCAACGGCATCAAGCAGAGCTTCGTGGCTGAAAAGGTAGGAATCCCTGCATCTCAGTTGTCGGAGATTTGCAACAAGGGAAGGATCATTGATTGCACGATTTATTACAAAATCTGCAAGGTTCTCAACGTTCCTTTTGAGACATTTCTGGAAGAAGGTGAAGAATGATAATTCACATTCTTAAGTCAGGCGAGACAGTCGAGGATATCGCCGGACACGAAGTCACAGAAAAAGACGTTCCAATGTTCTACGAGCTATTAAATCGGTTGAGTGAGGGTACACCAAATGAGGATTCTTAAGTATTTGACTCTATGTCTATTCGTTTCTTTTTGGGCATTCGCCATATCTGGCACCATCCAAGCCCACACATCAAGAACTATCCCTGTTGAACATCATCCTATTATCGAACAGCCAATTGAAATCCAAACGCCTGCTGCAAGGGTCGCAGATGTTCCTGAGGTCCATTACGTCAGCTTCACGGATGAATTTGCGGTTGATCCTATCATCAAGAATCTGACGGAAGAGGAAAAAAGGGAACTCCGCCTAATAGCAGAAGCTGAGGATCTGATTGACGGATCCGAAGGAATGCTCTGGGTGATGCTCACCGTCATTAACCGCATCCGAGCAAACGGCGGCACTGTTCATTCAATAATCTATGCTCCGAACCAGTATTACACCGCAGGAATGGCATCTAATCCCGGTGAATTAAGCCAAGAATCACTGAATATGCTTATGTGCGGAGTAGATCCCAGCGATGGAGCAAAGTATTTCAGAACAGAAACCTATCACAGTTTCGGAACTCCAGTAGCTCATGTAGGACATCATTACTATTCAAAATAAAGGAGGAAACATGGCGGAAGAACTGAAAATGAAATATCCGTATCTGCACTTGGTTGGTTCCGATGAGGACCCAATCTATTACAGGGCTTACCGTGACAAGCCTGATCACTACGAGCCATTAACCCATGAAATCTATCTCAACAACCAATATGTGTTCAGGATTGATGATTTTGACGGATTAAAGCACATCCACATGGCAAATGGTGAGTTCTATCGGGTGAAATCATACACCGTAAAATATATGTGAGGTGTCTATGCCAACATTAGAAGATTTGAAGTATGAAAGGGAATACTACTACGGAATGCAGCGTTCACTCCGTAAGCAGAAATCCGAGATTGAAGAGCGAATCCGTGATTACGGAAAGTTAATTGACTTCGTAGAGAAGCAAATTAGGAAAAGGGAAGGTGAGGAAGATGGCGACACTGTTTGAAATCACGAGCGAGTTTGAGAGGTTGTATCAGCTCGCTACGGATGAAGAGATTGATGAAGAGACGTTTCAGGGAACCTTGGAAATGCTCAATGCGGATCTCGAGCTGAAGGCGGAAGGGTATTCCAACGTAATCCAGCAGCTTGAAATGGAAGCGACCAAGGCCGAAGAGCTCGAAAAGGAGTTCAAGCGGAAGAAGGAAATCCGTCAGCGACACATCAAGGCCATGAAGGATGCAATCCGTGATGCGATGCTCCTGGCAAACGTCAAGGAACTCGATGCCGGAAAGTTCACCATCAAGCTGAAGAAGAACGGCGGACTTGAACCTCTTGTTATCGACAGGCCTGAGGATGTCCCCGACAACATGAAGGTTATCAAGGTTGAGAACGATACAAAACTGATTCGGGATCACCTGAAGGACCATCAGGAGCCGTGGGCTCACCTTGAAGAGAGGGGAAGTCACATAGAAATCAAATAATCAAAAGGGAAAGGAAGGAACGATATGGCAAAGGTTATTGGAGTTATGGGAGAGAGCGGAGCAGGTAAGACCACTGCAATGCGTAATCTTCCGCCAAAGGAAACATTCTATTTTGACTGCGACTGCAAGGGCATGAACTGGAAGGGATGGAAGGAACAGTATTCTCAGGAGAAGAAGAACTACTGGAAGTCCGATTCATTCAGCATCGTATCACAGATTTTGGACAAGATTGATAAGGAAGAACAGTGCAAACACATCAAGTACGTGGTTATCGACACTATTAACGGAATGATGGTTGCTGAGGAAATGAGAATCCTTGCAATGACTTCCGGCGATAAACGTTCGGCATGGTCTGACCTCGCACAGAACGGATGGTCAATTATCAACAAGTGCTTGGCTATGAGGGATGACCTGACAATCATCATCCTCTGCCATTCCGAAACCATTAGCGATGATAACGGAATCATCCGCACCAGGATCAAGACTAACGGACGTAAGCTGGAGAAACTTGTCCTTGAATCTAAGATGACCACAGTTATTTGGGCAGTCAGGCAGGACGGAAAGTACAAATTTGTTCTGTCAGCAGATGGTTCAACCTGCAAGGTTCCACTTGGTGCATTTGAGCAGGATGAATGTGACAACGACATTATGTTGGTTATCAATGCGCTGAAGGATTTCTAATTTGTACCCTTAAGTACCTGTTTTTAAAACTATTAATGAATTAAAGGAGATTAACTATGAAAAGTTTCAATGGATTCGACAACGCAAAGAAGGCAGCAGCGAGCATGGGTGGAGAGAAACTCCCTGCCGGAGCTTATGTTTGCCAGGTTAAGAACGTGAGGTATGTCGCAGGAGAGAACGGCAATTCCGACATGATTGAGATTCTGTTCGACATCACCGAGGGTGAGCAGAAGGATTTCTTCAAGAAGCAGTACGACAGCAACACTTCCGAGGACAAGAAGTTCAAGGGCCGCAAGAGCATCTATGTTCCGAAGGATGACGGATCCGAGCGTGATGAGTGGACCAAGAACAGCTTTGCTAAGTGGGTCAACGCTTTTGAGGACTCAAACGAGGGTTATAAATGGGACTGGAACGAGAACAAGTGGAAGGGCCTTTCCGTTGGTATTGTGTTCGGAGAGACAGGCACCGTTATCGAAGGCCGT
>Ga0247609_10001696_pt1 | contig 25296 bp, 55 predicted proteins | sample 172DNAGHGlowgp2_FD_193487 | JGI IMG/M metagenome (GOLD analysis project Ga0247609, IMG submission 193487) | Sheep rumen microbial communities from Palmerston North, Manawatu-Wanganui, New Zealand - 1728 DNA GHGlow gp2 | ecosystem: Host-associated > Mammals > Digestive system > Stomach > Rumen ...
TATTATTATTATTATTATTATTATTATTATTATTATTATTATTATTATTATATTTATTATTATGAATTCAATTAGATCTAATTGATGATCTCAATAATAATTAATCTCAATAATAGAAATAATAATAATAATAATAATAATAATAATAATATAAGATTCAATAATATAAGATTCAATAATAAGAGTTCTTCATAATAATATTAATTATGTGTTCGTTAACAATCTATATAATAGGCAGATTAGAAATTAAAATTCTAATCTATATAATAACCATTTCAAGAAAAAGGTGACTTATGATAGTTGAAACTATTGTGTTAAAGAACAAAGTCACTGGACTTGAGATAGTAGCTCATTACAGTGACAATTATAATTATGGGTTAAGCACTGGTGAATCTTGTTACTCTGTTATAGTTGAATATAACAGAATTGAATATGTTGTCTGTATAAACAAAGATTATCAATCTATATACAAGACTGCAGAAAGACTTACTGAGGATATTGGTTTTCCTTTAGCAGTAAACAGAGTTACAAAGTTACGTGGAAATAATTACAACATTGTTAGAGATTCCATCTGTATTGATGCTTTTAATAGAGCACTAGACAGTCAGAAAAATTACACTAATATTTTTGAAAGATATATGATCAGTGATTTAGATAATGAATTATGTGAGAATATGGATTTCAATAATACTACACGTGATTGGAACTCTCAAACAGATAAATAAAATTATAAGTATAAAGTAAAAGCTCATCATATGATGAGCTTTTTTATTTCATAATATGTTGTTATACTCCATTTACTTCTTAAACCAAAGATCAAGGGTATTACTTAACTTATCGTAGCGTGTAGTTAAACTCTTAACATCTGTTGAATCATTGTTACTTGGATATAAAGTATATGACGTTATATTAACATCAATTTTTGCATCACGTGGATAATTTTTAAGATACTCAATAAGTTCTTGTACTGTCATACTCCATTACCACTGTTTGCAATTTCTTCTAATTCTAAGCCATATTTATTATTCAGATCTCTACCAAGTTCTCGTATATAATTATTCTCACATCCATGAACGTGACAGAGAATATGAATAATGTCAGTCAATGTCTGTGCAACAATTCGTATATTTCGATCAGCAATTAATTCTTCGTCAGAATGCATGTCTATACTCCATCAGTATAACCAAGTGATTCAAAAGTATCTTTAAGAGAGCCATCAATATTTAAATGGCTTAAATAACATTTTTCTTTTGCTTTATAAAAAGTTGACTTTATTTCATTATCTTGTTCAGATTCTATTGCAACTATAAAATCATTTATTGAATCTTCAAGATATGTAAAGTATTTTTCTTTAATGTCAAGTAGCTGTTCAATAGCTTCTTTTGTGGATTGTTTCATTTTAAATCCTAATTATAATTATAACTTTCTAATGAATATTCTCATAAAGAAGAGTTAGTCCATTTTTCTTAATAAGATCTTCTACTGTTTTACATCTACAAGCCTTATTAGCAAATTCTACAGTGTTAAAAGGATGAGTAATAATATGCCAACCTGATTTAGTTGGAACAATTTCAACAACTTTCTTTTTAGGTTCACATTCATTTTCAATTATGTATCTGTAATAAGAAATCAAATCATCTCTACCACAGCCATACTTATCACAATCCTCTTTATCTACATCAACAATCCAAAGTTGATCAGCACGTTCTACATATTTTGCGGCACATGAATCAAATACAGAATATGGTTTTGTAAAGTTATCTTGTGCAATCCTATTAGCATATTCAGCCATAGTGTTTAGTGTTACATGCTTCATTGACTTATGATTGACTGAAATATAAGCTCTCATATTAAGAGTATCACAAAGTAACTTAATTTCATTCTCATACTTATCAAAATCTTCTATTGTTTTAATATAGTATGTTTTAAATTTATGATTACCTGCTATAATACAGGCATTATCTTTTACACGACCAATAATCTCTATTGTATAAAATGCATCAGTAAATGAATCAAACTGACCACACCATTGAGATTGAATAAAGTCTTTAATAAGTTTAAAGTTATCTGTCATGGTTAACCTCCAGTAGTCTATTAAACAAATTCATGTTTATTCAATTACTCAAAAGAGAATTTACCATTAGTCAATATATTATCTGATGTGCCATATTTTAAACATTTACCATCAGACTCTCTATTTATAAATAGCATAGTGTCTTTACAAGATTTAAAAGATTCAAATCTAGCTTTAGCTTCTTTTAGAGTTTTATAATATTCATAATGAAATTGGCGATTATATGGATAAGTAGAATGCACATCATCTTTACTGATAAATACAACAGTAAGTTTGTACTTATTCATATTCCACCTCCATTATTAAAATCTCATAATAATTTCATCCATATAATCAGATGTGTCATTAATAATAGGAATACATTTAGTCACATGACCACAACATCTTTGTGGTAAAGAATTTACATATCTTGTAACTTCTATAAGAGAACTTAATTCTACTTCAAAAGAAATTGAATCATAATCATGTGGCTCATTAACGTACACAATATATTTTACTTTATTAATCATGGTACCCCCTCCCCTATTACAGATCAATATAGCTATTCTGTGCATGAGCTTTAGAAACATCTAAACCCATATCATGGTATATACTAACAAGCTCTTCTCCAAAATCACTACAAGTTAAATTTTTATTGAGTTTAAGAAGAGCGTTACAGCTAGGACAATCCATAGTTGCTCCAATATGGTTTAACATTTCAGACTCAGTTAAACCTGTTGAAAAAGCTTTTCCACAAATAGGACATGTACCTTTCCATTTATTGCTCATCTTCAACCTCCATGATTATTGTTTTAATCGCAAAAAGTTTGCATATCACATTAAGAGACAAGTCATAATAATTATTGATCGAGTTTGTAAGTCTTTACTTCTATAGGACCATATTGTGAATAAATACGTTTAATCTTTTCCATTGATTGGTTAAAGAGATAATCAGTATAACAAACTTCTTTTGATCTACATACTTTTTTGAATCGCTTATCATAGAAATAAAACCATATCACTTTTATTTCTGTTGCATCATAGTCATTTTTCCAAAGAGCTATCATAACTAACCACCTATAATTTGTAATAACAAAAAGCCATGAAAGCTACCATTAGTACAATGGTAATAGACCAAGCAATCATATCATCTTTAGTTACCATTACCATCTTCAACCTCCACTATTCTTGTTTCAACTCTTGTTTTAGAGTCATTTAACCACAAAAGGAAATTTGCCCAAACTCTTCCTCTGAAAGCATTAAGCCAGGCGCCAATATATGTATTGTGAATTGTGTATTGGCGCCATCCATCTGTCTGCTGTGATCTGAGTTCAATTTGGTATTTCATCTTAGTACTCTATATCAGGATGAATCATGTGACGATTCTTAATTTCTTTATATCGTCTATCGATAACTTTATTAATTCCGTCCCAAATACCTTTAACTACTAAATCTAATTCTTTATCAGAAAGATCAAATTCATGGTCAATTATAGACACTAACCGAAGTGAAGCCTTGCTAATCTTTTCAAGTCTTTCATCTTTATTCATTATGTTACACCTCAAGACAATGAATATAAATCCATTCAATGGAATTCGCAAAGACTTTTTTCATGTCTTCAATAAAAGACAGTGCTTGATCTAACGTAGGAAATGGTGCAATCGTTGGCGAATCAGTATAAGCACGAGTTCCGTATTTAAACATGTATTCTACAGTATATCGCATGATTGCCTCTCTTTTGTAGTTTATTGGACGGAACCATTCCATCCAATTTATGCAATTATTATAACAAGTTTTGTTGCTGATGTAAATAGAAATTTAAGCATATACCTTTTTAATAAAGTTCTTAAATTCTTTTATAATATTTTTATTAGCTTCAATAAGCTCATTTATATTAGTTGAATAACAAAGCATTTGGTCAAACTTTATACCAGCTTGTCTATCATCTATGATAGATGTAAAACTACCATTTGATGTCATTATTGATAATGCACAATCTACATTAAATCCAATACAAGTGGAAGTTGTGTAACGAATTCTAATTTTAAATTTACGATCATTAAACTGAACATACTCAGAATAATTTCGTGGATCATCATTTAACCACAGTGTTTTAATTGAAGATGTTGCCATAGAATTATTCCCCTTAGGTTATTGAATAGGATCCATTCCCATTCAATTTATGATTTATTTATACCATGCTTTTTTGAACTTGTCAACCAAATTTTTTAACCTGGTTGAAATTTTTTCAAATAACCCTGATTGAACTCTAATCTCAATCAGTATGCGTGTATATTACGGTAAATCGGTTAGTTTGTCAACAGAAAAAATGATCAAAGCTTAAAAAATTTTTCGTCATTTTTCTCAATTTTTAGTTGACAAGTAATGTATACTTGTGCTATAATAAAATAGCTGAGCAGTGCAATCCTATGCTCATTTATATGTAAACAAAAATAAATAGTGCAATCTTACCACAAATAGAATCTTTTGTCAACAGAAAAATTTAAGAAAATTGTGTCTGACTGTATCTGAATTTATCAGAAATTTGATGCAAAAATTTTTAAATTTTTAGTTGACAGGCCAACAGACTTATGGCATAATAAGCACATAAATTGAACGGATAAAGCACCGTTCAAGGTTCTTTGAAAAATTCCTGTTGACTGAATTTTTTAGTTGACAGCGAGTTTAATTTGCGATATAAATAAGTCATAAATTGAATGGAGAATGGATCTTCATTCATTGCTTATGGAGTATGACATGACAATTCGATTCACAAGCAAACACGAAATTGTTGAAAGACTTCGTAAACAAATCGAGATTAAAGATTCTACAGCTATTCATACTCTTATGTTTATCTTTGATCGTCAGATTGAAGATGAACAACGACAGGAAACTGTTAAATATCGCAATGGTATTGGATTTAAACCACAGGATGCAAAGCGTGGATCTTCATTTGCAAAGTGGTACAAGGATAAAGGATTTTTCACAGCTAAGCAAATGAACTATGTTAAACAATTTGTTTCAAAGTATGCTGGACAAGTTGTTGAAGCAAAGATTTGTGAAGGCGAGATTAAACAGCTTGGTCGTGGTGATTGGATTTGGGGATGATAAAAATCTTCAAAAAATTAGTTGACAGACCACTGAAAACATGGTATAAATAAATCATAAATTGAACAGGAATGGATCCTGTTTAACTTTGGAGGAAATAATATGTCAATTTTTACAGCAAAAGAAATCGCTAATCAGTTTAACGAAGCTGTTATGTTCTTTATTGAAAGAGGTTATATTATTTCACCATTTACAGAAAATGGATCTTATTCAAATACAAAGACACATATTGATTTAATTAAACCAAATGACAATTCACATATACTTCGTGTTTGGATGGTTGAAGAGACTTTAAAAGTTGGAAAAGACTGGTGGCAGAAAGTTGATGTAGTTGGACCACGTGTTAAAAAGTATATGAATGGAATAGGCTATGACGGTAAAGTAGCAAAAGAGCAAACACTCTGGCCAGGTAAAGGCGTGGTTGTTTACGAAAAGCTTTTTTATATGTTTAAAGAAAGGAATGGTAATAAAGTATTTTCTGATGATCTTGATGAAGCAACCCGTCTTGTAAATTTAGCACTTGACCGTATGATGAATCAACCTATTAATAATCCGTTTAATTATGGCAGACTTATAGCAAAAGAAAAATTACCATCAAACTTTATTGATGGTATTATGAGACGTATCAATAGCAAACCAGGATTTAAACGTGCTCATGCAAATTGTATTGACACTGTTGAAATTTACAAATATGATTCAAAGTTAAAAGCAAATGTTATATACAAGTTCAATGGTAAATCTGGTGTTATAACCCTTAAGTAAATTGGAGGTTATATATGTTATACATACTTACAGTTTACAGGAATAATTCTAAAAGAGATATTACAAATATAGAAGACTTTGTTACTTATGAATCATTAGATGATGCTATAGAATATTATAATTCATATTATGAAAAAAGAGATTTGCCTTATACAATAGAAGAAACTTATGATGAAAAAATCACTAATTTAGATGAATCTAATGATGATAATGTAATTGATGAGAATGTTGAATATTGGGTAGCACCTGATTGTGAAGAATGGACAGAATATTATTGGCCGTACAAAACATTAGGTGAAGCGAAGACACATGCAAGAGAATGTACAAGTATTGAACACTGTCATGTACACATTAACAAATCATTCAAGAAAGTTGTTATGGAGAAATAATCATGCAGATAGTTGCTGGAATTATTCTTATTGCAGTTCTTGTTGCTCTTTTCTTTGTAGCTGATAAATGGAGTTAAGTTATGTCTGAGAATAAACGAAAAGGAATCCGTATTGCTACACTCATTGATGAACTTATTGATGAGATTGCTTCTCTTAAACCAGATGAATATGATTGCTTTGACATTTCTGATGTTTATGATGATGTCTATGAACTACATATTATGTCAGACAAATACTGTCCAGTGGAGAATGCTGTATGAATAATATCTTAACAGTTAAAGAACTTATTCGTTTACTTGGTGCTTTTGATGAGAACCTTGAGGTTTATCTTGAAGATGCCGAAGGGTGGACAGGTTTATATAAAGAGTGCATTCGGTTTGAAGATGATGCTGTATGTCTCTCTATATGGGATGAACATGGAAATAGATGTGAGGACTAATCAATGAGTGATTCAACATCCAAAACAGAATACATTGTTACGTACCACTACAAAGGCGGTGGTACATATATTGAAACTTATGATCATCCAGGTGCCGCATTATATGGCGCTGCTTATGGTATGAATACACATAAAGATTACGACTGGTATGAAGTAAAAGAAATTTCTACTACAGAAAAATTACTTAAATCTACAAAGTATCATATATAAATGGAGAATAATATGAAAGTTGTATTGTTCATCATTATATGTTTAGTTTCATTTCTTTTACTTGCATGTATTAGTGATATAGGAAGGGAATCATAATATGTCTTTAGAGAATCTTAAACGATTTGAACACAATACAACTGTTGAATACATATTTACACAATATATTGTTTGCAGACCTGAAAAAATAATGTATTGTCTTATTGAAGATTCTGATTTATATGGACTAGTAGATTATTGGGCAGAAATAAATAAAGTTGACAAACTAACAATTATAGATGCTATTGAAATGTCACTTCATGATATTGCTGATTTTAATGTTATAAGTACTTCATTTAGAAGTCATAAAGTATGTCATACATTATTGAAATTACAGAACAATATAATGATTCCATTAGATTGGCAAATAGATTTATATTAAAATGCTTATATTGAATACTTCAAAGTGTATCGAAAATTTTCGATACACTTTTCTTTTATTTTTCTGTTGACAACACTAAAAATCTATGATATAATAAATCTTGGTGGTGCAATCTTAGTACATTTTTAAGCTTAATTAGTTAAAAACAGTGCAATTCTACCACAAAATTTTGAGTTTGTCAACAGAAAAATGACTAAAATTTTTAAAAATTTTTGAATTTTTTAGTTGACAGACGGTTGAAGTTTTGGCATAATAAGCACATAAATTGAATGAGCAAAGTGACTCATTCAAGGTTCTTTAAAAAGTTTTAGTCGACTGAATTTTTTAGTTGACAACCGACCAGGATTGTGGTATAAATAACGCATAAATTGAATGGGAATGGATCCTATTCAATGACTAACCAATATATGGGGTATAAATATGGCATTTGGAATTACTGAACTGAATGTAAGATATAGTGACTTTATTAAAGACTACCTTAATAAAGGTTATGTCATTTCACCACTTAATATTGGTAATAGCTTTTCTAGTGCTGTAACTTATTTGGATTTAATTAATCCAAAAGAAAAGAACATGACTTATCGTGTGTGGCTAAAAAATACTTATAGTAAGGGCCATGACTTTCTTAAAATTGAAGTTAGACAGTATGATAAGAAAGTATATCGTGGTACTTTATGGCCAGATGAAGGCACTGTTGTCAATGAAAAGTCATTCTTTATTATTTCAAAAAAGAAAGATGTGTACACAGATGATGAAGATGAAGTTGCACGAATTAATAAATGTAGATCAGATCGTCGTACACTGCACGAGTCTTTAGAGAATTTATCTTATAAAAATGGTAGACGTTTAAGAATCGATAAACTACCAGCTGATTTTATTGACAACATTATGGCACGTATAAACAGGGTTCGTGGATTTAAACGCGCTAATGCAACATGTATTAATGCGGTTGTTCTCTACAAAGAATCTCAGTATGATTGGCGACGTGACGAACGTGTTTACAGATTAAAAGCTCAGGTTTCATTTTCCTACAACAACAAGACTGCAAATATTTACCTTGGTTAAAAAATTAGTTGACAAGCAAACCGATTTGCCGTATAATCATAACTAACAAATGGAGAGAAAAGGGTTCTCTCCATTGCCAAACTTCTTTTATGGAGAATTCAGCATGCCAGTTGTTAACGGTATTACAAAAGTTACAATTGATAATGTGTCTTTTAGCTTTAATGCACTGGTTGTCAATCCGAATAAATATCTCCCTCTAATGCAACCGCTTTTTACCACTCGTGTTTTTACACAAAAAGCTAATGAAACACAAGAAAAGTATTTACATCGTTTATTTAATACATTAAATAATCGTCAATCAACTTCATCTGTATCAACAGATGGCACAACCAGAACACGTGCACCACGTCGCCGTAATGAACCTATTGGTGAAGAGAATGAAAAGATTCTCAATGCTATGGGTATAGATGTTATTAAAACAACACCTGCAAGTTTGTCGATTGTGTTTAAAAGCACAGGCAATAAATATCGTATGAAACGCGATACTATGCTTTCACTCGTTGACACATTTAAAAATTCATACGATTGGGATCCTGCACATAAAGTTCCTATTAAGTTTGGCGTTGAATTAGAGTTTATTGGTAATCCAGATAAGCTTGCTGAATTTAATGCAGCTATGTATAAACGAGTTGGTCAAGATCGTTACAATCCTATTATGCAATATCATAAGAATGATGGTAAACAATGGGAACTTGGAAAAGATTGCTCTGTAAATCGTAGGACTGCACAGCCTAGCAATTTCCGTGGATTTGAATTGACTTCACCTATTTTTAATCTTAATAGTAAAAAGGATTTAAATGAATTAAAAGCTGTTTGCAAATTAATTAGAGATAAATTTGATGGTGTTGTAAACAATACATGTGGAACTCATATCCATATGTCATTCCCTGTTGACAGCGCTAGTGAAGATTTAATAAAGCACTTTGCACGTTCATATCGTAAAAGTGAAAATACATTATTCGATAAATGTGTTCCAAACAATCGTAAAGGAAACAAAGCTAGATATTCACGCACTGTTAATGAACGTTATATTTGGGATCGTTATCGTAAATTAAATTTCTGCAATGTAAAAAGAGACACAAAAGAAATGCACCTTGAATTCCGTCAATTAAATGGTACATTAGATTATGATACCATTATTGCTTGGTGTAAATTACAGCAACTGTTTATCAATCTTACGCTTGACACTTGGGAGATTGATGACATTGATATTGAAGATAGATCTGTTAAAGTTCAACTTGAAGATATTGTTGTCGGTGAAAACTTTAATAAAGCTACAAATGAAACACTGATGAAGATGAGCAAGATGATTGTTTAATTAAATACAAATAAAATAAGGGTATACATTAATGTATACCCTTTTATTTTATACTTTGGACTGCACAACTATGTTGTGGATTGCACCAATTTAATTATATCATGGAATCCTGAATTCGTCAACAGAAAAATAAAGAAATTTTTAGACACTATCTGACACAAAACTTTTTGAATTTTTAGTTGACAATCAGGTCTGTTTGCCGTATTATATGCCTATCAAATGACGAATGAGTCGTTTGAGTGTTCTTTGAAAAAATTCTGTTGATTGAATTTTTTAGTTGACAGACAGTTGAAAACACGGTATAAATAACGCATAAATTGAATGGATAATGAATCCATTCATTGAACCGAAATGGAGACTTTAAAATGACAGTACAGGAATTGATTAAAAAATTATCGGCACTTGATTCTGATTCACAGGTTCTCGTTCGGTTTATGAAAGGTGATCTCTATGGGTCATGCTGGGAAGATCTTGAGGATTTTGATGAAGACGATGTTAAAGTAAACGGTCATATAGTCATTCTTGACATTTCTGATAAATAAATAGAAAATTCCTGTTGACATTCATTTGAATCTGTGATATAAATAAACCATAAATTGAATGGGAATGGATCCTGTTCAATAAACCAAACGGAGAATACATCATGACAGTAAAAGAATTGATTGAAAAACTTAAAATGTTTAATGAAGATTACGTAGTTGTTGGGCCATGTAAAGATGGCTACGAATGGGTTCAGGATGAAATGTGTGAATCTGATTTTACACAGGACGATGATGAAAAGATAATGTACATTTCTAAATGATTACGTAAAACTTTTCATTTACATTGAATGAAATGGATCCATTCAATAAACCAAACGGAGAATACATTATGACAGTAAAAGAACTCATTGAAATTCTGAAAACATTTGACCAGAATCTGACTGTTTATACAGAAGATTGTGAAGGTTGGAATGGAATACGTAAAGAGTATATTCGTTTAGATGAAGATGGTGATGTTCTTATTTCTCAGTGGGATTCCAAAGGTAATCGGTAATAAATCATAGGGGAGAAAATATCATGACAGTTGGTGAACTGATTGACAAACTTAAATCCTATGATAGGAATCTTGAGGTAAGATTAAACTGTTATACAGAATTAAACATTGATAATGTTTATGAGACATCAGAAGAATACATACCCGAAAAATCGGTTGTAACAATAGACGTCAATCTTTACTAATAAAGGATAAAACATCATGACAGCTGGAGAACTTATTGAAATGTTAAAAACAGTAGATCCTGATATGGAAGTTGTCGTTGAAGCTCCAGATTCAGGTTATTATACTGATGAATATTATGAATATCCGATTGATAAAGAAGAGATTGATATTAGTTTCGGTAAGTTCTCAATTGGAGTTGGTTAATCATGGAAGAGAGAATAATGTATGTTATTCAGAGAGCTGATGGTAAATTCTATTGGAAACATCAAAGTATCTCTTCATGTTACGGATATGACAGCTTTGGTAAAGCACATTTATTCACTACTGAAAAAGGTGCAAAGTTAAGAATTAATCATGGTAATGACGGACAGGAATGCAAAGTTAAACAGGTTAAAATAGTGCTTGTTGATTAACTATAAGGGATCTTGCTATGACAATTAATTTTGACAATCTGCCTGTTGAACCTACTGTAACACTTATAACACCTGAAGGTAAAGATCTTATCACTACGAATAATCCTATTGCAATTCTGTTTGCAAGACTTGAAATTAAGCATAACAAATGGACGGGTTATAAAATCCGGACTGCACATGGAGTTATTTGTGAAATTAATTCCATGGGTAAAATTAAAGACTATCCGGATGGTGATATTCCGGGTGATGTTTATGGTGATCTTTTAACCGAGCTTATTTAATACTATACTTTGGAGGTAAAGTAATGAACATTGAAGCTACACATGATTTTAGTGCTTTGCATGAAAAAGCAAAAGAAATGGCAAAAGAGTTTACAAATCTAAATGGCATTGAATTGAAATTTAACCATTTCTATATTGACAGTCCTTATTATGGTTACATTGATAAAATAGAAAATTTCCCTGAAGATGATCCTGATTCAGTATTTGTATTTCAATTTGATGAAACTGATAATCATTATGAGACAGTAAGTTTTGTTCCTACATTAAATAAAGCAATGGTTTGGAGATCATTATCGAGTGATAATCCATATTGGAGTGCTGATGATGAAGGTTATGGTGAAGAGGGTGCTGTAAATCCAAATTCCGGGATTGCACATTGGGAAGATTGGCTTGTAGATGGTTTACATCCGTTGAACGATTGGAAAAATTATAAACGTCCGAAAGTAGCTTCGTAACTTTATAAATATTCTCTATATAGTGATGTTACGCGCGATAGAGAAAAATATACATTGAGTTCGCGCTGATGACATTATAGCTCAATGTATAAATAATATTTATGGGAAATTAGTTTAATTGGTAAAACAACCGGCCTTCATTGGGCCGTTAGATGAAAGTTCAAATCTTTTATTTCCCATAAAGTCCCGTTAAAATCGGGCAATGTTAGTGAGGCTAGCTAACACAGAGGTTTTGGGTGAATGTCCTGTTACTGAAAAAGAGTAGCTACCTAAAAACACCCCGCTTTGTCATACTGGTTAATTGGAAGACATCCACGGAAGCTATAAACTAATACTTATAATTGGTCACGTTCAATTCGTGAGTAGAGTATTATTTCTATAAGTTCAGGATCAACACAATTATAGGAATCATATTAGATGCCTGTTAGAAGATTCAGGTTCAAGTCCTGAGTATGACATTATTTATAAATGGAGGAAGCTTATGCGTTACGTTTACACAGTGAATAATATTGGACTATATAACATTGTTTACTTTGCTAGTAAACGAGCTGCACTTAATTATGCAAATTGTCATAACATACGCAAACTTAGTAATGGCCATTGGGGAATTATTCGTGTATTAAGTTTTATTGCTGCTAACGTACGAGAAGATTATCGTAAACATAAAGAAAATCTTGACAAACAAAATGAAGATTGCTGTATAGCATAATGGAGGCATATATGTATAGTATTCAGGGACTTGAGACTGTATTCGATGTTATGGCATATACTGTTACAGCAATGAAAGAATCTGGATTTATGCCAGGTGAAATTGAAGATTATTTACATACAGCATTAAGTGAGAATAATAATTTACATATTATAAATACAAGTAAAGAACAATTAGCAGAATGTAATAAATTATATAAGTCAAATAATAAATGGGATTACGAAGATACTTGGCGAGATCATTATTATTCATCAGTGTGGGATGATGATGGTCGTTATTGTGATGAATATGATGATCAAGATTCATTCGATTATTTAACTGGAGAACCAAAGCAACATAATATATGGAATGATGATAATGTATTTAATGACCTTAAAGATGATGAAGCTTATGAGGGATTTAATACATGTAAAAATTATAGGTGGGATTGCTCTGATAATGATGATTGGAAAGTAGGAAGTAAATTTGATTATTATGACGAAATGAAAAGACAAGATGATTTAGAACCATCATACGATCCATTTAATGATCCTGATAATAATGAAACAATGGATGACTTTTAATTAGAAAAATACTTGAATTTTTTAGTTGACAACCAATTTGATTCGTGGTAGAATTGCACAGCTTTATTTGTCTGTATCGATTTGTACCAAGATTTCCACATGCAAAGTTTGTGCCAGATTTTTAGTTAAAAAATTTCTTTTTAGGTAATTTTTTAGTTGACAAACTTGCTGAAATATGGTACTATAGGTTTATCAAATGAGCAATGAGACTCATTTGAGGCCTTTGAAAAAATTCTCTTTGACTGAAAAAATTAGTTGACAGAGGACTTGATTCATGGTATAAATAAAGCAACAAATGAATGAGGAATGGGTCCTTGTTCATTAACCAAATGGGTAGACTTATGAAACAGAGAACAATTAAAAAGCGTGAACGTATTGAACATGCCGCGAATTTTCCACTTTCATATAAAGCTCGTAAAGTTTATGTTTACTCGATAACAGATGTAAAAGATAAGCCATTTATAATTTATACATGTCGTCCAACAAATAAGAAAACAAAATCTTTCGCAGTGACATTGCATTTTGCAAAAATTTCCCGTGAGTTACTAACTCATTGGGAAGTCTAAGATTGTTGGCATAGTTTTGTGCTTTCACTTTGCGAATTTAAATGGAGACAATGATATGACTACTTACACAGTGCTTAATAGCATGTCAGAAGAAATCTGCAAAAAGATTAAACGTATTGTTAAGAAATGTGAAAAGAATCATATTGATTATACATTTAATGTAAGTGCACCATATAATAAGTTAGTTACAATTAATAAGGATAAAAGTTTTGAAGTATGTCTCGTTGATCTTGATCTTGATGTTACATTTAAATTTAATGGTTGGTCTTCATTGGGAATGGTTCAAAGAAAAGATGGAATCGTTCAATGCTATTTCGATAATGCTGATTTAATTAAACAATACAAAGATACAGATTTCCATTGTGATCACTGTCATAAGAAGGTACACCGTAATTCAGTTGTTATACTTGAACATGATAATGGCGAAAGAAAAGTTGTCGGTACTTCATGCGTAAAAGAATTCACGTCTGGTTTGGATGGGAATCTTATTGCTGAAGTAAATGATTATATGAATATTCTCAAAATGAGAGATTCAGAATTAAGATGCTTAATGCAAGGTGAAGATAATGCAGATGTATTCTTTGAATCGAATGGAGTTAGAACATATAATGTAGTTGACATTGTATCAGCAGCAAAGAGAACTATTGATAAATATGGCTTTGAACCGTCAGGTAGTATGAATGCTACATGGAAGTTTATCATGGATGAATATGATAGAACTAAAATTGAAAATGAAGCTGTTGACGCTATAGAATGGATTAAATCATTGTCTGAGGATGAAGCTACAAAGTCAAGTTATTTATTTAATCTTAAACAAATCATTGACGCTGGATATTGCACTGCTAGACACTTTGGATTTCTTGCTTCATTAATTCCGTCATATCGTAAAAGTGAATATAAACGATTGCTTGATCTTAAAAAGAATGATGGCAAAGTAAGCGAGTACGTTGGCAATGTTGGTGATAAGATTTCTGTAAAAGTTAAATATGTAAATACTTATTCATACGATACAAGTTTCGGTAGTTCATACATTCATCTGTTTATGGATGATAATGGAAATATATTTAAATGGTCTACAAATAGCAGATTAGAGTTTACAGTAAAAGATAATCATTCTAATTATTCACAGTGGTATCACCTTGATAAAGGTGCGACAATTCAATTAACCGGAAAAATTAAAGATCATAGTGAATATCGTAATCAAAAACAAACTGTTCTTACAAGATGTAAATATGAGGTTCTTGAATCAAAAGACAGAGATGAAAAGATTGCTGAACTTGAAGAGTATTATTCTAAAGAACACAAATCAACTGTTGATGAAGATTTAGACAGTATAATGTCTTATTGGGAGTCATCAGTTGTATAAAAGTTTAAGACATTAATAATACTATAACCATCATATCATGATACATCTTAATTGGAGAACAAGATTATGTCACTTCATACACTAAACGAATTGCACAGTAAAACTGCAGACTATATTAGTGATGTTATAAAACAAGGATTTAAAATAAATCCTGATAAATCAGTGTCAGATAATCCACATATCTTTAATGTATCTTTATATAATAAAGACACTAAACAAACTATAGAAATTTGTACTAAAGATGATGATGATTCTTTTATAAGTTCATTTAATGTGTATTGTAGTATTGGTGGTGGTAGTGCACAAAGAATTAATATACCTTATTATAAGGTATATGACGATATTTATGCAGATTCAGAAGATGAAGCAAAAGAAGAACATAAGAAATGGTTAGCATTTAATTTTGGATTAGGCGATATTGTTTAGAGTGGAGGTAAATAATGAATAAGAATAATCCTCTTTACAAATATGCTGATAAGCTGAATGAATATGGCATTAATCTTGTTAAGAAGTTTATGCACTCTAAACAATATTCTGATTTGCGTTCTAAAATTAATAATATAGACAAAGAGATTGAACAACTAAATATAGAATATGAAAGAAAGTTTAGAGAACTTCATGCTGCAAAGCGTAATATAGAGATTAATGAAATACCTAAAGCAAGAGATGAATATGTGAGACAGCATATTGATTGTTACAAAATGCATTTGAAAATTCAACAGATTGGTGATAACTCATTTGAAACATATATGAAGGTGTTAAACAATGAAAGTGCTACTTAATAAAATTGAGAATACATCAAATGGTGCCGCACATATTGTTTTCTTTACTGATATAAATACTCATTTTGTTGGCACATTTTCATTTACAGTTCCAAAAGCATTTGCGTCAACAGTATGTAAATATATTATTGAAAATACATTTGGCTACGGAACTGAGCTTGATATAAGTATAATTCCATTAAGTAATGGAAAAGAGACAATGGAAATAACAAGCTACATTCCGTATGATCCTAAATCTAAAACTGTACTTCATATAACACAGTATACTCGTGATAAGGAATAAGACAATGGCTAGTTTAGGTGATCGAATGAAACAATACGAGCTTGTGAGTAAATCAAAACTAGTTCGTAGAATGCCTGTGATCATTAGATTAGATGGTTGTCATTTCCATACTTTTACAAAAGGATTTGATAAACCATTTGATGAAGTGCTTATGTGTTCTATGATAAGAACAATGAAATTTCTTTGTCAAAATATTCAGGGTTGCACTTTTGGATATACTCAATCTGATGAAATTTCATTGATTCTTATTGATTATAAAAAGTTAACTTCATCAGCATGGTATGACAATGAAGTTCAAAAGATGTGTTCAGTAGCATCTTCATTATGCACATTAGTATTTAATCGTATATTCAGAGAAGAGGTTCATAAACACGTTCCTGAATATTTCAATGATAAAGAAAATGGCAAATGTTTGTCTGCATATAATAAAGCTTTAGAGACTGGCGCTGTATTTGATTGTAGAGCTTTTAATGTTCCTAAAGAAGACGTATGTAATTGCATTATTTGGAGACAACAAGACGCTACTAGAAATTCAATACAATCATTAGCACAATCACAATTTTCTCATAAAGAATTACAAGGTCTTTCTTGTGACAAACTGCAGGATAAATTATTTACAGAACGTGGTATAAACTGGAATGATCTTGAAGTTTATAAGAAGCGAGGCACTGCTTGCTATAATCGTGGTGAAGAACATAGTGATTGGGTAGTTGATTTTAATATGCCAATTCTTACGCAAGATAGAGATTATATTAACAAACATATATTTATAGACTAATAAACATTAGATTACACTACACTATTATAAATTATAACAATTATTATGAAAGTTTACAAAGCACTAACTATATTACATCACATGCCACTTGATTGGCATGTCTTATGGGGTGATTCTGATAATTTACTTCATCCTGTTTTAGAGGTCTCTTATAATAAAGATGCACATAAAACATTTGTAACTTTATTTCGAGAATGTGATTTAGAGGCATATAAGAATGAGTTGTCAGTAAAAGATTTTTCTAACATGCTATTGAAGTTGCCAATGAACTCTTTTGATAGTGAATTAGTGTTTAATAATTTTCAGGAAACGAATTATGGTAACGCTGGAATGTTTGAATCTACTTCAGAGATCTTAAATATAAAAGGATTCAGAAGAGCAAAATACACTGCATACGATTATACGCTTAAACAAAATAAAAAGCATCACTATGTTAGAATGATGCTATTCAACGACGATCTTGACAGGCGAGGATAATCTAATATGTCTATGCTACATCATCCAACTGTACCAAAACACAAATCAAAAATAAAACGAAAGAAGTATAGCCATTCTAAATTTAGATTAAGTAATGGCATAAAAGTGTACACCTATAACATTGGTGATTACTGCTTTTTCACATCAAGGCCAAAACAAAAAGGCTCGAAAGCATACTCATTAGAATATGCTTTGTGGTTAATCAGATATTATAATGGCATTATGAATAGGAGATAATATATGTTTGCAACAGATTCATTGGGCATGTTTGATTTTGTAATTGAATTTAATTTGCCAAAAGAGATTTCTGATAATCAAGAGCATATTAAATTATCAGTTAATCGTGTGGAAATTCCTGCAGTTAAAATTCCAGCATGTCCTATAGGATATAAGTCTCTACACTTTAAAACATCTGGAGAAATTCATTGCATAGAACGCTATAAGCATATAAAAGATGTTTTGCCACTTATAAACAGATGGGTAAATAGTGTATGGAGCCCATGTAATACACTACATAGCAGCAGAAGCGATCTACTTGTAGAAGCAAAGTTATATGCTTATAATGAGAATGACAACAGCTTGTTTAAGAAATGGAATCTTGAAGAATTCTATCCGTTATTTAATCCAAATGTTGAATGCTTTTCTGGAGATACTATAGAACTGATATTCAAATTTGAAAATATGATTGTAGAAGACAATAAGCCAATGTATGATATTAGCAAATACATTAAAGAGTATAAAGATAGAAATAATAAATGCGAATTCTGTGCCTATAATAATGTTCAGAGTGGCAGATGTTACATGTGCAAAAATCATAATTGGTTTGTACAAGAAATAAACTTAAAGCAATATGTCATTAAAAGAGTATCTGAAGATTCAAATAATGAATTTATAAATTCAAAAGAAGCTATCGACTTAAAAGCAAAGATTGATTTGCGTAAAAATGTATATGACGATTTTAATGAATATGTAGAAAAGCAGAAAGAAATTTTAGATCAAGAACTGGAAGACAAGCGTAAAGAGTGGTCCAACCTACAAAGTGAATATGCTTATAAGACAGCAAGGTTTGTTTCAGATAATATTGACAAAGCGCTTGAATCATTAGACTCTATGGAAGGCTAATTGCTTACTATAAATTTTGTAACATATTAAGCCTATATACTAACTCTCTCGAGTATTAAAATATTATTTACATGGGCATTCCATGACTCCCGTTGGAGACTCACATTTGAGGTAATTATGCGTGTTGCAGTAAAGAACATGAGTGGTGTCTTTATACATTCTACCACTCCACGAAAAGCTAGGCTTCTTCTAAAAGAGAAGAAAGCAGTCATAGAATCAAACAATCCATTCATTATTCGTCTTTTGTTTTCTAAAAGTGAGTGTGGATTAAAGGATTCTAAATCATTAAACAAACTTAACTCAGGCTTATTGTCTGAAAAGGATACTACTATGTCTGAAGGTCTATCTTTCAAAAATAATTCTAAAACTCATCTTATTTTTGGTGCAATAGGTTGTGGTAAAACAACCATGTTTAAGCAACTTATTCAAGAAAAGTTAAACAGAGATGAAGATGTGTTTGTCTTGGGAAACGAAATGTATGGAAGATTATATTTTAACGATAGAAGTAACAACAAGCTCCACTTCTATTCCCCTAGTGATATGAGTGATTTTTCTAGCAAAAGTGCCCCAAAAGATTTGGCAGAGTATATTGTTAATTTTTATTATTCTGTAGCAGGTAAAGATAATCCTAGAACCATAGCTATAGATGGATTTGAACAATTTGAACTTAATCCAGATTATTCAACATCTGAATATTTCAGAGAATTGGCAAAAGAGTGTAGAACTAAGGATATAAATTTCCTCTATACTTTAGGTGTTGGATCAGATAAAAAAGAATCATATCATAAGTTGCCAGGAATCTATGAACGGTTCTCTGATATTATAACTGTTTTGAAATAATACTTATAAGTGGGGAGATACTTTAAAATATCTCCCCTATGCTATAACGAATTCTTAATGTAAATGTAGTGATATGAATAAATGGAGAGCTTTTATGAATAAGGATTATGAGTTGAAAGAAAGTTGTAATAACACTAATAATAGACTTAAACAATTATACGATGTATTATTGAAAGATCTTGGTTTATCTCACAATGATTGTTATGTACATATAAACACAGCATTATTTGCCATTAACGAATCTATTTTCAGAGACGAGAATAGTTAAGATGACAGTGGAGCAGTGCTATGGATAAATACGAGATTTTAACTTTCACAGATTTGTATATTAAGTTTCAAGAACGATGTAAACATATTGCAAATATTCTTTCTGAATATGACTGTGACTTTAAAGAGAGCAGATGGGATGATTGGCAACTTGATTACGATCAGAATAAGAATCCCACTAATTGTAATATGGATATAGACATTTATGCATTAGGCTGCCATGTAGATTCTCGAACATTGTCTTTTCCTGTAAAATTACTTTCTGCAGATGATGCACAAATTCATGAGTATGCACAAGAGAAATATAAAAGGACATAAGCTATGTTTGACAATCAGTCAGAAAATGAACCATTTGCATTCATTATTTTAATGATTATAGTTGCAGGTATTATTGTAGCAATCATTAAACTTTTTGATTTATAAATGATGTTTAAATTAAAATTTTATAAAATAAGATTAATATAAAGACGATAAATTTATCGTCTTTATTTTTTATTTTTCAGTTGACAAATATTGGAAATTGTGGTATAATATAGCATCAAAATTTCTGATACAATTCGATATAAAATTGGTTAATTTTTCGAAATTTTTCAGTTGACAAGAGAATCGCTTTACGTTATTATTTAACCATCAAATGAGCGATGAGTTCATTTGATACTCTTTGAAAAAAGTTCTGTTAACTGAATTTTTTAGTTGACAGAGGATTAAACTCATGGCATAATGAGTTCACAAAATGAATGGAATGGTTCCATTCATTAGACATAAAGGAATCTTCATCATGACAGTAAAAGAGTTGATTGAGAAATTAAAGAAGTTTGACGAAAACTTAGAAGTGATTGTTTCAGCTGATGGTGGTGTATTTGAAATGGATGATGCTTTAATTATGGTTGAAACTTGGAAGACAAAAGACGGTAAAGACTTTGAACTGTTGGACATTAATTTTTAACTAATAGCGTAAAATTCCATTGACAAACATTTAAATCTGTAGTATAATAAATTCACAAAATGAATGGAATGATCCCATTCACTGGAGTTTAGCAATGAGCATAAAACTTACTACAGTTGCTGGTACACAGGCAAAAAGAATTATACCATTTATAGCAACTATATGGAATTTCTTTGATAGCTCAAATGAAGTTCAAATTCGTGAAGCACTGTTAAAAGTTTCATTATTAGCTCGTCGTGGTAAATTAAAAACAGTATATCTCTTTGAGACTATTGTGGGTGTAACAGTCAACAGAGAATTTGATGGTTTGAGTACCGCTATTGAATTAAATGTAAAATGTGATAAAACTGTACAATGTGATGAATGTATTACTTTACATTTTCCTAGCATTGAACAAGTGTTGCTATATGAAAAACTTGCTAATGAAGATAGAGAACTATACACGAATAATCATAGTGAATTCTTAGACAAATACGTTGATGAATTACTATGCTGCAAATAATTTTAAAAAATTAGTTGACATTCTTTTGAATGTGCATATAATATAATTTAACAAATGAATGAGACCGGTCTCATTCATTAACACAAGAGGATATAGCATGAAAAAGTACACTGTTAACACAGACGTTACAATGAGTCTTTGCGATGAATTCTATGATACATCAGCTTTAACACTTGAGGGTCTTGATTTAGACAGTTTGGATGATTATGCAAATTATCTTGATCATGAATGTGGTTTAAAAGATGGTGCTGTATTCCATGTCATTGATGGAAATGAGATGGATGATTTTTATATGCTATCCGGAAAAAATGCTTATCCAGGTGATTTACATATTGTTGTTATTAAATTAAGTGATCTTATTAATCCTAATAAAATTATTATGAAGCGATTTGACTTTGGTGGTAGATGGTTTGATGATGTAGTTGATAACAACGCCAATAGAGCGTCTTAATAAAGGTTAGGATTATGTCACTTTATACATTGAAAGAACTTAATAACAAACCAGCAGACATTATAATGTCTTTTTTGTTAGAAGGTTACAGAATAGTTCCTACAGAGCAGACTAATAAAAGAGAATTTGTAGCTGTACTTACTAGTAGTCGTTATACAGTTAAAATCATAACACGATGTAGTTATGAGCACTTCATTATAATTTTTGACGTTAAATGTAATGAAGATCACAGATTTGATTTTGAAGAGTCACGTTGTTATTATAAATCGTATTATGACATTTATGCTGACTCTGAAAAAGAAGCTGAAGATGAACGTATTAAATATCTCACAAAGTGCTATGAAGACATGTATTTAATAGGAAACTTTCCTGAAACTTATACGGAGATTAAGTAATGAGTGGCGGAGCATTCGATTACAAAGATAATGAACTTAACTACCTTCAGGGTATGGTTGCAAAAGAAATTGGTTATATTGAATACTGTGCTAATGACAGCGATGAATATGCGTATAATCCAAAGACACTTACATATATGAAACTTATTTGTGAGGATCTTGGTAAACTTGCAAAAGTAATGCACTCACTAGATTGGTTTATCAGTGGTGATACTAGTGAAGAAAAATTTATTTCTGATTATGAGAAAATATATAATATGGAGGACAAGTAATTATGTTGACAAAGTTTAATGATTCCAACGATATGAACACTGTTGCTTCTGATGCTATTCATTCTTACATTAAAGATGGTTATCATATTGATGCAAAAGAATCAGTGATTGATCGTGAAAAAGATAAGGATTGTACATTTAAGGCAGTTCTGAAAAAAGATGTAGATGGCATTGAATGTAAAACAGTTATTACATTATCTGATAATGGTGATGATAAAAATAAACATTGTACTTATCACAAAGTAGAGTCTGTTGGTGACACAAAGTGGAGTGAAGAGACTCGTACATTTAGTTATACAACTGATAAAACTAAATTAAATAACGTTGTTAAAGATAATCTTTTAAATAAATCATGGGATGATGATAATGATTGGTTAACTGCTCATCGTAAACGTATGAAACGTATTTCTGATATGTATGGTTTTGGATGGGATTGGTTTGATGATTATAATAAATCATTTAAACGATTAGCCGATGCTATTAAAGTACAAAATGATGATAGAATTAAGGTAGCAAAGCCTGATTGTTCAAACACAGATAAAAAAGATACTAAATGGACTTGTAAATGTCCATCTGCATATAAGAGATTAGATGATTATATTAAACTAAATAATGACAGTGATAATTCTAATAATGATGAAAAAGAACACATTAAAGTAGACACAAAAGATTCAGAAGATGATATTTATAATAAGATTGTAAATCGTAAAAAGAATCTTGAAGAAGCTTGCAATGCAAAAGCTCGTTCTGATAAAAAGAAAGTTCCAATCGAGTCTTTAATCGATAATAAAGATAATCAAAAAGATGAATATGAAGATGATCTTGAAGATTCATTAATTAAACTTGTTCGTTATATTTTTGGGAGATAAATATTTATGACTATGTTAAATTTCTTTGCAAATGTTGTGTATACTATAAATAATGATAAGATTAACATAGTCATGCTTGATTATTCAAAACCTAGCTTTGAAGAATATCTTGTCACAAAATGGGTAAATAATATTTAATTATAACAATGGAGCTTTAATATGACTGTTGCATTAGCTTATGTAGATCCTGAATCAAAACATGCATATATCGCTGCAGATTCCTGTGCGTCTAATTCGATTGATCGATCAATAGTTAAAAATTGTAAAGTATTTAATCCTGTTGGTAGACGTGATATTTTAATTGGATGTGCTGGTACATTTAGATTGCCTAATCTGTTACAGTATGTTCCAGGTATCTTTCCAGCAGAAGATGAATTAGCAACAGATGATATTAATCTATCATATTTAATTAATGAATTTACACCTGTTGTTAGAGCATTAACTGAAGACTTTGACGATGATGATGCTTGGGAACTTTTGATTGCTGTAAAAGATCGTATTTATAGAATGCAAATGGATCTTTCAATTATTGAACCTGCTGATAATGTAGATTCAATTGGTATTGGTGGATCAGTTGCATTAGGTGCTATGAAAGTATTAAATGAACTTGCACCATATATGCCTGTTGAACAACGATTAAAACATGCACTTCAAGTAGCATGTTCATCGATTCAAGGATGTTGTGCTCCATTTTTAATTCGCGAAACAGTTCCTGTTCCGGATGAAATTTTAGCTAAAATTCCTAAAGATAAAGATAGAGAAAAACGTGGATATGAGATCATTCGTTATAATGATGAAGACGTAGATGAAGACGAATCAAGTGAAGTAACATTATCATTAGACGATATTAAGAATGTAAATAATAATACACACTCAAAAAAGAAAAGCAAAAAAGAACTTTTGAAACATAAAAAGAAAAAAGATAGAGATAAATAGATTATATAAATAAGTAGACCCTAGGCGTAACACCTAGGGTTTATTTGTATATTTATATCAATAGTCTGAATTATTAATTACCAGATTGCACTACCCGACTATTTAATTATAACACGATAGCCGTTATTCGTCAACAGAAAAGTTTAAGAAAATTGTACCAGACTGTATCGGAATTTATCAGAAATTTGATGCAAAAATTTTTGAAATTTTCTGTTGACAAACTGATTGAACTATGGTACTATATACCCATAATGAATGAGTGAATAAGCCATTCATTAGACTTTGAAAAAAGTTCCTGTTAACTGAATTTTTTAGTTGACAGATACCTGAGATTATGATATAAATAAATCATAAATTGAACAGGAATTGATCCTGTTCAATCTTTCACGGAGATTGCTATGAAACGTAAACGTCGGACTTGTATGTGTTGCTTTAATCCTGCAGCCTATGTGTCGCACAATTCAACACTCGCTCTTTGTGAAGAATGCTATTTAAGCTTTTCTGATGATTATGAAGCTTCCATGGAAGAAGAATATGGAATGTCTTTTGATGAATATTATGACATTGAAGAATTAGATGATGATGAAGACTAAAAATAAAATCACTATTTAATAGTGATTTTATTTAGTATTATACGTTGGAGGTTAATAATATGCCGAATAAACAAATTAAAGATGCTTATGAAATTGCATGTTTAATGGATTCAAAGCGATTATGTTCTGATCTATTGTCTTCATTATTAAGACTGAATTGTGCTATTAGTTCACATTATATCAGTGACGGACTTTATGATAAACTGCGGGTTGCAAGAAAAGAAGTAGAAGATCTTGCTACTGAACTCCACATCAGTATTTGCAACTTTGAAGATGGACTTCAATAAATAGTGAGCTTAATATGTTAAATCCAAAAACTAACGAACGGGAACTTGCATATATTGTTAAAGTATTAGAAGCAAAAGATCTACCTGGTTACGATTCTGTTCACTATGTGAAAGTTTTGGGGTGGTGGTGCGTTGCACCTAAAGATATTAAAGCTGGTGATCTTGCAGTTTATTTCGAGAT
>Ga0247609_10001698_pt1 | contig 25257 bp, 19 predicted proteins | sample 172DNAGHGlowgp2_FD_193487 | JGI IMG/M metagenome (GOLD analysis project Ga0247609, IMG submission 193487) | Sheep rumen microbial communities from Palmerston North, Manawatu-Wanganui, New Zealand - 1728 DNA GHGlow gp2 | ecosystem: Host-associated > Mammals > Digestive system > Stomach > Rumen ...
GTCAGACCAGTACCAACGGACAGGAAAATCGTTACGATGTTCATCAAAGCGTTCTGCGCAGTGTCGCTCAGACGGTCCAGGCAGCCGGCTTCCTTATACAGGTTGCCCAGCATCAGCATACCGATCAAAGCGCATACCGGAGGCAGTAACAGGGAAATGAAAATCGTGGAGAAAATCGGGAAAATGATGCGTTCGAATTTGGTTACCGTACGCAGCTGATCCATTTTGATCGCGCGGTCGGCTTTGCTGGTGCACAGCGTCATGATAGGCGGCTGGATCAGCGGAACCAGAGACATGTAGGAGTACGCAGCAACCGCGATAGCGCCCAGCAGATGCGGAGCCATCTTTACGGTCAGGTAAATAGCGGTCGGGCCGTCAGCGCCGCCGATAATACCGATAGCTGCAGCTTCACGCAGGTCGAAACCTAACAGCATAGCGCCAATCAAGCATACAAATACGCCGCCCTGAGCAGCAGCGCCCAGCAACAGGGTCTTCGGGTTAGCAATCAGCGGACCAAAGTCGGTCATAGCGCCAACGCCCATGAAGATCAGCGGAGGGAAAATTTCGTGATTGATACCATACAGGATTACCTGCATTACGCCGGGTTCTTCAACGAAACCGGTCTTGGGGATATTGCCCAACAGGCAGCCAAAGGCGATGTTGGACAGCAGCAGAGGCTCGAAGCCTTTGCCGATAGCCAGGTAGAGCAGAATCAAGCCTACCAGGAGCATGATTACGTTGCCGCTGGTCAGACCCTCGAAACCAGAGTCATTCCATACGGACTGCAGAGATACAATAAGAGCGTCCATTTATAGTCCTCCACTCAATTTTAATTTTTAAGGTTCAATAAAGGATAATGAGACTGTTATCCCTTTTTTTGCCAATTTGGGGTGGTTCCCCAAAAGGAACCACCCACCCATTGACACCATCACAAAGTTACAATGTTATTACATAACGATCATTACATCGCCAGTGTTAACAGTGGAGCCTGCGGATACGCGAACGTCAGCAATGGTTCCGTCAGCCGGAGCCATAATTTCGTTCTGCATTTTCATAGCTTCCAGAATCAGCAGAACCTGGCCGGATTTAACAGCGTCGCCAGCTTTGCATTTAACTTCCAGAACTTTACCAGGCATCGGAGCGGTAACAGTAGCAGCACCAGCAGCTACCGGTTTAGCAGCCGGAGCCGGAGCAGCAGCCGGAGCCGGAGCAGCTTTCGGAGCCGGAGCAGCAGCGCGCGGAGCAGCAGCACGCGGAGCAGCAGCAACAGCGCCGCCCTTTTCTTCAACTTCTACTTCATATGCAGTACCGTTAACGGTGATAGTATAAGCTTTCATGGATATAAATCCTCCCTTGAAATTTTAAATTAGGTATATTACCTTAATAAATTACATAAACGGTTTTACAGTCTGTGCTTCTGCACGAGCTCCAATAGCCCAGGCAACAGACGGAGTTGCAATGCGTACAGCAGTAACATTTTCAGCTCCGCCGCAGGCAGCAACAGCTGCAGCAATAACCGCTGCAATCTCTTCGCTCTTGTCTTCCACAACCGGAGCAGCTACAGGAGCAGCAGCCGGAGCAGCTACAGGAGCAGCAGCTTTAGGAGCTGCCTTTTTCTTTGTCGGATCTACCATTTCGATTACATGCATCAGAACGCCAAGGACGATCAAAACGCCGAATACGACGGTCATGTTGATGATAGCAACCAGAAATGGGTTATTAGTTACAGGACCCATTCAATTCACCTCGTTTATATGTTTAAAGTTAAGCGTCGAGTTTCAACCGGTTATAAATTATACCGGGAAGTTGCCATGGCGTTTTGCCGGACGGCTCTCGCGTTTGGTCTCCAACATATGCAGGGCGCTGATAATTGCCGGACGGCTGTTCTTCGGTTCGATAATGATATCTACCATGCCGCGTTCAGCTGCAATATACGGAGTTGCAAATTTGTCAACATATTCTTCGGTGCTCTTCTTCTGAGTTTCCGGATCCTGCTTCTTGAAGATGATGTTTGCAGCGCCAGCAGGTCCCATAACTGCGATTTCAGCAGTAGGCCATGCAATAACCTGATCTGCGCCCAGTTCCTGAGAGCACATTGCCAGGTAAGATCCGCCGTAAGCTTTGCGGGTAACCATGGTGATCTTCGGAACAGTTGCTTCAGAGTATGCATACAGCATCTTTGCGCCGTGACGAATGATTCCGCCATATTCCTGTACAGTGCCGGGCAGGAAGCCAGGTACGTCTACCAGGTTCAGGATAGGAATATTGAAAGCGTCGCAGAAGCGGATGAAACGAGAGGATTTATCGGAAGCGTTGATATCCAGGCAACCTGCCATAACTTTCGGCTGGTTAGCAATGATACCTACGGTTTCGCCGTCCATACGAGCGAAGCAGGTGATAATATTCTGTGCCCAGTATTTCTGGTTTTCATAGTATTCACCATTATCAACGATCGCTTTGATTACATCGTACATATCATACGGAGCATTGCTGTTATCCGGGCAAATGCTGTTCAGGGATTCTTCGGTACGGTTCGGATCATCACCTGTGTCTACGATCGGTGCAGTTTCCATGTTGTTGGAAGGCAGGAAGCTTAACAGATAACGAATCTGCTGGATGCAGTCCGCATCGTCTTCAGCAGCGAAGTTCGCAACACCGGAACGGGAGTTGTGAGTCATAGCGCCGCCCAGCTGTTCCTGGGTAACTTCTTCACCGGTAACGGATTTAACAACCGCAGGTCCGGTAATGAACATCTTAGAAGTGTTCTTTACCATGTAGATAAAGTCGGTCAGAGCCGGGCTGTAAACAGCGCCGCCTGCGGACGGTCCCATGATAGCAGAAATCTGGGGGATAACGCCGGAAGAAATGGTGTTGTTGAAGAACAGTTTGCCATAGCCGCCCAGTGCATCAATAGCTTCCTGGATACGAGCTCCGCCGGAGTCATTCAGACCAACGCACGGTGCGCCCATCTTCAGAGCCAGATTCTGTACTTTGGCGATCTTGTTGGCATGCATTTCACCCAGGGAACCGCCTTCTACGGTGAAGTCCTGTGCGAATACATAAACCAGACGACCGTCAACAGTGCCGTAACCAGTGGTTACGCCTTCACCAGGCAGGTCCTTTTTCTCCTGGCCGAAGTTAGTGCAGCGATGACGAACGAAACGGTCCAGTTCTACGAAAGAACCTTCATCCATCAGTGCAGCAATTCTTTCGCGAGCGGTCATTTTTCCTTTTTCATGCTGTTTTTCAACAGCTTTCGGACCGCCGCCGCCCAAAATCACTTCGGATTTTTTGAGCATTTTCTCAATTCTTTCCTGAGTAGTCAAGTTTTGACACCTCCATAAATTATTGGGAGAACTTATTTTAATATATTACATTCCGCCCGTATTTTAGACGGGCGGAAAATGTAACCTTAACAACATACAAACCGATCAATTAAATTAAGCTTTATGCGGAGTGCAGAGTTCCAACAGAATGCCAACAGATTTCGGATGTACGAAAGCAATGTCCATTCCGCCAGCGCCGCCGCGGGGAGCTTTGTCGATCATAACGCCGCCTTTTGCCTGTACGTCAGCAATAGCAGCTACCAGATCGTCAACCAGCAGAGCTACATGCTGGATGCCCTGGCCGTTCTTAGCAATGTATTTGCCGATCGGGCCATCGTTGTTTTCGGTGATGTCAACCAGGAGCTCGATTAAGTTCGGGCCGCATTTAATGAATACGGTTTTTACGCCCTGAGACGGAACTGCTTCTTCACCGGTGCATTCCAAACCCAGAATATCGGTGTAGAATTTCTTGGAAACTTCCAAGTCTTTGCAAGCAACACCAATGTGATCAATTTTTGAAACTGTAAATGCCATAAGAATCATCCTCCTAGTAAATAAAATTATTTATTATAAGGCACTTCTTATTTGAGTACCTTAGAAACAATATTATCGACTACAGAATACGGTTCCGTTTCCCTGCGCTGAAGTTTCTCGATGGTCTCATCGAATTCAGCGGTGCGAACCACATTTTTATCTATGTAACGGTTAACACGAACATTGACCATATCCGTAACTTCGGATTTGATTCTTGCTTTACGGATATCGTCCAGTTTGCCGGTCTTCATCAGGAAGTCCCGATGCGCCAGAATGGAATCCACTACAGCTTCGGTACCCTGGTCCTTGCTGGCAATCGTACGGTTGATAGGCGGACGCCAGCCGGCATTCTTTTCGTTGTTTAACTCCAGCATCATTTCCATTTCAATATTCAGCTTATCGGCGCCTTCCCGATCTGCCTTATTGATTGTGAGCAGGTCGCCGATTTCAAGGATACCTGCTTTGATAGCCTGGATATCGTCACCCATACCGGGGATGACAACTACCATGGTCGTATCGGCCGTCTTTACGATATCAACTTCAGACTGGCCTACGCCAACGGTTTCAACCAAAATAATATCCATGCCGAACGCGTCCATCAGCTTAACCGCGTCACCGGCCTTCTGGGACAAGCCGCCCAGACTGCCACGGGTTGCCATGGAACGAATAAAGATTCCGGAATCCATCATCAGATCCATCATGCGGATACGGTCGCCTAAGATAGCGCCGCCGGAATACGGGCTCGTGGGGTCAATTGCTACAATACCTACAGTCTTACCGCGTTTACGGAACTCTTTTGCAATCTTATCTGTCAGGGTCGATTTACCTGCGCCGGGAGGCCCTGTTATACCAATAACATAAGCATGTCCGGTGTGAGTGTAAATCTTGGTCATTATATCAACTGCATTGTCATATTCATTCTCAACAGCTGTTATACCTTTGGAAAGCGCAAGACGATTTTGTTTTAAAATTTCCTCTACAATGTCCATAGCTCTTTATCACACCGCCTTGTTGATAATAGTTATGAAAGATGCAAGACCGGGAAAAGCTCCCGGCTTGCATCTTTAAGTTTTAAGAAGGAATTACTTTACGTTAGCGTTGATGAAGTCAACAACTTTGCTGGTCGGGGTGCCGGGGGTGAATACTTCGGCAATGCCGGCAGCCTTCAGGCCGGGGATGTCAGCGTCAGGAATAACGCCGCCGCCGATAACCAGAACGTCATTCATACCTTTTTCCTTCAGCAGTTCAACAACTTTCGGGAACAGGGTGTTGTGAGCACCGGAGAGCAGGCTCAGAGCTACAACGTTTACGTCGTCCTGCAGAGCAGCTTCAGCAATCTGTTCGGGGGTCAGACGAATACCAGTGTAGATAACTTCAAAACCAGCATCGCGCAGAGCACGAGCTACAACTTTTGCACCACGGTCATGTCCATCCAGACCCGGTTTAGCAACTAATACTTTAATGTTAGCCATTTCTATATACCTCCGTTATTTGCTTTAATGTAAATTATAATGCGGTATGAGCTTTGTATTCGCCAAATACCTGACGCATTACGCCGCAGATTTCGCCTTCGGTTGCATACGCTTCAACAGCGTCCAGAATCAGCGGAACCAGGTTAACGTTTTCGTCAGCGCAGGCAGCCTTCAGGGCAGCCAGGGTAGCTTCAACTTTAGCGTTGTCGCGGGTTGCTTTTACTTTGGCAATCTTTTCAGCCTGCAGTTTGCCTACGGAACCGTCTACGCGCAGCAGGTTTTTCGGAGGTTCTTCTTCCTGGGTGAATTTGTTAACGCCAACGATGATACGACGGCCAGCTTCGATATCCATCTGCCATTTGTAAGCGGAATCCTGGATTTCTTTCTGGATGTAGCCCTTAGCAATAGCTTCCGGAGCGCCACCGATTTCGTCAATCTTCTTGATGTAATCCCAAGCTTCTTTTTCGATCTTGTTGGTCAGAGCTTCTACATAGTAGGAGCCGCCCAGCGGGTCGATGGTATCAGCCAGGCCAGATTCGTAAGCAACGATCTGCTGAGTACGCAGAGCGATGGTAACGGATTCAGTGGTCGGCAGAGCCAGAGCTTCGTCCTTGGAGTTGGTGTGCAGGGACTGGGTGCCACCCATAACAGCTGCTGCAGTCTGTAAAGCAACACGAACGATGTTGTTGTTGGGCTGCTGAGCGGTCAGCATGGAACCAGCGGTCTGAGTGTGTACACGCAGCATCATGGATTTAGCTTTCTTAGCGCCAAAGCGTTCTTTCATAACTTTAGCCCATACGCGACGGGAAGCACGGAATTTAGCAACTTCTTCCAGTACGTTGTTATGAGCATTCCAGAAGAAGGACAGACGGCCGGCAAAAGCGTCAACGTCCATACCAGCTTTGATAGCAGCTTCTACATAAGCGATGCCGTCAGCGATGGTGAATGCGATTTCCTGGGAAGCGGTGGAACCAGCTTCACGGATGTGGTAACCGGAAATGGAGATGGTGTTCCATTTCGGAACGTATTTGGCGCAATATTCAAAAATGTTGGTGATCAGACGCATGGAAGGCTTCGGCGGGAAAATGTAGGTGCCGCGTGCAGCATATTCTTTCAGAATATCATTCTGAATGGTGCCGCGCAGTGCGTCGGAAGGAACGCCCTGTTTCTTAGCAACAGCAATGTACATGCACAGCAGTACGGATGCCGGAGCGTTGATGGTCATGGAGGTGGAAACTTTGTCCAGAGCGATCTGGTCAAACAGGATTTCCATATCTGCCAGGGAGTCGATAGCTACGCCTACTTTACCAACTTCGCCTTCAGCCATCGGATCGGTGGAATCATAACCGATCTGGGTCGGCAGGTCGAATGCGCAGGACAGGCCGCTGCCACCGTTAGCTAACAGGTAACGATAACGTTTGTTGGATTCTTCAGCAGTGGAGAAACCAGCATACATACGCATGGTCCAGAATTTGCCACGGTACATGGTCGGCTGTACGCCACGGGTGAAGGGATATTCTCCAGGAAAGCCGAGGTCTTTTTCATAATCAAAGCCTTCGATATCCAGAGGGGTATACAGACGATTGGGTTCCAGGTGTGCACGTTCCGGGAATTTGGCGCTGGCCGCATCAGCTTTCGCCATGTACGCATCAAATCCCGCTTTCAGAGTTTCATTTGCCATTCTCAAATCCTCCTTAAAAATATAAATATAATTTTGTTTCGTAACGCGGATTGGACAGTTCCGCATCACGGTGAGAGTGTTCCGTCAGAGACGGCTGTGTATGGCAAGATCCGCAAGGGATCGAGTCAACAATCATAATTGGACAGTTATGATTTGGGGATGGGGCCGGTCACCGACCCCATCCGATACCATATTGTAAACTATTTTACACAATAATTCAAGCTTTTACTGAATTATTTTTATTCAGCCGGTTTTTCCATGGAGCCGGTCTCTTCGAACCATTTGTAAACGTCAAATGCTTCAGACAGGATATGCGGGGTCTGGCTGTTGCCGCATTTCTCGCATGCTCTCTTGAAGTAGTCGTACAGGTACGGCTGATATTTCGGGTTAGCGATCTGATCAATGATGATCGGAGCTTTTTCTTTCGGGGTCAGGCCGCGCAGGTCGGCAACGCCGCGTTCGGAAACGATAACGTCAACGTCCAGGGTTGCATGGTCGATATGGCTGCAGAACGGAACAACGGAGCTGATCTTGCCGCCCTTTGCCAGGGAGTTGGTGAAGAATACGGTCAGATAGCCGTTACGTGCAAAGTCGCCGGAACCGCCAACACCGTTCATCAATTTGGTGCCGCAAATATGAGTGGAGTTTACGTTACCATAAATATCAACTTCGATAGCCGTGTTCATTGCAATTACGCCGATACGACGTGCAACTTCCGGGCTGTTGGAGATTTCCTGCGGACGGAGCAGCAGATATTTCTTGTAATGTTCTACATTTTCATAGAATTTCTTCTGGCATTCCGGAGACGGAGTCAGCGCGGTACCGGAAGCAACGCGCAGTTTGCCTGCGTCGATCAGGTCGAACATGCCGTCCTGGATAACTTCGGTATAAACGGTCAGATCTTTGAAGTCGGAGTTTACCAGACCGTTAATAACAGCATTGGCTACGGAGCCAACACCAGACTGTAACGGCAGCAGGTTCTGCGGCAGACGGCCTTCCTTAACTTCGTTCTTCAGGAAGTTAACCAGGTTCTGGCCCATATGTTTTGCGTCTTCGTCGATTTCGCCCAGCGGACGAACTTTATCGGTGATGTCGCAGGGAACTACAGCAACGATCTTATCCAGATCGCAGGGGATATACGGAGTACCGATGCGGTCTTCCGGTCTTTCAATAGGAATCGGTTTACGGTTCGGAGGATCCAGCGGAACATAGGAGTCATGCATGCCTTCCAGGCTTACCGGCTGGGTGGTGTTAACTTCTACGATTACTTTCGGAGCAGTAGCAACGTAAGAGGAGCTGTTGCCCATGGAAGTGGTCGGGATCAGGCCAACTTTGCCGTCGCCCAGGTCGTTGATCTTGCAGACTTCAACGATAGCGAAATCAATTTTCTTACGGTCAGCCATGAAGCCGTAACGGGCCATCTGTGCGAAATGGGACAGATGAATGTCGGCATAACGAACTTTGCCGGCGTTGATAGCTTTACGCAGGGTTGCATTGGTCTGATAAGGCAGGCGGCGGTCCATGCAGCCAGCTTCAACCATGGCAGCATCAATTTCCGGACCTACGGACGCGCCGGTCCAAACATTAACTTTGAAAGGAGTCTTTTTTGCTTTTTCAGCCAGAGCCAGAGGCACAGCCTTCGGATAGCCGGACGGAGTAAAGCCGCTGACGCCGAGGCAGTCACCGTCTTTAATCATATCAGCAGCTTCTTCAGCAGTTTTAAATTTGCAAACTACTGATTCACAAACACGATCTTTGATGTCTTCAAAACCTACCATAATAATTACCTTCCTCCTTAAAATATTATGAGAAAATTTCCGCGGCAAGCCGCGGGTAAAACAAACTTGGTTCCGCAAATCCCTTATCTAAATTTACGGAAACAAGGATTTGCTTACTTAAATCCATGGATATTATAACATAAAAAGAATCAAATTGCGACTCTTATATCCAAAAAAACAGCCCTTTTGAAGATTATTTTACAATATTTTCAATAACAGGTTCCGCATCTGCCAAATTATATATCGGACAGACCAGAAACTGTAATAATTTTAGCAGTTTTTGCAAAATACTGCAAGGCAATTTACATATTTTGCATTTTTTTAGGCAAAAACCTAAAGATATGCTTCGTTATTCAGAAACATAACTATTAAAGCTCCATATTAAAACCAGGAGCGTATTCAACAACCAGAATAAAACTCCCATACGGACATTGAACAGAATATGGTCTCCGACCCCGCCGACAATCAGGCCAACGCTCATCAGCACATATCCGACAGCAAAAGCTCTGATCCATGAACAACCCGTTCTGCGATACAGACGCCAAGCCATAAAAAGCAATGAACACCAAACCAATACAAACAGGATCAGACCGGGAATCCCCAGTTCTGCAGCCACATTTAAAAACAGGTTGTGGCAATGATACATGATTACATCCGGATTCTTAAAATAGAAATCATACTCGGGAAAAATATATCGATAGTTATACCAACCGATCCCCAGAGGGTGATCTGTCACGATTGCCTGCGCGATCTCCAGATAAGCCAGTCTCATAGCAGCGGATGAATCCTCCGTAATATGCCGCAGCGTTGCCACCCGCTGCCATACGGCGGGACCCGCCAGTGCGGCGCCGCCTGCCACAACACCGAGAAAATACAAGATTCCTTTTCTGTAAAAAAACAGAACAAAAAGCAGCAGCTCTGCCGCCATGGCTAGCCAGAAACCACGGGAGAATGTAAAAATTTCGCAAAGCAGTGTCAGCAGTAACACACCGAAAAGGATCCACCGTTTCCGCGAGTCCTTTTCCTCACTGATATAACCCATTATATACGCTGCCACGACGCACAGATAACCGGCAAAAATATTAGGATTCTCCCAAGTAGAAAACACCCGGTTGCGCAACAGCGGATTAGTCTCTTTATCTACCCAGAGCGCGTCGGTTGCCCCACCGAAATAGTGCTGCCCGATTCCTAACAGAACCGATAACAGAGCAACCCAGCCCAGCACCCGCAGCACCCGGACAGCAAATGGCTGCCGGTTAAAAATCTCCCAAAAAGACAATCCGCATTCACAAGGAAGCGGTTTGTCAAACAGCCCTCTTCCCGCGAAACAGTTCCCAAACCTTGTCACAAGCCAGGCAACAGAAACATATTGCCCAACTACATAGATGAAATTAAAGGTACAGGAAAACGTATCTGAGATCATCGGGTTATGCAGAGATATATAACCCGTTGCAAGCAACAGGAACAAAAGCCATTTTAAATACCGCGGCCATATCCTGACCTGTCGAATATCCCGTTCCTTTACGGCAATATAAATTCCTTTCAGCAAAACAATCAGAATCACAACGCTTAACAGCGTTTGATCAATCGCAATGCACGCGGCAGTCAGCAGAAGAAGCGCCTGCATCCGTCCGTATCTTTTTGCCGAAATTTCTTTATCGTTCATCAATCGCACTCTGCCTTAAATGTCCCTACCAGATATAATGAACCGCATACACAGACGATACCATCAGTTCCGGCTTTAGTACAGGCCATCCTGTATGCCTGCAGAACATCCCCAACCGGTGATGCGGCGGCCTGACTGCCTATCCGTTCCGCAAGGTCTTCCGCTTTAGCGGCCCGCGGACCTTCATCGGCCCGTACGGTAAATACCGTATCGGAAGGACGGAATAAAATCCTGATCACTTCATCCACATCTTTATCGGCCATCATACCGAAAACGAAGCAGCGTTTCTTTTCCGGATAATACTTGTCCAGCGCATTTCGCAATGCTTCCGCGCCATCAGGATTATGCGCCCCATCCAGAATCACATCCGGAGCAGAACTAATCTTTTCAAGCCGGCCGGGCCATTTCGTGCGGGCTGCGCCCCGGTGTAGATGTTCTTCCGTAATCCTTGCATCCTGCTTTGATACAATTTTAACTGCTACGATTGCCAGTGAGGCATTTGCAATCTGATGGACGCCCGGAAGCTGTATCTCATATTCTGATGTATAGTTGGTACCCGCTTTCAGCAAAAACGCCTGCCGTTCTATCGAACTGCTGACCTCTTCGCCACGGAACGATTGACCGTACACATATATAGGAGCCTGTTTTACAGCGCTCATGACCTGGATCGGAGGCAGCGCCCTGCCGGACGCCCCGGTTACAACCGGCACGTTTTCTTTTATGATACCCGCTTTTTGAAGCGCAATTTCTTCCAGCGTGCTGCCCAGCACTTTCGTATGATCCAACGCTACATTCGTAATAACCGAGACCAGCGGCTTAATCAGATTTGTCGAATCCCACAGACCTCCCAGCCCCACCTCAATTATGGCATAATCCACCTGGCTGATCGCAAAATAATGGAAGGCCGCCGCTGTTAATATTTCAAACTGCGTTGGCTGCTCACAGGCTCCTTTTTTTACCAGGTCGTCCGCAAAGTCGCGAACGGTAGTCAGCACCTTCGCGAAATCCTCATCCGAAATCTCCTTTTCGTTGATTTGGATGCGTTCATTGTAACGGACCAGGTGCGGGGAGGTAAATTTCCCTACCCGCAGCCCGGCCTCTGTTAAAATCGTGGAAATCATGGTGGTGACGCTGCCTTTTCCGTTCGTCCCCGCCACATGCACTGTTTTGACCTGATTCTCCGGATGCCCCAAGACAAACAGCAATTGTTGGATCCGTTCCATACCGAGACGGATCCCGAACTGCCCCAGACTCTCCAGATACGCAATACTTTCCTGATAATTCATGATATATTCTGCCTTAAATGGTTTTCAGATATGCCAGGCGTTCTTCGATGGTTTTGATCTTAGCCGCATACTCGTCTGCCTTGGCCTGTTCCTTTTCTACTACTTCTTTGGGCGCTTTTGCCAGGAACCCCTGGTTCTGCAGTTTACCGCTGACACGGCTCATCTCTTTCTGCAACCCGGCCAGTTCCTTGTTGAGGCGCGCCGTCTCCACGTCCACATCGATCAGGCCTTTCAGCGGCAGATACACTTCAACGCCTGCATTCACAGAAGCCATGGCGTTTTCCGGTTTGGCGGAAGCAAGCGGAAGCAGCTCCAGTTCATCCACGTTACCAAGCTGATGAATATAGGAAGCGTTTTCTTCAAACACTGCCTTTAACTCATCTGCTACCAACAGGATCGCAGGCACCTTTTTGCCCGGGTTGGCATTGACCTGTGCCCGCATCTCACGAATGGATTTGATAGCGTCCATGATGGCGCCCATTCCTTTTTCCGCCGCTTTATCCTGTAAGGACTCATCCGCTTTCGGCCAGGAGCTGATCATGATGCTCTGGCAGTCATGGGGCAGCGCCTGGTAGATTTCTTCCGTAATGAACGGCATGTAAGGATGCAGCAGCTTCATGGCTCCGGTCAGTACCGTCACAAGCACCTGCTGCGCCGTTGCCCTCGCTTCTTCTCCTGCCTTGCCGTACAGTCGCGGTTTGGCCAGTTCAATGTACCAGTCGCAGATCTCGCCCCAGATAAAATCGTAAATCGTCCGGCCGGCTTCACCCAGTTCAAACTTGTCCAGCAGCGTGGTCACATCATCCGCCACGTCCTGCAGCCGGGAAAGGATCCATTTATCCGCCAGCTCATAGGGAGCGCGTTTCGCATCCGCCTGATACCCTTCCAGGTTCATCAGGGCAAAGCGGGAAGCGTTCCAGATCTTATTGGCGAAATTGCGGGTAGCCTCCAGGCGGCTCCAGTAGAACCGCATATCGTTGCCCGGCGTGTTGCCGGTAATCAGCATAAAGCGCAGGGTATCGCAGCCATATTGGTCGATCACCTGCAGAGGGTCGATGCCGTTCCCCAGGGATTTACTCATTTTACGTCCCTGCTCATCGCGAACCAGGCCATGGATGAATACCCGTTCAAAGGGAATGTCCTTCATGAATTCCATGCCCATGATCAGCATGCGGGCTACCCAGAAGAAGATGATATCATATCCGGTAACCAGAACACTGGTGGGATAGAACTGTTTCAAAACATCTGTCTTTTCAGGCCACCCCATAATTGAAAACGGCCATAAAGCAGAACTGAACCATGTATCCAATGCATCCTCGTCCTGATGCACATGTCCGCCGCCGCATTTGGGGCACTTGTCCAGATCTGTACGGGAGGCGATTTCCGCGCCGCAGTCATCGCAATACCAGACGGGGATTCGATGGCCCCACCAGATCTGGCGGCTGATGCACCAGTCATGCATGTTCTCCATCCAGCCCAGGTAGTTTTTGGTAAATCGTTCCGGCACGAACTTTGTCCGTCCGTCTTTCACGCAATCGGTTGCCGCCTTCAGCAGGGGCTCCATTTTTACAAACCACTGTGTGGATATCAGCGCTTCAATGGGTTCGCCGCAGCGCTGGCAGTGTCCGACAGAATGGGGGCAGTCTTCGATTTTTACGAGAAGCCCCAGATTGTCCAAGTCTTTTACAATATTCTTACGGCATTCATACCGTTCCTGTCCTTCATAACGGCCAGCTTCTTTTGTCATCTTACCGTCTTTGTCAATGACAACAATGGTATCAAGATGCTGACGCAAACTCATCTCATAGTCATTGGGATCATGGGCCGGCGTGATCTTCACGGCGCCGGTACCAAATTCGGTATCCACATAATCATCCGCAATAATGGGAATCTCACGGTTCATGATGGGAAGCAGGATCTTCTCGCCTACCAGTTTTCCATACCGCTCATCTTTCGGGTTCACCGCTACTGCCGTATCGCCGGGGATCGTCTCCGGGCGGGTTGTGGCAATAGTCAGGTATTCGCCTTTCCGACCGACGATCGGGTAGTTGATATACCACAGGTGCCCCGCGTCATCTTTATGTTCTACTTCGATATCGCTTAATGCAGTATTGCAGTTGACGCACCAGTTAGTGATACGGGTACCTCTGTAAATCAGCCCTTTTTCATATAAAGAAACAAATACTTCCCTTACTGCCCGGGAACAACCTTCATCCAGTGTAAAACGGATGCGGTCCCAGTCGCAGGAAATGCCCAGGCATTTCAGCTGGTCAATGATCCGGTTACTGTACTGTTCTTTCCATTCCCATACGCGTTTCACGAACTCTTCCCGCCCCAGATCATAGCGGGTCAGACCTTCATTTTTCTTAATTTCTTCCTCAACCTTGATTTGGGTCGCCAGTCCGGCGTGGTCATATCCCGGGAACCATACGGTATTATCTCCCATCATACGGTGCCAGCGGATCAGAATATCCTGCAGCGTATTATCCAGTGCGTGGCCCATATGCAGCTGCCCCGTAATATTCGGGGGCGGAATAACTATCGTAAACGGTTTTTTATCCGCATTTGGTTCTGCATGAAATAACTTGTGTTCTTCCCAGAACCGATACCACTTTTTCTCTACAATCGCCGGATCGTATGTTTTGGGAATGTTGTGCTCTTCTGCCATGTTTTCCTCCTAAGTTAATATCTTGATTTTTAAATGCCCTGAAAATTAAAAATCCTGCTGCCTTTCAGCAGCAGGACGAATGACCGCGGTACCACCTGCATTCTTTATTCATCATGAAACGCTTCTTTCTGCATTTCCATCAGAGTTCCAGTCCTTGAAGACCAATCTTTCATTATCACGAATAAAGCTCTTATTTCCACATAACGCGTGACACGGGAAAGCTTACCCATATGCTGTCCGCGACAATCATACTTCAGCTTTCCGGCTCCTGGGCTACCTTCCTGCATTTCAATCAGGCAGTTACACCTTACCTGCCCTCTCTTGGGATCTTCCTGCCATACTCCTCCCGTTCACAGCCTTCGGTTTGAAATTGTACTTTTCTAGTTTATCAATCTGCTCCGACACTGTCAAGCAATATTTATCGCAATGCACAGAAAATTTTTTAAAAAATTTTTCATTTTCCTAAACGCCTTCACCATGCGTCGAAGCCGATGCTAACTGGAGTTAGCGCCTGTTAACATTCAAAAAATCCTATTGACAAATCAAATATCCGGCCTTATTATTGTCGTTAATATCCGGAAGGCATATTGATTTCACTGCCCTTTACTGTATTTGCCTTTTACATAAACAGTCCTGGGCAGCGTCCGGCGTGCGCAGCATCATAAAACGCCCATTTTATTAAATAAAATTAAGGAGTTTTATCATGAAAAAATTGCACGTCACCTCAAATCGCGAAAAAATTGCCATGCGAATCTCCTGGTACAGTATCGCCGTAAACGTATTCCTGTCACTGGGTAAACTGGCCGCCGGCCTGCTAGGGCATTCCGCTGCCATGGTTTCTGATGCCATCCATTCAGCGTCCGATGTATTTGCTACATTTATCGTCATGGCAGGCATCCGGATCTCCGGCCGTGCGTCTGATGACGATCACCAATACGGTCATGAACGACTGGAATGCGTGGCCTCCATCCTGTTGGCAGTAATTCTTGTGCTGACTGGATTAGGCATCGGGTATGCAGGCATCAATAAAATTATAAATCAGGATGCGGAAGCCATTTCCATTCCGACTTTATTGCCTTTGATTGCTGCTATCGTTTCCATCGTTGTTAAGGAAGCCATGTACTGGTATACTCGCCACTACGCTCTGATGCTGCAGTCGGATGCATTGATGGCCGACGCCTGGCACCATCGCAGCGACGCGCTTTCCTCCGTCGGAAGCTTTATCGGTGTATTAGGAGCCCGTATGGGGTTTCCTTTGCTGGATCCAATCGCCAGTGTTGTCATCTGTTTCATGATTCTGCAGGCCGGATATGAAATTTTTACTGGTGCTGTTGATAAAATGGTAGATAAAGCCTGCTCTAAAGAGGAAGAAGACGCAATGCGCGCCAAAGTTGAATCTATTCCCGGTGTGTATCACATTGATCTCCTGCATACCCGCCAGTTTGGCAGCCGTATATTTGTCGATGTAGAAGTCAGCGCCGATGACAGCCTGACTTTACTGCAATCCCATCAGATAGCGGAAAGCATCCATCACTCCATTGAAAAAGATTTCCCCAATGTAAAGCATTGCATGGTACACATCAATCCCATCAGCGAAGTTTCACATGATTGTTATCAAACGGAAATCAAATAAGCTTACGCAAAGACACCAACTCAGCAATTTTACAATACCATTTTTAATATAAACGCCCTTTTCAGGCAAAATAAAAAACCCGCATGGTCCAGATGCGGGTTTTTTATTTTGCAGCTGTGTCAAAAGGAGAAGGAGAAGGATGGGAATTTTGCTAAATGATTTGTGAATAGCAAATTAAACATATCAATAATATTTCGCCCTGCAAGATAACAAGAATAAGACCGTTCCTGCTTGCGCAACAACGGTCTTGATATCGTTCAATGGTACCTCCCCACTCTCACCTAGAAAGGCACTTCATGTCAAACATCACTATCCTGTCGCTCGCAGGTTAAGCACGGATGCTTATACAGTTCGCCTTCCGGTTATACGGTGACGGGATCACATCGGAATTACACCGATTTAACAAACTGCACGAAATATTTATTTGATGGTTTAATTATAACGATTCCTATTAAGCTTGTCAAGCTATTTATTTGCTATTGCTAAAAAAATTCCATTTTTTAGATTTCAACATTAATTTCCGATCTGTCTTCCAATACGTTCATAATCTGGTTGATGAACTCCAGGCGCATTACCGGCTGTGGCACCGAATAGGCTGTAATCTGTTCCGGAGCTATTCCCAGACTTTTCCGGAAAAAAGAAAGCTGGGACATGGCCGCATTTTTACTCAGCTTATCCGCTTTCGTCAGCACCACATGTACTTTTAACCCGCACTCCATCAACCAGTTATAGGCTTCTATGTCACTGTCCATGAGCTTATGGCGTATATCAATAAGTTGGCAGACCAACGCCAGATTCGGTGCGTCTTCCAGATAATTACGGATAAACCCGGACCACTGTTCCTTATTCTTCTGGTTTGTACGGGCAAAACCATAACCCGGAAGATCCACCAGATAAAACTGTGTGCGATCTTCTGCTTCTTCCGTCTTCCGTTTTGCATCCAGCCGGTAAAAATTAAGAGTTTGGGTCTTCCCTGGCGTAGAGCTGACTCTTGCCAGACCATTCCTGCGGCATACCGAATTAATCAGAGACGACTTGCCAACATTAGAACGCCCAATAAATGCAACTTCAGGCAAATACGGTTTCGGATATTGATCCGCGCGCACAGCAGATGTGATAAATTCCGCGCGGATAATATCCCAATGTTCTTTTGTCATGGGTACCTCCTTAACTTGATTCTGATATCAGGTTTCAGATTACTTCTTGTTACTTTTCGTTGCTCTTTCCCCAATTTCCCTCGCAATATAAACACCGCTGGCACTGGCCTGGGACAAACCTCTGGTAATACCGGCGCCGTCCCCGGCCGCAAATAAATTGGGAATTTTTGTTTCCAGATGTTCATCCAGATCCAGGCGGGAACTGTAGAATTTCACTTCCACCCCGTACAGAAGCGTATCCGCGTTGGCCATGCCGGGAGCAATCTTGTCCAACGCATAAATCATTTCAATAATATCGTCCAGTTGCCTCTTCGGCAGCACCAGGCTCAGATCCCCCGGCGTTGCGTTCAGGGTGGGACGCGTAAAGCTTTTGGCCAGCCGTCGCTCATTGGTACGGCGGCCTTTGACCAGATCCCCAAAGCGTTGCAGCAGAACGCCTCCGCCTAACAGATTGGAAAAAGATGCAATCCGTTTGCCGTATTGGTGAGGTTCTTTAAAGGGTTCCGTAAATTTGTTGCTCACCAGCAGGGCAAAATTCGTATTTTCACTCTGCCGTGCCGGATCCGCATAGCTGTGACCGTTTACGGTAACGATGCCGTCCGTGTTTTCCGCCACCACATAGCCGTTGGGGTTCATGCAGAACGTCCGCACCAGGTCATTGTACTGCTTCGTACGGTAAACCAGCTTTGCCTCATACACTTCATCGGTAATGTGTTTAAAGACCGCAGCCGGAACTTCCACCCGGACGCCTACGTCTACCGCATTATTGGTAAAGGAAAGCCCCAGCTTCCGCCCCTGCTCCGTAAACCATTCCGCTCCGGCCCGGCCGGGAGCCGCAATCAGATAGGTGCTGCGCACTTCACCTTTCGATGTATCCAGCACGAATTCATCCGCTTCCTTATAAAAGCTGTTCACTTTGGTATCACAGAAAATATCTGCCTTTGTGCTCAAATCACTGTAAATGTTTTCCATAATCTGCAGATTATTTTCTGTGCCCAGGTGGCGTACCTTACCGTTTAACAGGTGCAGGTCATACCCCAGAGCCTTGCGGCCGATGGAAGAATTCTTGGTTGTAAAGGTTTCGCCGGGCGCGCCGTACCTGCAGTTGATGGAATCCACGTAATCGATCAGGTCCATCACGGTCTGCTTGGGAAGATACTCTGGCAGCCAGCCGCCAAATTCGGTAGTAAAGTTATATTTGCCGTCCGAAAACGCACCGGCGCCGCCGAACCCCCGCATGATCGCACAGGGAACACAGCGCAGGCAGTGGTCGGTTTTACCGGCAGCCAGCGGACAGTTGCGCTTTGCTACCGTATGCCCTTCTTCCAGCATAACTACGGAAAGCCCGGGGAACTTTTCACTGAATTCCCAGCAGGCAAAAATGGCGGCAGGTCCTCCGCCAATTACAGCAACATCATACTTTTTCCGCATACTACCGCCCCTCATTCTTCCGGAAATGCTGATGCAATGCCTCCGCACTTCCCTTTATCTGATTATATTATACCACAACTGCGACGATATCCTTACGGCTTCAGCGCCAGTTTCAGCACTTCATCCATATGGTTCACCGGTACAAACTGAATATCCTCCCGCACTTTTTCCGGCAGTTCGGTCAAATCCTGCATATTCCGCTCCGGCAGCAGCACGGTCTTTACCCCGTAGCGATGCGCTGCCAGCATTTTTTCCTTGATGCCGCCTACCGGGAGCACCTTACCGGAAAGGGTAATTTCCCCGGTCATGGCCAGATCCGCTTTAACAGGCCGTCCCGTCAGGGCCGAAACCATCGCCGTCACCATGGTGATACCGGCAGAAGGCCCGTCCTTGGGAATCGCGCCTTCCGGCAGATGGATATGGATATCCGTTTTATCATAGAAACCTTCTTTTAATCCCAGTTCTTTATAACGGGAACGGATATACGTGTACCCGGCCCGGGCGGACTCTTTCATTACATCGCCCAGCTGGCCGGTCAGGGTCATACCGCCCTTCCCTTCCGCCGCCAGCACTTCCACTTTCAGCAGTTCGCCGCCCACGCTGGTCCAGGCCAGCCCGGTCACGATGCCGATCTCTTCCCTAGCCCGCAGATCAGATTCGAGATAGATGCAGGGGCCCAGATAATCTGACAGATTCTTTACTGTTATAGCTGCCGAAGTTTCATTTCCCGTAACAATACGGTACGCAGTCTTCCGACACAGTTTTGCAATCTGCCGCTCAAGACGGCGGACGCCGGCTTCCCGCGTATAATCCCGGATGATCTTCCGGATAGCGCCCGGCGTGATTGAGAAAGACTCCTTCGTTAATCCGTTGGCTTCCATCTCTTTGGGTATCAGATGCAGTTTCGCTATATTCAATTTTTCGTCTTCCGTATAGCTGGAAAGTTCAATCACCTCCAGCCGATCCAGCAACGCAGGCGGAATCGTCTCCACCGTATTCGCCGTTACAATCCAGAAAACAGAAGACAGATCAAAAGGATATTCGATAAAATGATCGCTGAATGCATGATTCTGTTCCGGGTCCAGCGCTTCCAACAGTGCGGAAGCCGGATCGCCCCTAAAATCACTGGCCATCTTATCTACTTCGTCTAGTAAAAACAGCGGATTCAGACACCCAACTTTCTTCATCCCATGAATCAGTCGTCCTGGCATGGCCCCGATATAAGTCCTGCGGTGTCCGCGAATCTCTGCTTCATCCCGCACGCCGCCAAGAGATACTCTTGTAAATTTGCGGTTGACCGCTTCTGCGATGGACTCCGCCATAGAAGTTTTCCCTACGCCGGGAGGTCCCACCAAACATAAAATCGGCGCCTTGTTTGTCTTCGCCAGTTTTTGCACGGCCAAATGTTCCAGAATACGCTCTTTAACCTTTTTCAATCCGTAATGATGCTGATCAAGGATCCGTGCGGCTTTACTGATATCAAACCCGTTGTTATCATACTTGCCCCAGGGAAGCTCCAACACTGTATCCAGATAATTTCGGATTACCGCGCTGTCAGCCATCATCGGCGGCATCTTGAACAATCGGTCCACTTCTTTGTTAAGCCCTGTTACCACTTCTTCCGGCAACGGCAACGTTTTGATCCGTTCACGGTATTCCTGTGCTTCCGCATGAACGTCTTCTTCGTCTCCCAGCTCTTTATTGATGACCTTCAGCTGCTCACGCAGATAATATTCCTTCTGGTTCTTTTCAATATTCTGATGAACTTTCTTTGCAATACTTTTCTCCAGTTCGGAAATAGCCATCTCCTTATGGAGCAGTCCGTACAGTTTTTCCAGCCTGTCCTTGACAGGAACCGTCTCCAGCAATTCCTGTCTTTTCTCCAGGTCCACGTCCAGATAACCGGCAATAGTATCTGCCACAATACCGGCATTTGGATTATCTTTAAATGAAAGTAAAATTTCGGGACTGATCTTCTTCCCGCTCAAGACCCACTTTTCAAATTCGGAAATAACGATACGGCGCAACGCTTCAAGTTCCATTCCCTCTTCCGGCCGGTCTGTCGGGATCAGCTCCCTGTACGAAGCCTGCCAGCATCCTTCCGCATCTTCCGCGACCGTATCCACAGAAGCGCGACATAATCCTTCCACTAAAATACGGACGGCGCCGCCCGGCAATTTCAGCATCTGTTTGATTTCAGCTACAACCCCTGCCTTATAAAGATTGCTAAGTTCCGGTTCTTCCTGATCAGTCCGTACCTGGGAAACAATCAGTATCTTCTTCCCGTTCCGCATAGCCGCATTCACCGCATGAAGCGATTTCAGTCTGGCAATATCCAAATTCATAACCATTCCGGGAAAAATCACCATGCCCCGTAAAGGCAGTAAAGGCAATATACGAGAAATCGTATTCAACTTTTTTCCTCCGTTACCTGAAAATCCAAATTTAACTTACCGTATTATCGAATGAAGTTCATTTGACTTTGTATATATTGTAACACAATCAATCCATATAAAAAAGGGAAAAGGTTGTGAACCTTTTCCCGTGTTCTATTCCCTGATAGCTCAGGCAACAATCAACTGGGGCTCCAGATGCTTACGCACTGAATCTTCTGTCACGATACACTTGATTACATCCGTACGGGAAGGAATCTCATACATGACATCCCGCATGATTCCCTCAATGATCGCTCTCAGTCCGCGGGCTCCGGTTTCCCGTCGCAGGGCTTCTTCCGCAATTGCAGTAAGTGCCTCCTCCTCAAACTCAAGCTCCACGTTATCCATGCTCAGAAAATGCTGATACTGTTTGATCAGGGCATTTTTCGGCTCTTTCAGAATACGCACCAATGCGGCCTTGTCCAATGAATCCAAAGTTACCATGACCGGAAGGCGTCCGGCGAACTCGGGAATCAGTCCGAACTTCATCAGGTCTTCCGGCATAACGTCCTTTAACAGCGAATCTTCCGCTTTCAATTCCGTTTTCTTTTTGATATCCGCCCCAAAGCCCATAGCTTTGGTATCCGTACGTTCTTTAATTATACTGTCCAGGCCGGCAAACGCGCCGCCGCAGATGAAAAGGATGTTGGTAGTATCAATCTGCAGGAATTCCTGGTGGGGATGCTTGCGTCCGCCCTGGGGCGGCACATTGGCCGTGGTTCCTTCCAGAATTTTCAGCAGAGCCTGCTGCACTCCTTCCCCTGATACATCACGGGTGATGGATACATTTTCAGACTTTCTTGCGATCTTATCAATCTCATCAATGTAAATGATCCCTCTCTGCGCCTTTTCAATATCATAATCCGCATTCTGGATCAGACGCAGCAGGATATTTTCCACGTCTTCGCCCACATATCCCGCTTCTGTCAACGTGGTGGCGTCCGCAATGGCGAAAGGAACCTGCAGAATCTTAGCAAGGGTTTGCGCCAGAAGCGTCTTCCCGCTGCCGGTAGGTCCCAGCATCAGGATATTGGATTTCTGCAGTTCCACATCTCTGTCTTCCGGGCGGCCGCTATCGTAATTAATTCGTTTATAGTGATTGTATACTGCAACTGCCAGCGTCTTCTTCGGCTCATCCTGCCCGATTACATATTCGTCAAGGATGGCCTTGATCTCTTTGGGCGTTGGAAGATTATGCAGCGCATTTTTATCAGTAATGCTGCTTTCTTTATCCTCTTCATCTTTCAGGACTTCTGTACACAGCTCGATACATTCATTGCAGATATATCCATTGCGGCCGGCCAACATACGCTTGACCTGGTCGTCCCGCTTCCCGCAAAAAGAACAAACTACATTACTGTTTTTATTATCATTGGAATATTTCATCAGTTACTCCTCATATTTCAACACAATTCAGCGGAAAAACAACTCCTGCCGCACGCTCTTTCACCTGCGCGCCGCCGCTTTGATTTCCGTTTCCCTCGTGCATTACGCTTCCGGCAAACGGTCAACCACCTGATCGATGATGCCGTATGCTTTTGCTTCTGTAGCAGTCAGGAAGTTATCGCGGTCCGTGTCCGCCGCAACTTTTTCTTTTGTCTGTCCCGTATGCTTCACAATTACATCATACATCTCTTCCCGGATTCGGAGTATATTCTTTGCATGGATCTCGATATCGGAAGCCTGTCCCTCATAACCGCCCAACGGCTGATGGATCATCACTTCAGAATGGGGCAGGGCATAGCGTTTCCCCTTTTTGCCTGCCATCAGCAGAATGGAAGCCATGCTGGCAGCCAGCCCCACGCAAATCGTAGATACATCCGGTTTAATGTACTGCATTGTATCGTAGATCGCCATGCCGGCGGTTACGCTGCCGCCAGGGCTGTTGATGTACAGGTGGATGTCCTTATCAGGATTTTCCGATTCCAGGAACAGCAGCTGTGCAATGACCACATTGGCCACTTCATCAGTGACCGGGCCGGTCAGAAACACGATCCGGTCTTTCAATAAACGGGAATAAATGTCATAGGACCGTTCTCCCCGGTTGTTTTGTTCAACGACAATAGGAACGTAGTTCATACGGTTCCCTCCCTTCAGTATATCTGAGTTAAATGGCAAAAGGGCTGTCTGCACATACGCACAGACAGCTCTTCGATTATAACAACTTTATTATTTTGCGTTGTCCAGTATTACATGTGCAGCTTTATGGCGCAGGATGTTAGCCAGCAGGAGGCCCATATTGTTGTTCTTGCGGATGATTGTTTTCACGTCTTCCACACGGGCTCCATTCTGGTCGGCAATGGTCTGCAGCTGTGCGTCTACATCTGCCATATCCACTTTAATCTCTTCCGCTTTGGCGATAGCGTCCAGCACCAAATCGGTACGGACATTCTTTTCCGCGCCTTCCCTCTGTGCTTCACGCAGTTTCGCCATGTCCATGCCGGTGTACTTCAGGTACTGGTCCAGCGTCATTTTGCGGCTTTCCAGATTCAGTTTGATTTCTTCCACCATCTGGGTGATGCGGTCTTCAATCATCACCGGAGGAATATCCATCTTGGCATTATTTACGGCCGTATCAATCAGCGCGTTTTCGTATTCTACCTGAGCGTCCCGTTCTGCCGCTTCCTGCATATGTTTTTTATAATCTTCCTTTGCTTCCGCAACGGTTTTGTACCGGGTATATTTGGCAATATATTCGTCGTTCAGTTCCGGCAGCTCTTTATGTTTAACAGCCTGGATATGAACTTTGAAAATAGCCTGCTTACCGGCCAGCTCTTCTACAAAATAGCTTTCCGGGAAAGTTACGTCCACATCGGTGTCGTCGCCTTTTTTCAGGCCGATCAGCTGGTCTTCAAAACCCGGGATGAAAGAACCGGAGCCAACTTCCAGCGGATATCCTTTTCCTTCGCCGCCGCTGAAGGCCTCGCCGTCAACCGTACCGGCAAAATCGATGATTGCAAAGTCGCCTTTTTCAATGATAGTATCATCATCAGTATCTACCATCTTGGCGCCGCGGCTGCGCAGGTCTTCCAACGCTTTGTCCACATCTTCGTCGGTAACTTTTGCTTCTTTTTTATCTACATGGATGCCTTTGTATTCTCCCAGTTCCGGTTCCGGTTTCAGGATGACTTTAACATCCATTTCAAAATCCTTGCCTTCGGTAAATGCTTCAAATGTCTTGGATTCTTCCTGTACTTCCGGATCGGAAACCGGCATCAGTTTTTCTGTTTCCAGTGCTTCCTGATAAGCACGGTTTACACAGATGTTAAATGCTTCTTCTTTTACGGCAGCTTTGCCATAATGCATCTCAATGATATTACGAGGCGCTTTGCCCGGACGGAAACCGGGGATCCGTACCTGGTTCGCAATCCTTGCAACAGCCTGTTTAAAGCTTTTGTCAACGTCTTTCGCAGCAACCGTAATCTTTAATGCTGCGTCATTTCCTTCTCTGGTAACATTCACATTCATTGAAAAATCCTCCCTTGATATATGTTACTATATATAATAACGATTTTAACCGAAGAGGGGAATCCTTCCCTCTTTTTCACAATGCTACAATATAATATCACAAGAGCAACTTTTTGACAAGCAACGCAGGCAAAAAACAAAAGTCAGAAAGAAAACTTTTTGTGAAAAAAAATCCCGGTCAACTGACCGGGATGATTTTTTCATGGAGCGGAAAACGAGACTCGAACTCGCGACCCCAACCTTGGCAAGGTTGTGCTCTACCAACTGAGCTATTTCCGCATCGGTAACAACGTAGTTGATTATAAAGTATCGGTTCCGTTTTGTCAATATTTTTTTGAAAAAAACATGAAAATTTTCACACGGAACTTCTCTCTGCAAAAATCCGACTCATACGTATATACGCGCCTGTCAGAAAATTCCAAGCACCATCTGGCTGATATTTTTTGCGTGATCGCTGGTACGTTTCATGTTAATCAGAATTTCAAGGAAAACCAGACCGGAATCCGGATGACATAGTCCTTCATTCAGTCGCCGGATATGGTTCTTGCGCATCTCCTTCTGAGCAGCCTTTACCTGACGGCAGGCGGCCCAGCCCTCTTCCGCCAGCTTCGCATCGTTCGTCGCAAAGCTTTGCAAGCTGATGTCCAGCGCAGTTTCCATCAATCCGCCCAGATATACGATCTCCTTCCGGGCCTCCTGCGACAGAGGAATATTTTCCTCAA
>Ga0247609_10001700_pt1 | contig 25247 bp, 22 predicted proteins | sample 172DNAGHGlowgp2_FD_193487 | JGI IMG/M metagenome (GOLD analysis project Ga0247609, IMG submission 193487) | Sheep rumen microbial communities from Palmerston North, Manawatu-Wanganui, New Zealand - 1728 DNA GHGlow gp2 | ecosystem: Host-associated > Mammals > Digestive system > Stomach > Rumen ...
AGTAATACATGTAGCTGACTGTTACTAATAGGTCGAGGGCTTAACCATACGGTTAGAGGTTTTAATGGAAAGTTATTCCAGGATAATTTGAACTTGATGATTTTAATATGTAGTTTTGAGTGTACAACATTCTAATGGCCCGATGGCTCAGTTGGTTAGAGCGCCGCCCTGTCACGGCGGAGGTCGTGGGTTCGAGTCCCATTCGGGTCGCTTAAGTAACCGGAGCGAGTGTTTTCGGGATTTTTCTGTATAAAGATATTGATAATGAACATATGGGATCTTAGCTCAGCTGGGAGAGCACCTGCCTTACAAGCAGGGGGTCACAGGTTCGAGCCCTGTAGGTCCCACTTAGAAGTTCTACTATGTAGACTACTTATACGTCGCGGGGTAGAGCAGTCTGGAAGCTCGTCGGGCTCATAACCCGGAGGTCGCAGGTTCAAATCCTGTCCCCGCAACTTGCATGTTGCAGTAATTGAGTGCAAAATTAGAAATGAATTCGCACGACAATTATACTGAAAGTTGCGAATTTGTTTGTTAGGGATGTGCTCTCATTTTTAATCACATTCGGTGATGGGGGCGCACAGAGTAAACAGGTTCTCCCCATTTCATGGGTCCCGCCTATTTACGTTTGCCGATGTGGCTCAATTGGCAGAGCAGCTGATTTGTAATCAGCAGGTTAACGGTTCGAGTCCGTTCATCGGCTTTTGAAAATTTAATATATGGGTGGATTCCCGAGTGGCCAAAGGGGACAGACTGTAAATCTGCTGCACATTGCTTCGGTGGTTCGAATCCACCTCCACCCATTTAAATTTTAAGATAGTTAATTAATCGTAATTTCCATTCGGAATCAAAGATTTCTCATGGATTAGATTTGCAAATGCAAATCTAATATGTCTAAAATAAATATTTCCTTATGAAAGTAAACTTTCAACGTAATTATTTATTTTATCCATTAATTTACGTTTACAAATTTTTATGCCCAGATAGCTCAGTTGGTAGAGCAGAGGACTGAAAATCCTCGTGTCACTGGTTCGATTCCGGTTCTGGGCACTTTAAGTTCATATCGTTGATATGGACTTTTTTTGTATGGTAACGAATCAGGTATATCAAGTTTGTATAGTAATGCGATATTTATATTATGTTTGTTTAAACGTAAAAAAATTTAAGGAGTATATCATGAAAGAGATATGTTTAAGATTTTCTAAGGTTGCAATAATAATTTTATTCTTGTTTTTATTATGTATGAGACAAGATACATTAGCAGATAGTTATTCGGGGGGAGCTCAAAAAGTAGATTATACTTTTAATGATGAGTTTAAATTCACACGAAAATTTGAAGAATCAGAATGTATAAGAATTAAGCTTAAAGTAAAGAAAACGGGTGTATACAATATTAATTTACCAAATGATTTTTATTTTGACTTTTATAATGATTCTGAATATTCTTATTCAGCTCAAGTACAAGAAGAACATCGTTTCTTTATGTTTGAAAACAAAGAGTATTATATTAGTATTGGTAATTATAGGAGTGGGATATCAAAGACTGTTGAACTTAAAATGGAATATTTAGGAGACAATTATGGAAGACCAAAATATAGTTGTTCGGTTTATGAATATTCAAAAAGTCGATATGGTGGATATTATGGAACAGGGGTTTCAGAACGTACATATAATAAATTAGGTATATTTTGGAAAGAGGATACACTTGAGTTAAACAATGTTAGCATCAAGGATATGGGAATAGATATAGGAGTATCTTGGAATGTAACTTACTATATGCCATCTGAAGTTTTACCTAATAATGCAAATGTTAAAGTAAAAGTTATTGGAGAAAACAATTTTTCAGGAGAAGCCTACGGTAGTTGTATTAGAGCTAGTGTTGGTACAAGTGATAATATCGATTTTACTTATGTAGGTGATGGCACTATAAATTTTGATTTTATAAGTGATGATTCTAAATGTGATGCCACTGAAGCTAGGAATTTAACAATTGATGGTCCAAGGATGAATTTTGAGAAGAATATTTGTATTAGTGCTAAAAAATTTATATTAAAAAATGGTGAGATAAATTATAACTTTGATAATATGCATTGCCCTTTTATAAAATCTAATCAAATCCAATTTATTGGCGGTAAGGTTAATATAGATGGTAAATATAAAAGTGAAAACAAATTTTCTAATGATGATATATTTTATTCAGATGATTGTATTATAGATGGTACAAATTTTGATATTAAGTATGTAGTGTTAGATGATGTTACAAAAAAATCATATGTACTAAAAATTTTTTCTTGCGAAAATAATTTTGAAATGAAATCAGGTTCATTTAATGTGACGGATTCTGTATATAGATACTCGGTAAGTGATAAATTGAAGTATGGTTTAATTCTTGTAGATGCAGCAAATGCTTATATTATAGGCGGAGATTTATATTATGAATATGCAAAAGTTTCACAAGCAACTCGTAATGAATCATATGCAGCATATCCGATTGTAAAGATTTCTGATGAAATAGTAGCAAGAAATGCTTCTATCTGTATTATAGGATCAAGTGAGATTATAGATGCATATGCTAAGATAGATGGAAACTACAGTGACGATTCCGAATTTTATTATTATTATAATAGATATTTAAAAAGAGGAAAAATTTATGTTGATTTATTAAACTTAAATGGTGGAAGGAAAATAGACATCAATAAATTGGGAATAACTCTTTTAGAAGACAAATTAACTTATGATGGTACTGAAAAGAAACCAAAGCTAGATTTAAAAGCCTTAAGAATAGGCAAGGATGTGGATGTTGTTTATAGTAATAATATTAATGTAGGTACAGGTACAGTTACCGTTACAGGTAAGGGAAAAATAATAGGTGAATTGGTATTTACATTTGAAATTGTTGATTCTATGCCTAATGAAGATGTAAAAAAAGATTCAGAAACAAAGACAGATACAGAAGTAAATAATCTACAGATAAAGAAGGGTAATTATATTTATAAGATTCTTTCTCAGGGAATTGCTGGTAAGAAAAAAGGTACTGTCGAAGTAATTGGACTTAATAAAAAACAGCTTAAAAAGGTTAAAATTGCTAAACAGATTAAGCTTAATGGTGTTACTTATAAAGTAATTTCAATTGGTAAAAAAGCGTTTAAAGGCAATAAAAATATTAAGAGTGTAATCATAGGAGCAAATGTTAAAGAGATAAAAGCATATGCATTTGCTAATTGTAAGAAACTAAAGAAAGTAATTATTAAGTCAAAGAGAATTACTAAGATTGGTAAAAAGGCATTTAGAAGAAAAGCTGGTAAGAAGATTACATTTACTGTACCAAAGAAGGTTAAGAAGAAGTATAAGAAGCTTATTAAAAATGCGAAAACAAATAAATATGTTATAAAATAAAGCAAAAAGGATTTCAACATTTGTTGAGATCCTTTTGTCATTTAAAGGTTAGAAAATGGCCAAAAGTTGCAATATAGCTTGATAATTGGTACAATATAGGGGCGTGGGTTTATTTATAAAAAAGGACAATAAGATACTTGAAATAAAGCAGAAAAGATTTAGGAGAGAAAAGATGAAAGTGTGTTTGAAATGTGTTTTAAAATGCACATTGTTACTTGTTGTTCTAGTAATACTAGTAGTAATTGGCTATGTATTATATGTATGTGTTGATTATAATCGTATAGAGGATAATGTTAAGTTAAGTGTAAATAAAGCATCATCAGAAGAAGCTGAGAAGAAAATTCAAACTGATGAAGGAAAAGTTCCAGTAGGTCAGGAACTTGGAATAACTTCATATAATATTGGGTTTGGTGCATATTCACATGATTTTAGTTTCTTTATGGATGGCGGTAAGTATTCAAGAGCCATTGATAAAGAGCATGTTTTAGATAATACTGAAGGTGCAATTAACACTATACTTTATCAAAATGCAGACTTTGCATTTTTCCAGGAAGTTGATACTGATTCAACGAGAAGTTATCATGTAAATCAGTTAGAGATGATACAGGACGCATTTGCTAATTTTGAAAGTGTACACGCTATAAATTATCATTCAGCGTATTTGTTTTATCCAATAATTGAACCTCATGGAAAGTCAAATGCAGGTATTTCAACTTTTTCTAAATATAGAATTGATAGTTCATTAAGAAGAAGTTTTCCTGTTCCTACAGGATTTCCTGATAAGTTTTTTGATCTTGATAGATGTTATAGTATATCAAGAATTCCAACTAATGTAGATGGTAAGGAATTGGTTTTATTTAATGTTCATATGTCAGCTTATACTGATGATGACAGCATTAGGACTAATCAGGTTAAGATGCTTGTAGATGATATGAAGAAAGAATATGAAGCTGGAAATTACGTTGTATGTGGTGGTGATTTTAATCACGACATGATTGGTAACTCAGATGAAGTATTTGGTAATAAGCCAGGTGATTATAGTTGGACGACACCATTTCCTGAAGAGTTGATTCCAGAGGAATTTACAATTGGACTTAAGACTTTAAATGATGAGCAGCTGAAAGAAATCGTTGCTACATGTAGAAATACGGATAAGACATATAAACGTGGAGAGAATGAAGTTTGGATAGTGGATACATTTATTGTTTCAGATAATGTTGAAATTATAAATTATGAAAACATTGATGCAGACTTTAAATATTCTGATCATAATCCAGTTAAAATGAAGTTTAAATTATTAAGTGAATAAAAAGAAAGGTGATATGAGGATGGGAGATTTATTTGATAAATTAGAAGAAAATTTCAAATCAGAAATTTACCCATTTCATATGCCTGGACATAAAAGAAGACTCGCAGCAAATACTTACGAGAATTTGTACGGTATTGATATTACAGAAATAGAAGGCTTTGACGACTTGCATCATCCAGAAGGAATATTAAAAGAATATATGGATGAAGCTACCAGATATTATGGAACTAAGCAGACCTTTTACCTTGTAAATGGAAGTAGTTGTGGAAATCTTGCAGCCATATGTGGATTAACTGACATTGGCGATAAGATTTTAGTGGCTAGAAATTGTCATAAGTCAGTTTATAATGCGATAAAGTTAAGAAATTTAGAAGCCAGTTATTTAACACCTGATGAAAATGGTGAGATAAAGGCTGAAGAAGTTTGGAACATATTTGATTTAAAAAAGAGTGATGAAACAGATAATAATTTAAAAGAAATTGAATATAATAATTCAATAGATAAAAATTATAAAGTATGTGTAATCACATCGCCAACATATGAAGGTGTTGTTTCAGATGTTAAAAAAATTGCGGAAATATGCCATAAAAATGGAGTGTTATTAGTTGTGGATGAAGCTCATGGAGCACACTTTTTAGCGGATGAATTTCCAAAATCAGCATTAAAATGTGGTGCAGATGTAGTGATTCAAAGTGTTCATAAAACATTGCCTTCACTTACTCAGACTGCGTTACTTCACGTTAATTCAGATAGAGTCGATATTGAGAAAATAAAAGAATATTTAGGAATATTCCAAAGTAGTAGTCCATCATATATTCTTATGGCAAGCATAGAAAATTGCATATCATATATGGAAAAACATGGCAGGGAAGAATTAAAAGATTTTTCTGATAGAATAGATACTTTTTATCAAAATGCTACTAAGTATTATAAGGCTATTAAGTTTAATCGATATAAGGATGCATTTGCTCATGATAAATCAAAAATAATAGTATGCTTAAATGATAAATATAAGGAAAAATTTAAAGAAAATTTTAATGATGGATTTGGAATACTTCTTAGTAATGTATTAAGATATAATCATAAAATAGAAGTAGAAATGGCCACAACGGATTATGTGGTTTTGATGACTTCAATCGCAGATAAGACAAAGGCTTTTGAAAGATTGTTTTATGCATTGGATGATATAGATAGACTTATTCAAAAAGATATTAAGAAGTTAAAGAAATTTGATGAGATAAACAAAAAGGCAAGTACTATAGACTTAGAGTATTTACGAGAAAATATTGGTAAAAGATCTGAAGTTTTTATTTATGCATATCCACCAGGATCGCCTAAAGTGGCAGTTGGTGATTTAATAACCAAAGATTTAATCTTTGATATAGAAGAAGATATGGCCGAAGGACTTAGATTTTATCAAGTATAGTTATTGATTGTTATGAGATAAATATATAATGATTATTGACATAGTAGTTAATTGATACTATCTATATTAGTTTTAGTTGGGAGAAGCATATGACTAAGATTTATGTTTTGATTGGAAAAAGTGGAAGCGGTAAGGATTCATTTTTTGAAGAGTTAATAGCTGATAAAGATTTGAATTTAAAATCAATTGTAGGATATACTACTAGACCAAAAAGAGTTCATGAAAGTGAAGGTGTGGAATATCATTTCACGGATGAAGCAGGACTTAATAAACTTAGAAATGAAGACATGATTATTGAGGAACGTTGTTATCACACTGTTCATGGTGATTGGTATTACTTTACTGCTAAAGATGAAAAGATTTTAGAAAACATAGAACAAAACATTAATTACATATATATTGGAACTGTTGAATCATTTGTAAAGATGAAGGAATACTATGGTAGTGATATAGTAATTCCACTTTACATAGAGGTTGAAGATGGTGAAAGATTAGCAAGAGCCTTAAAAAGAGAAAGAAAGCAGGATGCACCTAAGTACGCAGAAATGTGTAGAAGATTTTTAGCTGATTGCGAAGATTTCTCTGAGGAAAATTTAGAGAAGGCAGGCATTTCAAAGAAATATGAAAATATGGATTTTGAAAAGTGTCTTGCTGAAATAAAAGAAGATATAATGGATAATGTAGATTAATAAATAAGCGTATATGATTTATAAAGTATAGTATATTTTTTAAATCATCAGATTAAGATAGTATTATAAAGATACTAAGTATATGAGGATAAAATGTCAGTTTATGAGAAGATTCTAGGGCAGGACAAGTTAATAGAGCATTTTAGGAAGTCTGTTAGTTTAGGAAAGATTTCTAATGCATATATCATTAGCGGAGAAAAGTATTCTGGTAAAAAGATGTTAGCAAATGCGTATGCTGCATCAATAGAATGTGAAAATCCAGTTAATGGTGAAGCGTGCATGGAGTGTCATTCATGTAAGATGTCTTTAAGTGGAAACAATCCTGATATTAGATGGATTGTTAGGGAAAGTAAGGATAATAAGGATGGTACAAAGAAGAAAGCTAAAGAGATTCCAGTTGATGCAATAAGAGATCAGATTAATAATGATATAGTAGTAAAACCATATCATTGTAAAAAGAAAGTTTACATTATTGATGAAGCTGAAACTCTTAATGTTGCAGCACAGAATGCGCTTTTAAAAACAATGGAAGAACCACCTGAATATGGTGTTGTTATTCTTCTCACTAGTAATGAAAATGCTCTCTTACAAACCATATTATCAAGAAGTATAAGACTTGAGGTTGCATCAATAGATGATGAAACTATTAAAGATTATCTTATGAAACATAATATGATTCCTGATTATGCAGCGGATGTTTTGGTTTCATTTGCTAGGGGAAATTTAGGTAGGGCAATTGAACTTTCCCAGTCGCCTACATTTAATGAAATGAAGGATCATCTTGTTAAGACTATGAGTTTTCTTCATGAAAAAGATATGGCTGAGATTGGAAATATAACTAAGCAGACTTCGGAATTTAAGGATGATATAAATTATTATTTTGAATTACTAACCATGTGGTTTAGAGATATTTTGGTAGCCAAAAGTGGTGGTGATGAAAGTAAGATTATATTTAGGGATGAAGTTGAAAATATAAGAGAACTTTCTAGAGGATACTCTTATAGAAGCATTGAGATGATATTAAAAACTATTGAAGATACTAAAACACAAATAGCACTTAATGTTAGTTTTGACACAGCATTTAAAATATTATATATGACAATTAGGGATGGATATATAAGATAAAAACATTCAAAACTACATGGGAATATATAATATTTAATATAAATTATAAATATTAAAATATTTATAAATAATAAAGAATTGAGGTATATAGATGAAAGAAGTAATTGGAGTAAGATTTAGACAGGCAGGAAAAATATATTATTTTGGACCAAAGGATATAGATGTAAAGGTTGGCGATCATGTTATTGTTGAAACAGCAAGGGGCGTTGAATATGGTTCTGTTGTTCTAGGAAAACGTGAAGTTAATGAAGAAGAACTTGTTGCAGCAGTTAAAGATATTATTAGAGTGGCAACACCTGAAGATGATGAGAAAGTTCTTGAAAATAAAGAAAAAGAAAAGAAGGCAAAGGGTATTTGTCTTGAGAAGATTGCTAAACATGGACTTGAGATGAAACTTATTGGAGTTGAGTATACATTTGATAATAACAAAGTATTATTCTACTTTACAGCTGATGGAAGAATTGACTTTAGAGAGTTAGTTAAGGATCTTGCTTCAGTATTTAGAACAAGAATTGAACTTAGACAGATTGGCGTTAGAGATGAAACAAAGACACTTGGTGGTATTGGTATATGTGGAAGACCATTATGCTGTAAGACATTCCTTTCTGATTTCGCCCCAGTTTCTATTAAGATGGCAAAAGATCAAAACTTATCGCTTAATCCAACAAAGATTTCTGGTATATGTGGAAGACTTATGTGTTGTCTTAAGAATGAACAGGAAACATATGAATACTTAAATTCAAAACTTCCAGATGTTGGTGATTACGTTAATACATCTGATGGATTAAGAGGACAGGTTCAGAGTGTAAATGTTCTTCGTCAGAGTGTAAAGATTATCGTTGAGATAAATGATGAAAGAGAAATCAGAGAGTATAAGGTTGATGAGCTTAAGTTTAAGCATAAACAAAGAAGAGAAAAAGTTGATTTAAGTGATGCAGAACTTAAGGCATTAGAAGAATTAGAACGTAAGGATAAAACAAAGCAGAAACTTGAAGATTAATGTTAGTAGTGATTTGATACTAAGTCGTGTTGAATGATGGATTTTTAGTTTTAGATGCTTGTAAATTATTAGATACAGTAGAATATAATAATCGTTGATTTAAAATACATATAATTATTAATTATATGTATTTTAAACTATATAAGGACTTAATATGAATAATATTAAAATTTTAGAAAATGAACGAATTGATGATCTTGAAAGAAATGGATATAGAATTATCCAGAATCCAAAAGAATTTTGTTTTGGAATGGATGCTGTTTTGCTTAGTGGATATGCTAGTGTAAATGAAGGTGAAAAAGCAATTGATTTAGGATGTGGAAATGGTATTATTCCCATTTTATTAGAAGCTAAAAATGTGGGTGAAAAGTATTATGGACTAGAGATACAGGAAGCCAGTTTTGACAGAGCTAAAAGATCGGTTATGCTTAATGGATTAGAAGATAAAATACAAATTGATAAGGGTGACATTAAGGAAGCATCTAAGATATATGGGAAGGCAAAGTTTGACGTAGTTACATCTAATCCACCATATATGAATGAGAATCATGGTATAAAAAATCCAGATGAACCTAAGGCGATTGCAAGACATGAATTACTTTTAACTCTTGAGGATTTAATTAGAGAAAGTGCAGCACTCTTAGTTCCAAGTGGAAGATTTTATATGGTTCATAGACCACATAGATTATTAGATATTATAATGCTTATGAAGCAATATAGAATTGAACCAAAAAGAATTCGATTTGTTTATCCGTATGTTGATAAAGAAGCTAACATGGTTTTAATTGAAGGAATACGTGGTGGAAAACCATTCCTTAAAGTTGAAGAACCTTTAATTGTTTATAATAAAGATGGTTCATATACGGACGAGATATATGAAATATATGGTAAGGAAAAATAATAGGAGTAATAAATAATTAAGGAGCATAAATATATGTACAGTATTGGAAAAGTGGTTAATTATATAATAAGAGCAATTATTTGTGTAACAGCATTTATATTTGCAAATACAGCATATGTAAAAGCTGATATAATTGAAAAAGCTGAGATTCAATTATCGATGGATTGCCCTATAGAGATTACAAATAAAGAGGGAGAAACTTTGATAATTGGTGATAAGCGTGAATTATCAGGGACGATGAATATATTAAAACAGGAATATACAGCTACAATGCCAGCAGATGTAGTTTTAACTGTGAGAAAAAGTGACATATATTATATTAAGAAAGCTACAAAGGGATATAGTTACGTAGCAATTTGTTATGCAAATTCGGATCGAAGTGTTTTAGTAACATTAAATGATGAAGCCAGTGTGGTAATAGATATGATAAAGAAAAGGGTTGAAATAAGTGGAATTTCTCAGAAATTTTCATGTGAGATATGCATGAATGCAAATGATATATGGTATACGTTAGATGGATTTTTATCTGAAAAAACTGTCTTGGAAGATAAGGATGATAGCCTTTTAACGAGTGGAATTTGTGGGAAAACAGATGTTTCTATTTGTGATATGGAAAAGGAAATATATATGGAAAATAAGGATTACTATTTTTTAGATGGAGATAATTCTTTGTATATTAAAAATGGAACACCATATGTAGAAAACGCAATCAAATTAAATAATAAATCTTCAAAGAAATTAGAAGGATTATATGTAAGACCAATTAATAGTGATAAAGAAATGTTGCTTACATGGATGAAGGTAAAAAAAGCAAATAGTTATATAGTATATAGATTTGATAATGATAAGAATAAATATAAGAAAGTTGTTACTTTAAATGGTAATGATAATAATTGTTTTTCAGAACCTATAGTTAATAATGAAATATATAGATATAAAGTAGTTGCAAGGAAAAAGAAGAATGGGAAAGATAAAAGAGTATGTAATGTTAGTTATGAAGTTTGGGCAGTACCTGAGCAAAATGAAAAATCTAACGCGACAGCAGTTACATTAAAAAATTATAAAAAGATAGTGTTAAAAAAAGATAGTGCAAAAAGTTTTAAACTTAAAAGTAAAGGCGCAAAGGCAATATATAGTAGCAAAATGATACTAAGTAAGAAGATAAGATGGTATTGTTCAAATAAAAGAATATTGAAGATAAATAATAAAAAAGGAAAAATGAAAGCCTTAAAGAAAGGGAAATGCTATATTTGGGCAAAAGCGCATAATGGTATTAATAGTAAGAAAATAAAGGTGATTATTAAATAAATTTGGAGGATATGTATGAGCGGCATTTTGTATTTGTGTGCAACTCCTATTGGTAATTTGGAAGATATAACATATAGAGTTGTTAGGATATTAAATGAGGTTGATTTAATAGCGGCAGAAGATACTAGACATAGTATAAAGTTGTTAAATCATTTTGATATAAAAACACCTATGACAAGTTATCATGAATTTAATAAAGTAGATAAGGCAAAGTATCTTGTGGGAGAGCTTTTGGCTGGGAAAAACATTGCGGTTGTTACTGATGCGGGAACACCGGGTATTTCTGATCCGGGGGAGGAATTGGTAAAGCAGTGTATAGAAGCAGGAATAAAGGTGGTACCTTGTCCTGGAGCAGCAGCATGTATTAATGCACTTATTATGTCGGGAAAACCAACTAGAAGATTTTGCTTTGAGGCATTTCTTCCAAGTGATAAAAAAGAAAGATCTTTAGTTCTTGAAGATTTAAAAGATGAAACAAGAACAATTATTATATATGAAGCTCCACATAGATTATTAAAAACGGTTTCATTATTACTTGAAACACTTGGTGATAGGAATGTTAGTATTTGCAGAGAACTAACTAAGACGCATGAAGAGATGATTCCAACTACACTTAGTGGCATTTTGAAACTTTATGATGAAGAGGATAAAACACCTAAGGGTGAATATGTTTTAGTAATAGAAGGAAAGTCTTATCAGGAAAAGAAGGAAGAAGAAATATCAAAATGGGAAGAAATGACTATCCTTGAACATATGGATTATTATTTAAATCAAGGTATTCAGAAGAAAGAAGCCATGAAAATGGTGGCTAAGGATAGAGGAATTTCAAAAAAAGAAGTGTATAAGGAGTGCATACAAGAAGATTAGTAGATAGTTTTGTGATAACCTAAGGTTATATGTATAAGTTATCGAAGGTTATTAGTTGAAATTATTATATTTAGGTGGTAAACTAGATAAATGTTGTATATACGTAGGCATTTGCTAGATTTGGCTATATACAAGAGGAAGAATAAAATAAAAATATACAAAGGAGGAAGTTATGAGCAAAAAACCGTATTACATTACAACTGCCATTGCTTATACATCAGGAAAGCCACATATCGGTAATACATATGAAGCAGTTCTTGCTGATAGTATTGCAAGATTTAAAAGAGCTGAAGGATATGATGTAAGATTCCAGACTGGAACAGATGAGCATGGTCAGAAAATCGAAACAAAAGCTAATGAAGCCGGCATTACTCCAAAAGAATTTGTTGATAATGTGGCTGGTCAGATTAAGGAGATATGGGATATGATGGGCACATCATATGACAGATTCATTAGAACAACTGACGAAGACCACGAAAGACAAGTACAGAAGATTTTTAAGAAGCTTTATGAAAAAGGCGATATATATAAAGGACACTATGAGGGTATGTATTGTACACCTTGTGAATCATTCTTTACACAGTCACAGCTTGTAGATGGCAAGTGCCCTGACTGCGGAAGAGAGGTTCAGCCTGCACAGGAAGAAGCATATTTCTTCAAACTTAGTAAGTATGCAGACAGACTTATAGAGCATATTAATACACATCCTGAGTTTATTCAGCCTGTATCAAGAAAGAACGAAATGATGAACAACTTCATCTTACCAGGTCTTCAGGATTTATGTGTATCAAGAAGTTCATTTAAATGGGGTATTCCGGTAGATTTTGATGATAAGCATGTAATCTATGTTTGGATCGATGCGCTTTCAAACTATATCACTGGTCTTGGATTTGACTTAGATGGAAATAGTGATGACATGTTTGAAAAATATTGGCCAGCAGATTTACATCTTATCGGAAAGGATATTATCCGTTTCCATACTATTTATTGGCCATGTATTCTTATGGCATTAGACATTCCACTTCCAAAGCAGGTATTTGGTCATCCTTGGTTATTACAGGGTGATGGAAAGATGAGTAAATCAAAGGGTAATGTGATTTATGCTGATGATTTAGTAGATATGTTTGGAAGAGATGCAGTTAGATACTTTGTTCTTCATGAGATGCCATTTGAAAATGATGGTACAATTACATGGGAATTAATGGTTGAACGTATCAATTCTGATTTAGCAAATACATTAGGAAACCTTGTAAATAGAACAATTTCAATGACTAATAAATATTTAGATGGAGTTGTAACTAACACAGAGGTTCATGATAGCGAAGGATTTGATGAAGAGTTAAAGGCAGTAGCACTTAAAACATCTATTACTGCTAAGGATAAGATGGCAGAATTAAGAGTTGCTGATGCTATTACAGCAGTATTTGATTTATTCAAGAGATGTAATAAGTACATTGATGAAACAACTCCTTGGATTTTAGGTAAGGAGGAAGCTTCAAAGCCAAGACTTCAGACAGTACTTTATAATCTTGTTAATTCAATTACAATTGGTGCATCACTTCTTGAACCATTTATGCCAGATACAGCAGCAAGTATATATAAACAGCTTAATACAGAAGCAGTACCATTTGATAAGATGGATGTATATGAACAGTATAAGAGTGGAAATAAAGTAACTGATAAGCCAGAGATTTTATTCGCTAGACTTGATGCTGAAGAAGTTATGGCAAAGGTAAATGAACTTTATGGAGCAAATGATGACGTTAAGTATCCAGAAGTTGAGAAGAAAGAAGAAATTTCAATTGATGATTTTGCCAAAGTTCAGATTCAGGTTGGTGAAGTTTTAGAGTGTGAGAAACTTAAGAAATCAAAAAAATTATTAGTTTCACAGATTCGTGTTGGTAATGAAGTACGCCAGATTGTATCTGGTATTGCAAATTATTATTCACCAGAGGATATGGTTGGAAAGAAGGTTGCAGTTATTACAAACCTTAAGCCAGCTAAGTTATGCGGTGTAGAATCACAGGGTATGATTCTTGCAGCAGGTGATGATGAAGGTAATTTATCAGTACTTACAGTTGATAAGGATATTATTAGCGGATCAGAAATTTCATAATTGATGAGATACAAAGATTCGATAGAATTAAGGCGGCCATTTTGATTGGCCGCCTTAATATTTTGTATTCTTTAAGTTTTTCTAATAATTTTGAATATGTATTTATGAAAAATATACTCCTACCCCCTAATTAATTAAAGTAATATATCGTAATTGTACTAGAAATTAAAGATGGAGGGTGAAAAACGGTAATTGCAATCCTGTATATACTTGAAATGCATATGAATAAAGGGTAAAATAACAACTGATAAGTTGTGTAAAGGAGAGTAAGGATGGCGGATTTAGGAACACCTAAAAAAACACTTGAAATTATAAATAAATATGATTTTGCCTTTCAGAAGAAATTTGGTCAAAACTTTCTTATAGATGCAAATATATTAGACTGTATAATTGATGGAGCTAATATTACAAAAGATGATATGGTTCTTGAAATTGGTCCTGGAATAGGTACGATGACACAGTTTTTATGTGAAAGAGCAAGAGAAGTTGTAACTGTTGAAATAGATAAGAATTTAATCCCTATTTTAAATGATACATTAAGTTCTTATGATAATGTTACAATCATAAATGAAGATATTCTTAAAGTTGATATTAAGAAAATAGCTGAAGAGAAAAATGATGGAAAGCCTATAAAGGTTGTTGCTAATCTACCTTACTATATTACAACTCCTATTATTATGGGGCTTTTTGAATCACACGTCCCACTTGAAAGTATCACAATTATGGTTCAAAAAGAAGTTGCAGATCGTATGCAAACAGGACCTGGAAGTAAGGAATATGGTGCATTATCACTAGCAGTTCAGTATTATTCAAAAGCTGAAGTATTAGTAGAAGTATCGCCTAATTGTTTTATTCCAAGACCAAAGGTGGGTTCTTCTGTAATTAAACTTACTCTTCATAAGGATGAAAGAGTTAATGTTAATGATGAGAAGTTAATGTTTAGGTTAATTCGTGCATCATTTAATCAGAGACGAAAGACACTATCTAATGGTATAAAAAATAGTCCTGAGTTAAGTTATTCAAGAGAAGATGTTGTGGAAGCGCTTAATGAAATGGGACTTGATGAAAACATTCGAGGTGAGAAGTTATCACTTGAGGAATTCGCAAAGCTAAGTGATATATTGGGTAGTAGATAATATATAGATATGTTTTCATGTAATAATTGATTTCATTATGTTTTTATAAGGAATAGTAATTAACGGAGTTTTATATGATTTTTGATACACATGCACATTATGATGATGAAGCATTTGCTGAGGATAGGAGCAAATTGCTACTAAGTATGAAAGAAAATAATGTTGATAAAATAGTTGATGTTGGCGCAGATATGGCTTCTACAAAGGAAGCTGTTGAGCTTGCATATAACTATGATTTTATATATGCAGCAGTTGGTGTTCATCCAAGTGAAGTGGAAGAGATGTCAGAACACGATATAGAAACACTTAGAAAGTATATAATAGATGACAGTGCAAGAGAGGATAAAAAAATTGTTGCAATTGGTGAAATTGGGCTTGATTATCACTGGGAGGAACCATCGCGTACTTTGCAAAAAGAATGGTTTGCAAAACAGTTAGAACTTGCGCAGGAACTTGAGATGCCAATTATAATTCATAGTAGAGATGCAGCTGAAGATACATATGAGATTTTAAAGGTGTATGCTGAGCATGGACTTAAGGGTGTTATGCATTGTTATTCATATTCTGTAGAGATGGCTAAGAAATATGTGGATATGGGATTGTATATAGGAATTGGTGGTGTACTTACTTTTAAGAATGCGAAGAAGTTAAAGGAAGTTGCAGCAGAAATACCACTTGAAAAAATTGTTCTTGAAACAGATTGTCCATACATGGCACCGGAGCCACATAGAGGAAAACGTAATGATTCAACATATATAAAATATGTGGTTAAGGTTCTTGCTGAAATTAAGGGCATAAGCGAAGAAGAAGTTGAAAGAGTGACTTTTGAAAACGCGTGTAAGTTATATGGTATAAAGTAGTTAAAAATATATAAAAAAATTGGCGTCACAAATTGTGGCGCCAATTTTTTTCCCTTGATTTGAAAAAGATTATATTATAAAATGAATGAGTGATAAGGTTGGTAAAAAATGTGGAGTATTCATTTTATTAATTAAAAAAATAGTGGGAAGAATATAAGTTAATAAGATGGAGAGATTATGAAAAGAACATTTGGTATACTACATAAATGTGTGTGTAAAAGTGTAGTGGGATTAGTGTTAAGTCTTTCTATGATATCGACGATGTCAGTAGGAGACTTTATTTTTGTGCAAAAAGATATTTGCTTATATGCGGTAGAGCAGGATTATTCAGATGCTGTTCCAAAAGGAATTGCAGTTACATATTATGATGGGATTTATTCAAGAGGATTTGCTTGGAGTACTGATGAACATCCAAGTGAATCGTATCTTTATTATGTTAAGGCATCAAGTGGTATGACTAAGGATAATGTTGATTGGTCTGGTGCTACAAAGAAGAAAGCTTCAATGGTTAAGCGAACAGATGTTGATGGCAAGGAATGGCATGTTTTTAAAGCGCATATAAGAGATTTGAGTAAGGGTAAAACTTACTTTTATAAAGTTGGTAATGAGAAGTATGGATTCTCTGAAGTTGGTACAATTAATGTTGAAAAGAAGGAAGAAGAAATTATAGGTACAACTTTTCTTCATTTGACTGATTGTCAGGAAAGCAAAATGGAAAAATATAATAGATGGGCAGAGATTTTAAAAGCAGGTAAGGAAAAATATCCAGATTCTAAGTTCGTTGCATTTTCTGGGGATCTAACAAATGATTCATATGAATCTTTAAATATGAATCAGTGGATATGGGGACTTGATCAGCCTAAGGATACACTTCTTGATTTGCCTATTTCGCCTGCAAGTGGTAATCACGATAGATTTGATTACTCATTTACGGATAGATTTGATTTTAAATACGCGGACTATGTAAGTGATAGTGATGAAGAATTAAAACTTGGTGGATGCTATTATTATAAGTATGGTAAGGATATTTTATTTATCACTTTAAATACCAATGAAAGTTCAGGAAGTGGATTTAATAAACAGGAAAATTGGGTAAGAGATATTCTTAAGAAGAATAAAGATTGTAAATGGAAAATAGTTCAGATTCATAAGGGTGTAATGTCAACTGGTGATCATACAAATTCTGGTGATGTTAAGCAGTTTAGAGAAAAATTGCCAAAGATATTTGCTGAATATAAGGTTGACTTGGTGTTGCAGGGACATGACCATGTTTATACTCGTACAAAGCCATATGTGTATGGTGTTAAAGAAGATGGAGAAAGTTATTCGGGTCATACTGTAGTCGATGAAGCTGGTGTGGTTACAAAGAATTATGAGTTTGATGGTGAAAAGAGATTATGGAATCTTGAACCGGAAGGAACTCACTATGTTACAATTAATTACTGCGCGAATAAGGACTATGAAGTTTTAGAGTATGATTCTGTAATTAAGCCTGGTGTTAATCCAGTTTCAAGTAGTAATGGTTGTAGTGTTCAGCCGCATCTTCCTATGTATGGCGTTGTTAGAATTAGAGGTAATGTGCTTTGTTATGATGCATTTACTTTTGATCGTGATACAAAGGAAAGTAAGTTGTATGACACATTCTCTGTGGATAAGGGAAGTAAGGAAGAATCAGGTAACGACGAGCCTGGAAATGATGAACCAGGTAATGATGAACTGGGTAATGACAATCTAGGTAATGATGAACCAGGAAGTGATAATCTGGGAAACAATAATCCAGGAAACAATAATGAGAATCAGGATGTTAAGGAAGAAGAGAAGGATAATAAAGAGTCTTCTGTAACAGATAAAACTAAGGATAATAAAATTTCAAAAGAAGAGACTAATGAAAGTAAGAATAAGGATTCTCAGAAAGTGAAAACTAATAATAAAAAGAAGACTACTGAGAAGAATGATGGAAAAAATATAAATAATAACCTTAAGAAAAATCTTATACTTACACATAAGAAAACAAAAGCAAAATATAAGATTACGAAATTAAAATATAAGAACGGCAAAGTTGTTGGTGGTAATGTAACTTACTTAAAACCAATAAAGAAGAAATTTAGAAAACTTATAATTCATAAGACGGTAAAATATAAGGGAGTTAAATTTAAGATAACTAAGATTTCTAAGAAGGCATTTGCTGGATGTAAGAAGCTTAAGGTTGTTATTATTAAGTCTAAGAAAATAAAGATAAAGGCGTTAAAAAAGAAGTATAAGAAAATTAAATTTAAGATTAAATAATTGTAAGGCGGATAATGATATTCGCCTTTTTTGATATGTTGACAATGTGTTGAACAGAGTAGGTTCGCATTCTGATTTGTTTAAAAGATAATAATGCATTTTATGTGGGCATAAGGTGTAACTTATGCCCATTTTCTTGCTTTTTTGTTGAGAATCTGTATAATGTTGCTTTGGAAAGGATGGAAGAAGATTAGATGAAAATACGACTGGCCATTTCAGATGAACATATGGAAGAAGTCATACAATTATTGGAATCTAAGGGTATAGAGATAGATGATGATGCGGAATATACCTTGATTCAAAATAATAAGTATGTGGAACATATTACAACTAAAAATGAAAAGACTGGCGAAAAAGCTTATATTTCGGTGGATGAAATACTCTACATAGAAAGCTTTGGTCATCAGATAGAGATAAGGACTAATGATGGTTTGTATCTAGGAAAAGATCCTTTGTACCAATTAGAAGGGATGTTAGAACCTAAGAAATTCACTAGAATTAGTAAGTCTGTTATTGTAGCAAATGCAAAGATAAAACAGATTAATCCATCGTTTGCGATGAAGTTTACATTGGTCATGGTGGATGGGAAAAAATTAGAAGTTACAAGAGGTTATTATTATAGCTTTAAAAATGTATTTCATATTTAGTGTGTATCAAAATGAAAGAATAGAAAGGATTTAAAAAATGATAGATGAAGGATTAGTATATTTATATTTGATTGTAATAATTATAGGTATACCCGCAATTATACTGTTAGCATATAAAAGGCTTTATTCAAATTATATTAATAAAAAATTAAAAAATCAGAGTTATAATTCGGATATACAAGATGGACGAATTCCCGATTCTCATACAGGAGCGAAGGTGATAGTGTTTATATTGCTTTGGGGAAGTCTAAGTTCAATCCAATCAAAGATATCAGATGTGAAAGAAAAATTGGATGATCAGCAATATTTAGCGGAGCAACATTTAGAGGAAATTAATGATAGATTGGCTAGTGTTGAAGAAGCTAATGAAAATGCAAACAGAAAGAATAATATGGTTTCGGAGCTAGATGTTGACTTTGGTGAGTTGGGTGCGGATCATAGAACAGCAAATTTTGTGTTTACTGTAAGTCTGAATAAATATGATAAGGATTCAACTTATTATCTCTTAGTGGGAGATGAAAAAAAGAAGGTACCATTAAATGAAGATGAGGTCGGAGAATTAAAGGGTAATACTGACTTGGATATATTTGGAAAATATACTAGAATAGTGTGTGTTAAGCAGGATGCAGCAGGAAATAAAGAAAGAGAAAAAATTGCTCTAAACTATGATGAGTTGAGTGACAATACAATATATTTTACGAATGGTTGTGATGGTGAAGAGGATTGTTACCTGTATACAAAATTCCTTTTAGATACGTATTATTCAATGGAGGAAGAAGAGGAGTTAGAGACAGCTGGTGGAGTAAAGATAGAGTTAAATACATTGATTTTTGCAAGATTAAAAAAAGAACTTAGTGATAATGGCATAAAGGAAGCTAAGGTATATGTAGAATCTGATGGAAAAGTAGTTGATGAGAAAAACTTGGATAAAAATAAATTGTATTCAGGTGGTGGTTGCCGCTTTGAATACGATAAAAAAATAGAAGGTAAGGTAATATCTATTTATTATAAGATAACGGATAAGCATGGATATAGTTTTAAAGGATATTTGTGGTCTAATGATGAAAAGTATGAAAATTCAGAAGAAGATGAAGTTATAGTTAGTGATGAAAATGATAAGCAAATATTTGAAAAAATATATTAGTTAATTTTTGCATAATTAAAATAGAAAGACGAGTATAAGAGTAATCTTTAACTCGTCTTTTTTGTTAAAAATAAGCATATTTTCTTATAATCAATTCATTTATGTAAATTGAATATTGACTAAAAATATGATATACTGTAACGAGTGATATTTTAGAAATGTAAAGTGTAAAAAAACACTTGAAAAATATAGCATTTGATAAGATTAATTGGACGAATATTTTAAGCAAATATGGAAACGATTATTATAGAATTAGATGAAAATAATATAGATTACGATAAATTGGAAATTGCCTGTAAAACATTAAGGGACGGAGAGCTGGTTGCATTTCCTACGGAGACGGTTTATGGACTTGGAGGAGATGCGCTTAATGAAACAGCTGCAAAAAGAATTTATGCGGCTAAGGGAAGACCTTCTGATAATCCACTTATTGTTCATGTGGCAGAGGTTTCGGATGTTTCAAAAGTAGCAAGAGAAATACCGGATATGGCAACTAAGCTGATGGAAAAGTTCTGGCCAGGTCCACTAACCTTGGTTTTTAAGAAAAAAGACATTGTTCCTGATGGTACAACTGGAGGTCTGGATACTGTTGGTGTTAGAATGCCGTCTAATAAGATTGCGAGAAGTCTTATTAAGCAGTCAGGAGTTTTAATTGCCGCACCTAGTGCGAACATATCGGGAAGGCCATCGCCTACAAAGGGTGAACATGTAATCTACGATATGGAAGGAAGAATCGCTTTAATTATAGATGGTGGCGATGTTGGAATCGGTCTTGAATCAACTATTGTTGACGTTACAGGAGAAACGCCAGTTATACTTAGACCTGGTTTTATAACTAAAGAGATGATTAAGGAAACCTGCGGTAGTGTTAGTGTTGATCCGGCTATATTAGAAAAGCCAGATAAGGATTTAATACCAAAGGCTCCAGGTATGAAATATAAGCATTATGCACCTAAAGCTGATTTTATCCTTTATAGTGGTGAGAGTGATCGCGTTATTAGTGCCATTGTTAAGGAAAGTAAGGAAAGCATATTGCAAGGTAAGATGGTTGCAATAATTGCAACTGATGAGGATAAGGATATTTACAAGAATAAACTTAGAAATGAGGAGTATTCTAAGAGATTTTACATTCTTTCTATTGGGGAAAGAGAGGATGAAAAAACTATAGCTCATAATTTATTTGCTGTATTAAGAAAGTGTGATGAATTAGGAGTAGATGTAATTTTGGGAGAAACATATTCCGATGAGGGGCTTGGCATGGCAATTATGAATAGACTTGTTAAGGCGTGCGGATATAGTATATGCGAGGTTTAGGAGAAAGGTTATGTTAGATTTTACGAAGATAATTTTTGTTTCAAAAACTGATACAGGAAGAGGACCACTTGCTTGTGAGATTATGAAGAAGATGCTTGGCAGTTATGCTGGTATAGAGTCAAGGGGGCTAGTTGTTTTATTTCCAGAGCCTATGAATCCAAAGATGGTTGCAATAGCAGCAAGTAAGGGAATCAACTTAGAGGATAGAGTTTCGGTTCAACTTACTGAAGAGGATTTTGATTCTAAAACATTGGTTCTTACAATGGATGAAAAGTACAAAACTGTAATATATGATGATTATACTAATGCAGTTAATGTATATACAGTTAAGGAATTTGTCGGAGATGATGGCGACTTGGAGAATCCATATGGTGGTGAACTTATGGATTATGGAAGAGTGTATGAAAATCTTGAAGAATTAACCCAAAAGGTGATCGAGAGATTACGCGAAGAAGATAGCGAATAAAATCCAGATTGGACACGAGGATTTTAGCAAATAAAACAAAAAGAAAAATAATGAGAAAAAACAGGAGGATCTTATGATAGCAATAGGTAGCGATCATGGCGGATTTGAATTAAAAAAGGAGCTTATGGCTCATCTTGATGAAAGAGGAATACAGTACAAGGATTACGGTACATATACAGAGGATTCTTGTGATTATACAGAGTATGGTAAATTAGTAGCTCACGCTGTAGCTGATGGTGAATGTGAACTTGGTATCTTGGTTTGCGGTACAGGTCTTGGTATTTCAATTACAGCTAACAAGGTTAAGGGGATTAGAGCTGCAGTTTGTACAGATTGTTTCTGCGCAGAGATGACAAGACTTCACAACGATGCAAATATTCTTTGCATGGGAGGAAGAGTTGTTGGCGCTGGTCTTGCTATTAAGATTATGGATACATTCCTTGATACTCCATTTTCTAATGAAGAAAGACACATTCGTAGAATTTCAAAGATTGAAGATTAGTTTTTTGGGCAAATGCATTTGCTGAGAGTTATGTATATGATGGAGGTTTATCATGAGCGAAAAGAGAGAGGATTACATCTCTTGGGATGAGTACTTTATGGGAGTTGCATATCTATCTAGTATGAGGTCGAAAGATCCAAATACTCAGGTGGGTGCGTGTATAGTTAGCCCTAAGAATAAGATTTTATCAATGGGATATAATGGACTTCCTATAGGATGTAGTGATGATGAATTTCCTTGGAACAGGGTTGAAAAAGATCCTGTTTTAAATAAGTATTTTTATACTACACATAGTGAGCTTAATGCAATTTTAAATTATAGAGGCGGAAGTTTAGAGGGAAGTAAGATGTATGTTACACTTTTCCCTTGTAATGAATGCGCAAAGGCTATCATCCAAGCGGGCATAACTAAGATTGTTTATGCAGATGATAAATATGATGACACACCAGCGGTTGTTGCTTCTAAGAAGATGCTTGATGCAGCAGGTGTTGTTTATGAGAAATATGAGTTCTCTGGAAGAAAGATTGAAATTGACTTATAGGATTTCAATTAGTTAAATTGAAGGATTAAATCATGAAGAAAAATGGTGAAATGTTTAAAAATATAGCGCTTATATCTCAACTTGGAATTAGTATGATGGTTCCTGTGTTTTTAGGCGTTGGTATTGGACTTTTAATTGATAAGCATTTTGACATTATGGTTTTTTCAATAATTGGATTAGTTTTTGGAATTATAGCTGGATATAGAAATACATTTCGTATAGTGATGAGTTCTTTTGATAATGCTAAAAATCAAGCGAAAACTAAGGAAGAACTTGAAGATGAAGAAATCATGAAGAAGTTCATGGAGAAGCATGAAAAAACTCCTGTTCGTAGAGGTGGAGTTTATAGAAATGTTAATTTGACAGAAAAATCATCTGAGGAAGATGGTGAAATAGATAAGTAGTTTTACTTTAAAAGGAGAAAATAGTGAAAAAGTATAGCCGAATGTTCATGGATCTAGCAGTAGGGATACTTATTTGTGGATTAATTACCGAGATAATCATTTTGATCATACCGGATAAGAAGATATACAATAGTATTGGACTTTTGGTTGGATTAATGTATGCATATTTTATGCTCCTTGGAATCAATGCTTCGGTGGAGGATTCGGTTCTCATGACAGAAAGTGAAGCATTAAAGCATACAAGAATAAAGTACATATTAAGAGTAATAGTGTTGGTAGTTTTACTAGTGTTATTTTGGATATTTGATTTTGGGAATGCAGTAACATTTATCATCGGGGTATTTGCTCTTAAGTTTTCAACATATATGCAACCGCTTATGGATAGAATAGTTGGAAAGTTTATAAATGATTAGAAATGAATAATATAGGAATTTATGTGATAGAGAAATAATTATAAAAGGAGGTTAATATGATTAAGCCTATTGTGGCAGAAGCCGATTTTATGATAAACGGCTTTTATAAGTTTAAGTTATTTGGACAAGAGTTGTACATTACAACAACACATATTAGCTTGTTATTAATATCAATAGTCTTTTTGATTTTTGTATTTGCTGCAAAGAAAGTTCTCTTAGCAGCACAGGCAGATACAGCGCCTAAAGGATTTCAAAATTTCGTTGAGTTAATTGTGGAGTTCATAGATAACATGGTGCAAGGAATCATGGGAGAGAACGGTGCACGATTTAGAAATTACATTGGTGCATTATTTATGTTTTTGATTCTTTCAAACCTATCTGGATTATTTGGTCTTAGACCACCAACAGCGGATTATGGCGTAACACTTCCGCTCGGTTTAATTACATTTGGAATAATTCATTATAATGGTATTAAAAAGAATAAGGTTAAGCATTTCACATCGCTCTTTGAGCCGTTTGCATTGCTTTTCCCAATTAACTTAATTGGTGAAGTCGCAGTACCACTTTCCTTATCACTCCGTCTTTTCGGTAATATTTTATCGGGAACGGTTATGATGGGACTTATTTATGGCATGTTACCATTACTTGTAAAACTTGGTATGCCAGCAGCACTTCACGTTTACTTCGACATCTTTTCAGGATGCATCCAAACATATGTATTCTGTATGTTGACGATGGTTTATGTTAATGACAAGATTAGTGATTAAGCTTACCAAAGTCGAGGCTTCTTCTGCTTGTAGAAAAGAAGACTCGACCTTGGGAAGCAAACAGAAATGAGGATATAGCGATGCGAAGCATCAGCGGAATCCGAATTTATGTAGTGTTGCGAGATGAGCAAAGCGAAGAAGCAACACGTAATCACTAATAAAAATATTAGTGAAGGAATTAGTGTTGCGAGATGAGCAAAGCGAATATGGGAGATTCTCTTCCAGAGAATCTTTGACTCCGCTCAAAGCCGCGGAGGGCTCCTCTGATATAAAATCAGAGGTAGTGTAACAATCCGTAATCACTTAAAAAAAATCAGTGAATTTTGCGGAGCAAATTTAATCACTGATTTCAATAAAAGGAAAAAATATAGGAAAATGAAATAAAAATCTCAGGAGGAAACAAAAATGAATATTAGTGGAGCAGAATTTATTAATGCTATGTCAGCTGTAGGTGCAGGACTTGCAATGATAGCTGGTATTGGACCTGGTATTGGTCAGGGTTACGCAGCAGGACAGGCAGCAGCAGCTGTAGGTAGAAATCCAGGAGCAAAATCAGATATTACTTCAACTATGTTACTTGGACAGGCTGTAGCAGAAACAACAGGTTTGTATGGTTTCGCTGTAGCAATT
>Ga0247609_10001701_pt1 | contig 25227 bp, 12 predicted proteins | sample 172DNAGHGlowgp2_FD_193487 | JGI IMG/M metagenome (GOLD analysis project Ga0247609, IMG submission 193487) | Sheep rumen microbial communities from Palmerston North, Manawatu-Wanganui, New Zealand - 1728 DNA GHGlow gp2 | ecosystem: Host-associated > Mammals > Digestive system > Stomach > Rumen ...
TATTGGCAACAATGTAAAGCCGCAATCGTCAGTCCCGTTGGAGGCCCAGCCCGGGTTCAAGGGCGTCCATCCTTCAGTCGCCTTGAGGCGGTATCCGGCGCTATCGCTCCCACCAACATCGTTAAATAGTTTCTTCCACTCGTCACGGCTAGGTAAATGCCATCCGTCGGGGCATGCAAGTAGCGCATTCTGCATCCCGTAAATTCGGCCCTTCGATGAACACGTTTTTTCCGCACACACGGATCCATCGTCATATTTCAGATTCTCCGCCATCCAAACCTGATTGGCAATAGTCGTGTACTTGTACACCTGGCCATCGCGAGCATCCGTGAACGTGCCCCGGTTCGGTTCGCCATAGCCATTCACGCCATCCGCAGGGCATACGACGCTGGCGTCGAACGTATCAACAGGCTCCTCTGGCGCAGAAGAACTGTCATCGGAACAGGCAGAAAAGAACCCCACCAGCAGGACTGCAAAAAGTATGGACTTGAAAGGTTTTTTCATTATCGCCTTGTCCTTCAGTTTTTCACGCAACGGATGGTCATCTTGGGTTCGTTTATCCAGAAGGCAACTCGTGTTGGATCAACAATACATACATATGTAGCATTTAGAGATTCAGCAGTAGACGTCCAGTAAACAGCACTGAAAAAAACATCAGCACCAAGATTTCCATTTAAAAGCCAAGAACCAGCAGGAAGAGAGTTAAACCCACAATCGTCAGAGCCTGGCGTATACCCTTCACCAAAATCCGACGCACTCATCAACCTGCGACCAGCTTTCCCTTCTCCCCCCATATTGTCGTACAATATTAGCCATTCATCCATAGTGGGAACGCGCCACCCCGCAGGGCAAATCGTATCCAACAACTCTTGATCAAAAACATCAAAGAATTCCCCATTCACATGTAACGAATAGAACCTGCCGAACGTATCGCAAAAACCATCGATTTTATCATAACAAACGCTATAAGGGGCATCGAATTTCAAGTTCTCCGCCATCCATACTTGGTTTCCAATTGTCGTATACTTGTACACCTGACCGTCGCGAGCGTCCGTGAACGTGCCTCGCAGATTTTGCGGGCACACGACGCTGGCATCAAACGTATCGACAGGCTCTTCGGATGCAGATGTCCCATCTTCAGTACAAGACGAAAACAGTACGGCAAACAGCGCCAAATAAATAAACGAAACGAACTTTTGGTATTTCATATAAACCTCCAAACAGAAATATAACTATTTGTGCGTACCCTACCTATTTAACCCATATTGCCTAGAAATCAAATAAGGCATCAGAGACTTTATCAGATTTCTGCATGCGAAGAATCTCCGTCGTCACAATGCTTTCCGTGCCGTTCACGACTACCGACGCTTCCATTTTTTTCATTTTATTATTTGCATCGTAACTAAACGTAGTCAAGGTATTGGCCCGGCCCTTCACGGTTTCGATTTTCTCGATGCGCTTCATTTTATTGTTGTAATACAAGGTACCGGCCGAGCCTTGGATAGTGTAAATATCATCCGAAAAGAACTTCGGTTCGTTCCACTCCCCTGAATCCAGCGGATTGAAGTTGCCATAGGAATTCGGTTTCAAGGCCTCATCATCGTAGTCCAATACGCGCGACTTGTTCGTTTTCAGGTCAATGATTTTCATCTTTTTCCCGTTCACAATGCTGCGCTGTTTTAAAAGGCCGCTCTTGATTTCTGTATAGCTCTTAGCAGGCCCCTTATTGACCATATATACCTCTGTCTGTTGATACACCCCCGTTGCCCTCACAGAGATGCGAAGGTTCATCTCGACAGAATCTCTCGGGATATTATTATCCTTCAGCGCAGCCTTCACCTGTTCCAGAGTAAGGGAGAAAGATTGGGATACCAGAAACAAAAGAAAAATCAGGATTGTTTTTTTCATATTTTTACCCTTTTAGGAAAATCCTTTTTAATTCAACAGACCCCACGAAAGAATCTCTGAGCCCCTGCGGAGTACTATGAAACTAGACGGTTGCAAGCTATTCATATCGATTGTCACGGAATGTTCGCCAATATCCCATGTTCCCCTATACAAGGTTTTCAACGGGATACCCACAGCATTCACGGTTTCTAGGATATAGTAGCCATTCTCCTCAATATCTACATAGATAACATCGCCCTCCCTATGCACAAGCTCCGCATAGGTTTCCTTGGTCACGTAATCGGCACTGAACCTTGGCTGGGGTGCATTGCCCCATAGCAAGTTACCACGACTATCCAAGACCACAATGGAATCCGCTTCCACCATCTCATAATTGTTCAAGTTATAATGAGACGGATCATCTGCAACGTTGAAATCATTTGTCCTGTTCGGATGATGAAGGGCAAACTGCACACCGCTACCATAGTCAGTTTTGTCGCCAGAATTCAGAATGACATCATATTTAAACGATGCGTAATACAAATCTCCACCGGCATTTACCTTGCTACTTGTGGCAAAGGCATTCCAATGAATATCCATTTCTGTCTTGGCGGTATCCCTGAAGTAATAGCGCATCTCAAAGCCGTCTACAGGTGCATTGCCAACATTTTCGACATAGGCAACAATGTCGCTAACGCTAGACGAACCATAGCTATTATCCCTGGCCATTGCGCGAACCTTGATTTTCGCCTTTTGCATGGGGCCATCTTCGTCGTAGCAAGAAAATTCATTGAGCAAGTTCCCTTCGCCATCCAGCAAGGCTATGCCGGTCGCATCAACGTATTCCGTCTCGGCTCCTTGGAGGTAGCTTGGGTCATCGGTCTTGTCCCAATACGGGAAATAGCTATTTGGCGCAGTAAGGCGATGTAGGCCAATCAAGGGGCCTTGGCCATAGTAGGCCTTACCGTATGCCGCAATAGGCTCGGTAAATGCAAATTCTGCATAGAATACAGAACCGGCATCATTGATAACGCTCATCGGGGAGCCCGGATAGAACGAAACGGCATTCACGCTTTCACCTTCGCCCTTGTAATAGTAGCGAATCCTCATGTTTTCCAGTGCATGATCGGTGATGTTGCGTACGTCGAATCGAACCTGGGCCCATTTCTTATCGTCCACGGATTCATACTTCATGAACACCTTTGCCTTTGGATCCGGATTAGTCCAAGACGACTCGTTATAACCGATTTGGCGTTCATCTATATTGGCACTCGTACTAGCCAAAGCCAAGGCGACAACACCAAGGTTGCCCAACGGGCGAACACTGATTTCATTGACGCCGGCCTTCAGATTGAGGTTGACACCCGCGACCTTTTCGCTCTTCCACAAGCCCGTAGAAGTCAGTTTAAAGATTCCGACGCTAGTACCGTTAACAGAAACCTCTACCTTGGATTCTTCGGATGCATAGTTACGATGGAGTATATAGAGGGAATAGTTATCGGCATTTACATCGGCATGCCACGTCATTACGCCGCTGTTGTCGGCATTTTTCTGGTGCAGGTAAGCCCATCCCGGCGCAGAGCAAGACTGGTCGATTGCCAAACCGTCCCTATCGGTAAGCGTAACTACGCGAACCGCATCAAAATTGACCGTTTCCTCACTGACAACACCATCAAAGATGCCTTGGATTTGCTCTGCCGAGAGCGCCGAAGTATAGAAGCGCAAATTGGAAATCACGCCCACGGCACTAGGCACTCCATTGCGGGTGCCAATTTGGAGCCTTACGTCTCCTCCATACAGCAATTCACGATCCAGCTTTATGGATTCCTCGTATTGGCCATTCTTGTAAAGGCTCACATTTACCCCATCTACGACAACCGTAAGGTGGACCGGTATTTTCCCTTCACGCTTGGTGTTAAAGTAGAAGACGCTGGAACCCACTTTGAGGAAATACCGAGAATTAAGTCCTACACCAAAAGTCCATTCATTCTTCCCGACAAAACTCAAGATAGACCATAATCTATCTTGGATATAGCCGGGCTTATAATTGAACTCAAAGGTAAACGGACGTAGAGAATCCACAGGAGGCAATGCATTCGGAGTCCTTGCGGAATCCGTCGGCTGGAACAAGTTTACACCATAGTATTGTTGCCACGGATTGCTGAGGGCGGCAAGTTTCATATGCATCTTATACACATTATCCTTAGTCAGCAACTCATAAGAGATATCACCAGTCCCTTCGGCAAACGGATACCACAGAACCAGCGATAACGGGTAAGGATACTGTTTCCCGGTCTGCTTTACGACCATATCGAAATTGCGGCCCTTATCTTGTGCGATAACCTTAATCGTGGCCTGGCACCCGACACAACCATAGAGCTCCTTCTTGCTCAGTATAAAGTCAAAAGTAGGTAAGCGATCTCCAATAATGCTCTCGCTCTGCAAGAGGCTTCCACCCAAGAAGAGTTCCGCAGTCGTGTATGCCATGCCGCCACCGACTTCATTGATTTCGGCCTCTACATGAATAACCCTTGCCCCGTCTTCGTTTTCAGAAACAGTGGTTTCCACATTCTCGATAACCGGAGCAATGGAATCAAGCCTTACGACCGGACCAAGTTTCTGTTCCGTATTGCCGTCGACGCCATAGAATACAATGGACGACTGGTAAGCCGAATCAAGAACATAGAGGTCCGTATTCCTGACAGGCCATACAATCGGCTTGGCCGATGCTCCGCGGTGTTCCGCAGATACATTGCCCGCATTGCTGAGCTGCAACAGGTAATTGCTCTTTCCGCTACACAGGTACGGGAATTCAAGCCAACCGTTTGCAGTACCCATCCAGAGCGTATCTAGCCAGATAGAATCCATTTGAGAGCAAGAGAACTCCTCAATTATTTCGGGAATAGAATCAATAATTTCAATATCATCTGCCTTCAAAGAATCCAAGATGACGAACTTCGAGAAGGTCGGCGTTTTCGCAATAATCCTCACAAATGCGCAGGAATACGGATCCTGAGCCTTACAAGAGTCTCCGGACGAATCCAGAAGTTTCAAGCCTCCCAGATTATCTAACGGGATGATAGAATCCTTTTCCGCATTCACCTTATAAATCTTTAGATTTTTATAATCAATATGCTCGTCACTCAAGGTGGCCATGGAAATATCTACCGTAACAGTCGGTTCCGCACCTTTCGGGAACTGATGCGAAGGCAGTACCTCCAAAACTGGGCCCACAGGTTCCATATTCCGGAACAAACCACATTCTGCGCATTCGCTTGGATCCATCGTTCGTACGGTTACATCTTCATCTCTTTCCCAAGCACCCTGGTCAAAGTGAATGAAAACATTGCCATACATAGAATAGACAAAGCTTTCTTTGCCAGCCTCAACACGTTCACCTATATGGACATCTAGTTGCTGGTAAGAAATAACATCACTCGCCCCTCTATAAGTCAAGAAGAAGGAGGTGTTTCCCTGAAGCTGATTCACATTCATCGAAGCTTTTATCGAATCTCGAGACGTTCCGTCTGCAACCTTAAAGCGCATCCCATTCTGAATGTAAGAAATAGTCCATTCAGATACTTCGTACGGGACACTGCCATAAAGGGTGATAATTTCGTCTTCACGGGAAGCGTAGATATCACGGGAATTGCGGGTTACATCAAACTCCTTTTTAAGGGAGTCATAAGAGGCGTCGAGATAAGGATGAGGAGTCAAAGCCGTATCACCCAGCAAATTCCTTTTGAAAATATTTACAGTATCAATCGAAAGATTTCTAGCCCACGCCGAAGCCAAAATAGTATCGCCGGGATTCGAATTTTGAGAAACGACACTCCTCAACGGAATCGTTTCGCTCCGTTGGCCATTATTCAAGCTTGAAACGGAGTTAAAGACCGTATCCCTAGAGCGATAGAAAGTATAGCTAGTATCAACCCACTTTCTCTTATTAAACAATTTGACAACGGCCCCCGAGGTAACGGTGTCCCAACCACTTCCGCCATTCAATTTCGCACTATATATTTCAGGAGTAATTTCGGAAAAAATCTCGTCTTTATCTGCTTCAGGTTTGCTCAGGGTTAATTCCCAAGCAAGTGAATCCGCATTCCAGTTTTCTGCAGTTACGCTATCTTTTGATTTTCCATTCGCATTGGCGATATCACGAGGAGCTTCCTTTGCAGCCAGCGAATCGCCAATCACGCCGCTATCCGTAATCGGGTTGCGAATAAAGCCATTTCCGTTAGACAATATAAATGTACTTTTCCACAGGGTATCATTCCAATCGTGGAAGTTAGAATGTACATGGGATACCCATTTGTCACATCCATAGAACTCGTAACCTGTAGGCTTGGTCACCTCGCAACTAGTTCTATCCCAAGGATAAGCAACAGTTGTATTTACCGGCTTTATAAGCTGAGCGTCTTTGGCTTCATTAAGTGTCACTGACGGGGCAATTTCAAATACAATATCATAAGGCGCTATCCACGAACCAATATTTACATCTTTGCCTTCAATAGCACTCGAATCATTGCTGCTGAATGTAGATAATACGGTCCCTGCCAAATTTTTGGCAACGGCCTTATATGTTACATCCCTTTTCCCAAGGTAGTATCGCCATGAATACTGAGACGCATAATACGTCACCTCAGGGCCAGGTTCCTTTATCGATGTATCTGCCACACCAAGTTCATCATTAAACAATAGCGGATTTTCTGGAACATTCAATATGGGTAAGAGTCGCGATTCAAATACAGTCGGCCCATGGTTAAGGGAACCATCCGGAATCCATTCGCTTCCATTGTAGGATGTAGGAATTCCCCTATTCGCAAGTTTTGTCAAATAACCATCTCCCCCATACAATGTTTGGTTCGTGGGATCAAAACGGACATAGCGGTTGGCCAGGTTATTCGTTCCCCACTCAGGTTCCCAATAATTGGAATCTACTCTAAGCACAAAATTCATTCTTATATCTGTACCAGACCCTTGCATACGGCAATGATCTTCGGCAAAGTTTGTATCCGCAAACATATTTATATCTCCCATAGGGACTATGCTAACTTTCATCATATATGCATGGGGATTGAATTTAGCAACAGTAACTGAATCAGCTTCTTGAAAAGCCTTTTCCGCCCCGCATACAGCATTATCCGTTAAATCAGAGTCTCTGGGTTGATCTACTTCACAAACTGTTTTTGTAGAGGAGGTCGTATCAAAAGCATTCTCTAAAACAGCGGAATTTGTACGAACATTGAATCCCCTATTTACAGCTTCAAAATACAATGTCTGGCCACCAAAGTCACGAAACCATTGAGATAGCCAACTGTCCGTCCGGGTATATTTACTTTTATTATAAATCCAACTCCAAGACTTTTCAGATTTTTTCACACCAGCATCTGCAATAGCATCACCAACCACAAATGAGCTTTGCTTCATAAGATCATAAATGTGATTATAAGAGCTTGCTGGATACACTTTAACCGCGGCCAAAGTGTGCAAATATTTCCTTTGGGGCTTACTACCTGGCACCCACGATGTTGCCTTTACAAATCCGTAAATATGCTCATTTGTTTTGTATCTATTCTCTGGATGCAAATCAAACGGAATAATTACATCTTCCCCATTCTCAAAATATTTTCTTTCCACAGAAATCTTGTAATGATATTCATTATTCTCTTCAACTGCAACGCATTCTTCACCCCAAATATCATCGACCTCATCATAGTCTCTCCAATCCTTATATCGTCCATTATAATCTGCAGTTTCACCAATCACCAGGGTCACCACGGTCGCCCAGAATCCATTTCGATGTCTCCGAATACCTAAGGCCGGGCGCGTCCTCTTGTACATATAGGGATGCTGCAGACCATAAACATCCCATGTATAATCGATGGTCCGCTCTTCTTCGGGCAACACCGTGCCAGAAACCTTCGCTTTGAGTATATAATCGGGCCTTCCCACATAACGATATTCCCCGTTCGTATCCAAGAATGCCTCGGCCATCTTGAAATTGACTTTACGCCCCGACGAATCCGGTTTGGCCGCTATGATATTCGCCCCCAGGCTCACCTCAAAGGGGTAACAGGTATCCACAACTATCCCCGTATCGTTTTTCACCAAGAAGTGCATTTTATACAAACCGGCATGAACAAAATGATCATCCCCTTCGCCATTCCATTGGAGGGTTTTCCACTGATTTGCAGATGTCGCTATGACCAAGGAATCCTTCATCAGGGTGCGCACATTGTTATTATCCGAATCAATGATTTCTGCAGTCACGTATGCAGAGCGCCCTGTCAACTTAAACCGGAAACCATAATCAGCCATTTTCGTTCCAGAGGAGTCTTCGTTGGGGCCCAAAAAATCCATATAGTACTTGTCCAAATTATTCAAAGAAAACTCGATTCCCGTTTTTTCGTATTTCAGGTACCACTGTTCACCTTTGCTGATGATATTCTTTTCGTTCCCTTTTTCGTATGCAACCACATTCACCTTTACAAGGCTTCCACTGGAATAAGCCCCATTCACTAAACCATTCCAAGCGACATGGGCCTTGTATGTTTCTGGGAAGATATACACCACGGGAGAAAGCGTATCTCTATACGAAGCCGAATCAATCCACGAGGCATCAACAGCAAAAGGCGAAGTTGTCTCGAATATCAAATGAACGCTATCTGCCCCCACCTTCCACATCTGGGTAGTATTGTAACGAGGAACCAGTATATTAACGTCTTCACGCTTGATTCTAATACTATCCATAATAAAGCCCAAATGCACTACGGAATCCGGCTCTACAAACGTTTTCCAAGTAAAGGTCGTGTCAATATGCCGAATTGCCAAATAGGGGGGCCTCCTCAAACCTGTTGTATCGGCCACCACTTTCACTCCCTTGGCTTTTCCCGCATAGCGAACATGCCAAGTAATGCCATCATCTTCTTGCCAAATGGAAAGTCCGGTATCTGAAGTTACGGCAGGTGTCTTGAACGGAGAAAGAGTCATCGGATCAAACGTCTTTTCCATGACCCTCATGTAAACTGATGAATCCTTTGGAGACGGAGCCTCAATAGATGCCTTCACAAGCCACTCTGAAGTATCAGGGATATTCAACAGTTCTATCGAAATATCCTCGAAATGTCCAGCCACATGATTGCCAACAGGCGGAGTAATCACCAATTTCGGGGCATCCGACAAATCGCCCGCTGTAAATTCATCTACGAAAACGGTACTTTCATTGGACAACCATTCACATGTATCACATTGCCTTACAGAAAGCCTTAATACATAGTTGCCTTCAGTAAGGTTCAATCCCGACATCTCCCATACAGCCAAGTCTCGTGCCGAAGGAGACAGGCTCCTATCATACACTAGGTAAGTGATCCCGCTGTCCGACCAAGTCGAAGTGCCCTCTTTTTTCCAGGAAACGCTAAATTCGCCATGGTTATCGCCCCATTCATCATTCGGATTCGGCGCAATGCCCCTAACCAGGACTCGACTATTATAACGTTCGGAACCGCTTCTTGGATACGTAATTTCTGGATAACGAGCCCCTACTCCCATAAAGCTCATATTCTTTCCAAAATTTCCGGCATCGTCGTAACAGCCGAAATAGACATACCAATAACCATGGCTCGTATCCGATGTCGCCCCCTTTACATCGAACTTATAGTTCACGCCTCCGCCATCCTTGGTCTTCGTTTCGGCGATAGGACCTTTCCACTTTCCTTCCTTGCTGTCGACATTCACTTTTACATAACATGCCAAATCAGAACGGTTCCTTGCATCATCGAATTGAATTATATGGGCCGTCCCGTTTTCAATTTTGGCTACACTTGTAACGAAGACATCGCTAAGAACAATGCCCCGAATTTGCGGCGGAGTTCTATCCACACGCAGGTTTTCCGCAATGCGTTTACTGCTCTTGTTCCCCACCTCGTCAATAAGGTTTACCGTCAAGCTGTAGACACCATCCCTGAGCCTGTTGGCATCGGGTTCATCAAACACAAATCGCTTTGTAGAATCGGTAACAATAAATTCGGCCAAATACCGTTTCTGCTTGTTATTGTTTACGCCAAGAGAATCCTCAAAAACCAGTTCCACACGAACGGATTCGGAATCTCGACCCAATAAGTTTTCTCCGATATCGAACGATACGAGCAGGGTATCCATACCATTCAAGAGCACTTCGTTGCCGTTCTTATGCTTCGTAAAAGACGGTAGTGCTCCATCCACAGAACTATTGACCGTTATACTTTCGTTCGTAACCCGAGGGGCCTCATTGTCAACAAGAATAACCTTGTGTATGCTGATTCCATTGATACCCGGTTTGAACGCCGTATCGTTTACCATAACCGAGTCCCACGAACTCTTGGCGGCATCCGCGACAACGCTTAAAAGTTGTCTTTTCGTTACTGTGTCCGGATTTGCAAAATCGTATGCCTGCACATACAAATCTACAGAGTCACTCCACGAAATAGGGCTTCCACTTCCTTTAATTTCATAAGAAGGTTCCGTCACGTGCGCCTTGTTGAAAAGGATTACCTTTTCCCCTGTGCTTTTGCGGACTATAAAGCTGCGCATACCTCGCAGTGCGCGATTATCCACAGAATCCGTGTTTATTACATAGGCAAGCGCGACATCATTATTAAGAGAAACAACTTCCGGCACATAATTGGAATCGAACATCAGCTGCGGTGCAGAAGTATCCCCACGAACAACAACCTGCGGATTATAGTATATATCCTGTTCACCAACCGTATTATCCGCCTTCAACGTTTTCACCTTAAAGCCTAAATCCCATTTGAGGGTATAGGTGGTATTTTCAAAAGGATGCTTTTTCCAAATCGGGGTCAAATCCGCCCAGAACCTATAGCGGGCGCCGGCACCACCCTCTCTATCAACAGAAACACTGACCGTGTCGGACGTTTCCGCACTCGTTACAACGAGTCTGTATTGCCCTAAAGACGCGCCATAGCCCCAGTCATTCGCAAAGATATCCACCGTGTCCATTCTGGAAACGGTCTCAAATGACATTGGCCAACTTTCGTCGATGATATAGTCAACGGCCTGGAACCTAAATTTAATCCGTTGGGTATTTGCATAGCCGACCTTATTTACAACATACATTGTGATGGTATTGGCGCCATCTTCATACAGTGCACTCAATAATATACTGTCCTTGGTATTTCCCCTATTTATAATATCCTTCGGCCGGAACACAAAAGAACCATCTTTTTGAACAGGAGATTCCGTTAAAATATCAATGGGATTCGGTTCCCATTGATTAGCGGTCGCGCGATAGATTTTCCACGTACTGCCATCCCGTTCGTACGCAATTTGCATTCGCGCATTAAAATCAAACTTGATCAGGCGCAGTTCATCCGGTTGAAAATCATCGATTATAAAGCGGTATTCCCTAATAAAGTCTCTTACCGTAAAGCCATCCAAGGCGGCATACCTGACATCTTTATGCAAGAATCCATTTCTCTGTTTATACTGAACATCCTTTACCATTACGGCGGTGCTATTGGTCAAGGCGCTCCGGTTAATTTCTGCAAATTCAGTTGTCGGGAACAAATAGCCATAAGTCGCGGAATCCCTATAAATATCTGCATAGCTTTTAACACTTTCGAAAGTTGTATACAAGGCAAGCGGAACAATGGTATCAACGCCGCTACCGCTCTTGCGAACGGTCTGCAAAGACACAAGAGGGGGCCCAAAAATCATACTTTCCATATCAGAAACTTCAATAGATTGCTCTTCCCCATTGTGGTCATTCCAAAATTTCTCTTTTTGCTCCATAGATTTCGTTACGGCAACGTACCTGAGTTCTTTCAACGCGCCTACATTCTCTACAGCGTCTTCTATAGTTGATGAAATATCTGCAATCAGCGCCACGTTTGCCATAAATTGACCTATACGGCAAACCTCCGTTGCCGCGGGAGATGCAACGACTCCAATTGCCGCACAACCGGCTTTAAGTCCCTCGTCAATATCCTGCCTCAAGCTTTCTTTTTCTCCGGCTTTTGATACCAATCCCAGATATTTATTCAATTTTGCGTATGTAACTTGATCTTTCTCTACATGCTCTTTTAATGAATACCCTTTGCGGAAAACGCCGGATTCCTTGAAAGCCTGTACATGGTTACCCATGGCACTAGCGGTAGGGACATTGAACGTACCTTCATCAAAGAAGTTGATCGAATAATTGGAAAGGTTGTTGGCGATCAGGGCTAAACCTTTTTTTGCGTCCCCCTTAGTGGAATCCAACATAGAAAGCGCATCCGAATATTTATCGATAAACGTGGAGTATAGCTCAGATCTAAATTCTTCTGGCAAGTATTTGTTTGCGATGCTTATTACCTTCAATACGGACTGCGGCAAATTCTCTTTATTAAATTTCAATTTACTTAAAGTCGAAATATCTTGGACATATCCGGAAATCTGGTTGACAGGGATATTTAATTCAGAAGCAATCCTGTTTGCAGCCTGCATGGCATTAGAAGCAAAATCACCGCTCATTGCACTTGAGACTACACTGCTAACGTTTTCCTCTACAAACTGCTTTCCATTTTTTCTAAGCGACGCCAAAACCGATTCCGTAAGCACTTTCTGAATCTTTTCCTTGCTCACGTGGTTTTTGGGCTGATCAATAAAGTCATCCAAAGTACGCCGGCCATTCCCTATTGTTGGTAGTCCATAAGAATAGACCGTATTGTATGCCGGATGGTCATAGGAATTCAACATGGAATACGAATTGAGCAACTGGGTACTTCCAGCGTAATCTTTTAAAACAAGCCCCTTTTTCTGAGCCGCCTCTTTCACTTCATTATACGCCTTATCTTCCACATCCAAATCTTGAGCTAAATACATCAAGGACTTATACGATTCGTCCCTTCCATCAAAAAATTCATTAAATTTTCCCTTTATTTTGTCCGGATTTTGCGCCATTCCAAGAACCGCTTCCTTAAGAAGCTTCATCATCAAATCTTCCAAGACATCGCCACCAACAAGATAGACAGCCAATGCTAGCGGAATAATTTCACTATAATCACTAGGTGTTGTAGATTTTTTCAATGCAGATGTTTTGTTCAGCAAATACTGGTCGGCAAAACCGGCGCCCTCATGCGGTGTATTGAAGAAGATAACATTGTCAATTTCACCTTGGTAATCCTTGCTCTGGATGTACTCGCGAACAGCCAAGCCAGCGACACCTTCTGCGATAATGACGAATTTATTCGGCCTGTTCACAAAATTCGAGGCGTTTTCTCCCTTTTCCCACTCCGTCAAGGCATCTTGAAAGACTGTATTCGCCCCCCTAAAAAGCGAATCAGCGGCTTCAGAAGGGCTCATGGAACCGTTATAGGAGCGGCAATATATAGAATTTGACTTTCCATAAAAAGCATGGTCTTTCAAAAATGCATTTAGCTGCATTTCCCATATACCGGAAGAATTGTTACACAATCCAGATTCATCTAAAAAGATGACAATGGAAGATTGCGAAGGACTGACTACAGCGCCAAAGGCAAAAGCAGCCATAAAGAGAAAAAGGGAAACTGTTTTTTTCATTTGATTCTTAACCCGCATTTATGCAACTGAATGTAATAATTAAGACAGAAAAATAAAGACAAAGTTTCTTTACATAAGATAAATGTAACTATGCCCCTATAGGCCCCATGCCATCAAGAAGGCCCGCACTGTATATGGCGGAAGTTGCTATATTTCAATAAAATGAACCGCCGATTCCTTGAAATGGGACTCAATATGAATAAAAAGGGCAACTTCTCTGTTATCTATATTATATTGCTTGCGGCCATGCTTGTCGCCTGCACGGACGACACATCTTCTGCTCCGGAAGAGCCTGTCGACACGTTTGATGCAAACATCGTATGCCCGGCAGAGGGCATGAACGCTTATGGTGAACCGAATCGCGGAACATTTACGGATGCCCGCGACGGCCAGGTGTACAAGTACACAACAATTGGCGATCAGGTGTGGATGGCTGAGAACTTGAAATTCGATGCGCCTTATAGTTTATGCTATGACGAAATTGAGGGATTTTGCGAGATGTTCGGCAGATTCTATACGCTACATGAAAACGGGGAAGATCTTGGTCATTTTGATCAGGAACTTTTGGATACCATATGCCCTGCGGGTTGGCATGTGCCCTCGGTGGATGATTGGAATATATTGTCTAATAATATGGGTGGTGGTGGAAAGGCGGTGTCTAGGTTAAGCAGTTCTGAAAATTTTGGTGAAAGTTATGAAGTGGGTTCTGATGATTGTGGGTTTAATTCATTGCCTGCGGGCTCTTGGCTAAAAAATGGAAATCTTTCTATTGAGTACGTTGGTTCACTTTATTGGACGTCTACGGCTATGTCTATAAATTCATCTTATTGTAGTAGACTTAGTATAAGTGGAATTGGTTTTAGTATAAACGAACCTAAAATGACAATCCGTTGCGTGAAGAACTAGTAAGCAAGGCTATAATGAGAGAATCCTTCAAGTCCATACTTTTTGCAGTCCAGCTGGTGGGATTCTTTTCGTCTTGTACCGAAGACAGTGCTTCTGCTCCAGAAGAGCCTGTCGATACATTCAACGCCAGCGTCGTGTGCCCGGCAGAGGGCGTGAACGCCTATGGTGAACCGAACCGCGGAACATTTACGGATGCTCGCGATGGTCAGGTGTACAAGTACACAACAATTGGCGATCAGGTGTGGATGGCTGAGAATCTGAAATTCAATGCGCCCTACAGCCTGTGCTATGGCAAGATTGAAGGCTTCTGTGACACGTTCGGTAGGTTCTATTCGCTGCATGTAAATGGGGATTTCTTCAATGCGTTTGATCAGGAACTATTGGATACGATTTGCCCTGCGGGTTGGCATGTGCCCTCGGTGGATGAATGGAATATATTAGCTAATAATATGGGTGGGGGAAAAAAGGTGGTACCTAGACTAGTAAGCTCCATGGATTTTGGAGAAAAATACGCTCCGGGCACTGATGATTGTGCGTTTAATGCTTTGCCTGCAGGATATTGGCTTTTAAATGGGGATCTTTCTCTTGAATATATTGTTTCTGTTTATTGGACGTCTACGGCTATGCCTGAAAATTCATCCTATTGTAGTTGGTTTGGTTCGGACGGAATTGGTTATAATATAAACCATCCCAAGATGTCCCTCCGTTGCGTGAAGAACTAGTATGTGCCGCTTAATGAGAGAATCCTTCAAGCTCATACTTTTTGCAGTCCTGCTGGTGGGATTCTTTTCTGCCTGTTCCGATGACAGTTCTTCTGCGCCAGAAGAGCCTGTCGACACGTTTGATGCAAACGTCGTATGCCCGGCAGAGGGCATGAACGCTTATGGTGAACCGAACCGGGGAACGTTTACGGATGCTCGCGATGGTCAGGTGTACAAGTACACAACAATTGGCGATCAGGTGTGGATGGCTGAGAACTTGAAATTTAATGCGCCCTATAGCTTGTGCTATGGCAAGATTGAAGGGTTCTGTGACACGTTCGGCAGGTTTTATTCGCTATATGAAAACGGGGAAGATCTTGGTCATTTTGATCAGGAACTATTGGATACGATTTGCCCTGCGGGTTGGCATGTGCCCTCGGTGGATGAATGGAGCGTATTGTCTAATAATATGGGTGGTGGTAGAAAGGCGGTGTCTAGGTTAAGTAGTTCCGAAAATTTTGGTGAAAGTTATGAAGTGGGTTCTGATGATTGTGCGTTTAATGCTTTGCCTGCAGGATATTGGCTTTTAAATGGGAATCTTTCTCTTGAATATATTGTTTCTGTTTATTGGACGTCTACGGCTATGCCTGTAAATTCATCTTATTGTAGTTGGTTTGGTTCGGATGGAATTGGTTATAATATAAACCATCCCAAGATGTCCCTCCGTTGCGTGAAGAACTAGTATGTGCCGCTTAATGAGAGAATCCTTCAGGTCCATACTTTTTGCAGTCCTGCTGGTGGGATTCTTTTCTGCCTGTTCCGATGACGGGTCCTCTGCACCGGAGGAACCTGTTGATACATTCGACGCCAGCGTCGTGTGCCCTGCAGATGGCGTGAACGCCTATGGTGAACCGAATCGCGGAACCTTCACAGACGCTCGCGACGGTCAGGTGTACAAGTACACGACCATCGGCAATCAGGTGTGGATGGCGGAGAACCTGAAATTCGATGCGCCCTACAGCCTATGTTATGGTAAGATTGACGGTTTCTGCGACACGTTCGGCAGGTTCTATTCGCTACATGTGAATGGGGAATATTTCGATCTTTTTGACCAAGATCTAGTGGATACCATATGCCCTGCGGGGTGGCGTGTTCCCTCCATGGATGATTGGAATATATTGGCTAATAATATGGGTGGAGGAAAGAGTGCCGCCCGTAGGTTGAAAAGTTCCTCTGATTATGGAAATCAATACAAGCCTGGTTCTAATGATTGTGGATTTAACTCGTTACCTGCGGGATATTGGCTTATAAATGGGAATCTTGATTTTGAATATATCAGTTCGCTTTATTGGACATCTACAGCTATGAGTATTAGTTCGTCCTATTGTAGCTGGCTTGGTTCAAATGGAATCACATTTGACGTGAATCACCCAAAAATGTCCCTCCGTTGCGTGAAAAACTAAGGGACAAGGCTATAATGAACGAATTCCTCAGGTCCATACTTTTTGCGGTATCGCCGGCGGGATTCGATACGTTCGCCGGCCCTTAAAGTCTCGCCTTCACGAGCTTAATCAAGTCGGCGGAAACTTCCTCGAAGGGCCTGTCCACATCGATAACAGAAACGCAATCCGGGTAGTCACGGGCCGCGGCCAGGTACCCCTGGCGCACCCTCTCGAAAAAGTCGGCCTTTTCCTGCTCCAGTCGATCGGGTGCCCCGCCCCGCTTCGCGGTGCGCGCGCGGCTCTGTTCCACGGTCAGGTCAAGCACGACCGTCAGTTCCGGGAAGCACCCGTCGCAAGTCAGTTCCGTCAGGCGCTGCACCATGTCGGCACCGAGTCCGCGTGCATAGCCCTGGTAGGCAAACGTGCTCCACGCGAAACGGTCGGCAATCACAATCTTGCCCGCATCGAGCGCCGGCTGAATAATCTCGGCAATCACCTGGGCACGCGCCGCATTGTATAAAAGCAGTTCCGTCTTGTCGGCCATGACGCCCTTGAACGAAGCGTCCAGAAGAATCTCGCGGATGCGTTCCGAAATCTTCGCACCGCCCGGCTCGCGGAGCCTCACAACAGAATAGCCTTCCGCCTCGAGGGCATTGGCGAGTTTTTCGATATGGGTCGACTTTCCCGACCCGTCGATACCTTCCAAGCTAAAGAATCTCTTCGCGGTTTTCATCCTTTTTCCGTAACGATACGCCGGACTGGATCCTTCGACTCCATGCCTCGCGGCATTTCGCTCAGGATGACATCCTTATTCTTTACTCCAAGTCCTTGCCGTGGCACTTCTTGTACTTGAGGCCGGAACCGCACCAGCACGGGTCATTGCGGCCGAGCTTCGGGCCAGCCTGCTGGGCGCGCTTCCTTGCGGCTGCGGCGACGGCAGGATTCGTGTAGGTGCGCTGCGTCTGACGCGTGCCCGGCAATGCGGACTGCGGCATGGGCTGCTGCGATGCCTGCTGTTCCTCGGAAATCGCGTTCGATTCGGAAGTGGCAGCCTGGCCGGCGAGGCCCGCGGCCTTCGCACCGGCTAGTGAGCTTGCCGAACTATCGGCGCTCAGCTGTTCGCTTTCGGCAGCCGGCTTGTCGGCTTCCTGCGCATCCTCTCTCGTCTCTCGTCCCTTCGGCAGGCTCAGGGCAGGCTTCTCGTCTTTCGTCTCAGCTGCGGCCTTCTTTTCGGCATCGATCTGTTCCTGGCTCTTGAGCTGCAGCTGGTCGGGCGAAACAGTCACGCCGTTCGGGAGCGTGATGCGGATGTTCAAAATGCGGAGAGCGGTGAGCGTCGCAATCTTCTCGAGGCAAGACTGGAACAGCTTGAAGCCCTCGTTCTTGTAGACCATCAGCGGATCCTTCTGGGCATAGCCGTGGAAGCGGATGGAGTCCTTCAGCTGGTCCATCGCGTACAAGTGTTCCTTCCACACCTGGTCGATGGTCATGAGCAAGAAGCGGCGTTCGATATTGCGGAAATCGTTTTCCGGAATAATCTTGGTGAGCTTGTCGTAACGCACCTTGCAGATTTCGATGACTTCGTCGAGAACCTTTTCCGGTGTCTTCTTGGTGGCATCCTCGAAACTCAGGTTGTATTCCATGCCGAGCGTGCGCTGCAAGTCGGTATGCAGGCCTTCGAGGTTCCAATTTTCGGGATATGTCCTTGCCGGAACATACTGCGAAACCTTGATATCGCAGGCATCCTCGATGCGGTTCATAATCTCGTCGCGGATGTCTTCGCCGTTCAAGATGCGGCGACGGAGTCCGTAAATCACCTTGCGCTGTTCGTTCATCACGTTATCGTAGTCGAGCAAGTGTTTACGGATGTCGAAGCTCTGGCCTTCCACGCGGCGCTGAGCACCACGGATGGAGCGGGAAACGATCGGGTGCGTAATCACTTCGTCTTCGCCCACGCCGAATCGCGTCATCAGGTTCTTCACGCTATCGCCACCGAAAATTCTCATCAGGTTGTCATCGAGGCTCAAGAAGTACTGGCTGGAACCCGGGTCGCCCTGACGGCCGGAACGGCCGCGCAGCTGGTTGTCGATACGACGGGATTCATGGCGTTCCGTGCCGAGCACGTGCAAGCCGCCCAACGCAGTCACGCCGGGGCCAAGCGCAATGTCGGTACCACGGCCGGCCATGTTGGTCGCAATCGTCACCTTGCCTTCGTGACCGGCGTACTGGATGATTTCGGCTTCGCGGCTGTGGTTCTTCGCGTTCAGCACTTCGTGCGGGATGCCTTCCTTTTCCAAGAGGCCGTGCAGGTGTTCGGACTTCTCGATGGAGGCCGTACCCACGAGGAGCGGCTGGCCCTTGGCGTGACGTTCCTTGATATCGGCCACGATGGCGCGCCACTTCGCGTCTTCGCTCTTGTACACCATGTCCTGCATGTCCTTACGGATGCAAGGCTTGTTGGTCGGGATGACCCAGGTGTTCATGTTGTAAATCTTGATGAATTCCGTAGCTTCGGTTTCGGCGGTACCGGTCATACCCGAGAGCTTCTTGTACATGCGGAAGTAGTTCTGGAACGTGATGGTCGCAAGCGTCTGGTTCTCGCGACGTATAGGCACGTTCTCCTTGGCTTCGATGGCCTGGTGCATGCCGTTAGAGTAGCGGCGGCCTTCCATGAGGCGGCCCGTGTTCTCGTCCACAATCACAATTTCGGTATCGCGCACGATGTAATCCACGTCCTTCTCGTACAGGTACCAAGCGCGCAGGGCGTTGTCGAAGAAGTGCACCCAGTCGGCGTGTTCGCCGTACAGGTTCGTAATGCCCATCATCTCCTGGATGTGGTTCACGCCCTTCTCGGTGAGCTGGATGTTCTTGTCCTTCTCGTCGACACCGAAGTCCTTGTTCTTTACGAGCTTCTTCGCAATCTCGTTCGCCTTCGCGTACTTCTCGGTAGCGTCTTCGGCGGGGCCGCTAATAATAAGCGGCGTACGGGCTTCGTCGATAAGGATGGAGTCCACTTCGTCGACGATACAGAAGTTGAGCTCGCGCTGCACCAGCTGCCTGGTGTCCACCGCCATGTTGTCGCGGAGGTAGTCGAAGCCGAACTCGTTGTTGGTACCGTAAGTCACGTCGCTGTTGTAGCTGATGCGGCGTTCTTCGGGGTTCAGGCCATTCACGATAAGGCCCACCGTGAGGCCCAGGAACTTGTAGACCATGCCCATCTGCTTCGCGTCACGGCCGGCGAGGTAGTCGTTCACCGTCACCACGTGCACGCCATGACCGCTAAGGCCGTTCAGGTAAACGGGCAATGCGGCGGCAAGGGTCTTACCTTCACCGGTAGCCATTTCGGCGATGGCGCCTTCGTGGAGCACGAGGCCACCAATCATCTGCACGTCGAACGGCATCATGCGGAAAGGTTTCACGGAATCGGGGTAGAGCTCGCGGACCTTCGCGTACACGGCAGCGGGCATGTAGACTTCCCATTCATTCTTGCCAGCGGCAAGTTCTGCCTTGGCGGCGTCGGTGTACTGCTGCAGGTCGCCGAGCTTGCTGAAGTCGAAGCCAAATTCCGGCTTGAAGATGTTGAAGATACCCAGGCGGCGGTCGCAGGCTTCCTGGCACACGGCAAAGGCTTCGACCTTGATATCGTCGAGGGTCGCGCCGTTTTTAAGCTTTTCGCGGAATTCCGCGCTCTTTGCGGCGAGGGCTGCGTCGTCCAGGGCCTCGAGGGCCTTGCGTGCCTCGTGAATCTTCGCGATAACGGGGCGGAGCTGCTTAACTTTGCGTTCATGGGGGGTACCGAAAATCTTGTGGAGTACCGAATCGACTATGCTCATAACGTTCCTTTATAACGGCCGAGGGGTTGCCGCGGCCACATATTAAAATTTAACGAGTGCAAAGTTAGAAAAATTCAGCGTATACTTGCGCGCGCCCTCGCGAACAGGCCTCAAAAAGCCCGCCTCGAGCATCTTGCGGATGCTGCGGGAGCGCAAAAACTGGTCCGCCCATATCCCGGCCAGGTCCTGCGCGGAGATTTCCGGCTTTTCCAGGGCGATTTCGAGCGCGCGGGTCTCGTCGCGCGTCACGGCGCGGGTGCGGCACAGCTCCCTCACCGCGGGTTCAAGCACGTCGCGCCGCAAGGAGTCCGTATTGCGGAGGCGGTGGGCGAGGCGAAGCTGTTCCACGAGGTTCCCGAGAATCCTCGCGTACCAGTAGTCATGGCCCTTCCGGTTCTCGGCGTCACCGTCCTCGAAAACCTTCGCGGCATCGAACAGCGCCCCGGGCAAGGCCCGGCGCACGAGCGCGGCTGCAAGCATCCTGGCCACCCCGGCATTCCCGGTAATGAACGGGCTTATCCACAAAAACCGCCTGAACACGACCGCCGCCTTCAAAAAATCGTACTGCGGGGGGGAGGGCTCGTCGGCGAACCGCAGCAGGTCGCGCACCAGCCCGGGGATGTAGTCCAGGTGCCGGTACTCGCCGCCGTAATTGTCGCCCACCTTCTGCCGGAGCCCGCGGAGGTACTCCTCGTCCAGGGAGGCGGGGGCACCTGCGGGATTTCCGCCCGGCCCGTCATTTGCACCGAGCGCCTCCAAGATTTGCAGGTTCCACGGTTCGGGAAGGCCGGCCGATTCCCAGCCACCACGAATACGCTCCAATTCAAAGAGAATTGAGGCAATGGGGGAGGAGAACGATACTTCCGGCATTTGCAACGGCTCAAAATATCCACTCATAACTATTGCAGAATATATACTAAACAATTGCAAAAGTCAATAGAATTAATTGCAAAATTGCCGAAATTTACACAAATCAAGCAATTTTTAGCAAAAATGAATTGCAAGCACGAATTTGCAAATACCATAATAAACAATTGCAGAAAACTTGCAATTATTCTAGAAAAATCAGGTTTTGCGGAGAATGTAGGGGTGGGCTACTTTTCGTCCAGAACGCGGGTCAGTGTGACGGAATCGTTCACGTCCACGCGGATGAGCCCCTCGACAGCGGCGTAGTACATGCGGTCGAACTTGTACTCCCCGCCGGTGCAGGCCGGCTTGAACACGAGCACGTTGGAATATTTCGCGCCGTCCAGGTACATGGACTCGATCCAGCCGAGCTTGCACTCGTCATCGTACACGAGGTCCTTGCCGTCGAACTCGAAATTCTTGCTCGTATTGTAGTAGATGTACAGAGTCTCGTACGAGGTCGTCATCTCGACGAACCCGCCCTCCGAACTCGGGTACACAGAAACTTTCATGTCCAGGTAGAACCAGTCGCCCTTGACCCTGAAATCCATCCTGTCGGCGTCGGCCTTGACCGTTCGCGTCTGTACGAACCGGTCCTTCATGCCGTAGGAGTCGACCATCGTCACCGTGTCGGTGAGGTCGCCCGCCTCCAAAAACACCTTCAGCTCGTCGGCCAGGTACTTGTCGCCGGCCCCGCTCGAATCACTCATGGAGCAGGCGGCCAGGGCGGCGGCAGCGGCTATAGGCAACAGGCGTTTCATTTGGACCCGCCTTTCTTCTTTTCACGGATTTCCATGAACGAACCGTCTTCCTTTTCGAAACGGAGAAGGCCTTTGTCTATCGAGAAGTAGATATTGTCGCGGTTGGAACCGTACACGCTGTGTTTCACGCGGAACACGTCTCGGTACACGTTGCCGTTCAGCACGAGCGAATCGAGGTGCGACACGTTCCCGCCGGTACCGCAGCCGCTCGAGGAGCAGTTGCCGTCGGCAATGCAAAAACCCTTGCGCTCGAAAACGGATTCCTGGTTCAGCCTCTTGCAGCCTGCCTCGTCGGGTTCCACGCGGAATGCAAAATTGTAGGCGCCGATCATGATATTGACCGAGGCCTCGGAATAAACCTGGTTCTGGATGGACATGCCCATCGAAAGCAGCGGGTTCGGCCCCTCGAGAACAACACGCCGGTAACCATATACCACGTCCACATCGGGGCAGCCGCGCTCGTCGTAGCCGTCGTCCACCACGGTAACCTGCATATCGAACTGCAAACTATCGGAAGTAACGAAATGGACCGTCTGGTGCAGGGAGTACCCGCCAATCTTTTCGACGCCGGACATCAGGTCAGAGCGCTCGACCTTGTCGGAGCACGCGTTCTCGTCTTCCTTGTCCGAATCGATGAGGTCCCATCCGCAGGACACAAACAGAAAAGCGGCCACCACGCAAAAGAAATGGCCCAACATCCCTGTTTTGGCTTTCACCAGCACATCCATCATGGTACAAATATAAAATAAACGCCCCGAAATAGGGCGTTTATTTTTAATTTACAAGTTTAGCGAAGTTCGAACGTCTTCTCGGCGGAGACCACCTTGCCGTTATGCATGGTCACCTCGACAAAGACCTTCGTCACCTTGCCGCGGTCCAGGCGGAGCTTCGCGCGGTAGCCGAGGCCCACGTCGGAGGGCACAATCTTGGTGGGGATGGTCTTGCCGTTGATTTTCACCAGCACGGACTTAATCTGCTTCGGATCGTTGTCCAGCACGTTACGCACCGAGAATTCCACGTCGGGGTAAGCGGCGGCGCCCTGAGAGAGCTTCTTGCGGATAATCTCGGACTTCCCACCCTTGAACTCGATGGCCACTTCCGTGGAAGGGTAGCACTTGAGTTTGCGGGTCACGGTGCCCACCTTCGGGTCGGCGCTCTCGGAAACGAGCTTGTAGACGTTGGTGCCGGAGACGAGCTTGAACACGCCCGACGTGTCGACATTCAACGTCATCTGCTGCAGAAGGCTGTCGCCCACGTATAGCTTGAGCGAGCCCTTGTTCTCGTCAAAACCCTTGGTAATGAAGGCCACCGTGCAGCTGCCCTCGTCATTATTGCCGAACGAGGCCTCGCGGTCCACCTTGTAGACGGTGGCGAGACGACCGCACTCGAACATCTCCTTTTCGGCAGAGCACATCACCACGAACTTCTTGTCGCCAAAGGCGCCCTTCTCCCAGCTGGGGGAGAACGTCATCTTCTCGCCGGTAGACTTGATAGTCTCGGCACCGATGGACACGTCCATCCCGGCCGTGCAGGTCGCGCCGATCTTGACGGTGTTGACATCGACCGTCGCCGGGAGGTTGTCGAACTTGCAGGAGTACTTGGCCCTAAGCTCGGCCTTTTCCTTCTCAATCTTCTCGTCAAAAGCCTTGGCCGTCGCGACGATGTCGGCATCGGACTTGGTGGTGTCGTCCACCACTTCGGCCATCATCTTCATGAACTCGGGGTCACCGGCGTTCTTGGCTTCGCCCACCACGGGGGCCTTGCCCTTGCGGAAGGCGACGAACTGGTTAGCGCCAATGCTCACCTTCTGGCCGTCCTGTTCCATGTCCATCGCACCGCTGTTGAGCGAGCCAACGGACTGGCCGTTCTTGGTGACGCCCACGATACCGTCGGTGCCGCGGATAGAACAGGTGGCCGTGCCGGTCTTGAACTTGAACGAGCTGCCTTCCTTCTGCTTCTGTGCGTCAAAGCGCACCTGGCCCTGTTTCACGTCGACCATCGAAACCTGGGAGCCGTCCGCGAAAAGCAGCTGGGCGAATTCCACTTCAGAAAGTTCCGCGACCGCAACGATACTGCCGTCGGGGAAGGCGATGGATGCCGTGGATTCGAAGGCCGTCTTGATACGGTCCTTCTCCTTGACCTTCGCATCTACGCGGAGCGGCTGCCACTTGGCCTTGCCGCCTTTCTGGAATGTCACGTCACCGATAACTAGGCGGACCTTGCCGCTCTTGGGAGCCGCAGCAACTGCGGACGAAACTGAAAAAGCCAGCACCACGGCCGCAGTGAGAAATCTTTTTCCTAGCAACATACTTCCCTCGCTTTATTGCATAGCAAAAACAACGACGCCCGAGGGCGCCCCATACATCATAAAAAAATACATTTAGTGATATCAAAAATCAACAAATAAAACAGCATCTGGGCGAAAACGTGACGCAGCCCACTTTCCGAAAAGCAAATTTTTGGAAACATTTAAAAATGCGACAGATTTTGTCGTTGTTGACGAGTTCTTAGTTATGTTGATATAATGTTGACACAGCTTTCGTAGTCATTTCTTTTGTTCCCCAAACTCAACAGGCTATTCACAAACGTGCTGTTTTGTTTCACGTGAAACAAGTTTCAAAAAAGAGATTTGTGAAAATCTTGGGGATGATGTTCAGAAATTTATCAACGAAAATTGCCCGGGGAACTTGTTCCCGGGCTCCGTGTGGATACGATGTTTGTATTTTTATTTACATTAGTGGGATGGGCTCGCGGCCTTCGGTCGCTTTGGACTATGGGGCAATTTCTGTTACCGTACTGCTCCTTACGTCATGGCGGCCCACGAGCCGCCATCTAGACTGTACAGGATGGATTGTTCCTCGGCGGGTTGAACTAGCGAGGGTATAACGGCTAGAATTTCACGACTTTCGGCGCTGCAGTAAAGCTGTAGAACGTGGCGGTCGCGTCCTTGAAGTAGAGCGTCTCGGTGTTGTCGTCGTCGGGCGAGTACATCGACTTGAGCTCGGGGTAGTGCTCCAGCATGTCGACCTTCGGTTCGCGGCGGTCGTCGCGGACGAGCGTCCCGGCGACACGGACCCACTCGTTGCCGGCGGCGTTCATCGCGCAGATTTCGACCTTGCCGTTCTTCTGGATCTGCTTGGAGCAGTCCTTCGACTTGCCGGTCTGGATATAGAGCTTGCCCTCGAAAATGTTGGCGGTACCGAACGGGCGGACGCGCGGCTGGTCGCCGTCG